>Ga0315279_10002554_pt1 | contig 27009 bp, 18 predicted proteins | sample YL17G06_20_MG_FD_203694 | JGI IMG/M metagenome (GOLD analysis project Ga0315279, IMG submission 203694) | Sediment microbial communities from Yellowstone Lake, YNP, Wyoming, USA - YL17G06_20 | ecosystem: Environmental > Aquatic > Freshwater > Lake > Sediment | place: USA: Wyoming | collected... | reverse complement strand
CGCAAGAGGTCTTTGTTCAGGCGTGGCGGAAGCTGTCGGATTATCGCGGCGAGAGCGCTTTTCCCTCGTGGCTTCACCGCATTGCCGTGAACGCAGTCCTTGGTGTGCAGCGCGCTCAGAGACGCCGAGATTTTCGGCTGGCGGCATTGGGCTGGCTTCGCGGCAGAGGTGGAACGTCGTCCGGAGGCGATCCGGCGCTACGGCTTGACCTGGATGCGGAGATCTCCAGATTGCCCGATAGCGCGCGGAATGTGCTCGTTCTGCATGATGTCGAAGGGTATCGGCACGAAGAGATCGCGGGGATGCTCGGAATAGCGCCGGGCACGTGCAAGGCAAGCTTGCACCACGCACGGCGGAAGCTTCGAAAGGAGTTGGAAAAGTGAGGTGCATCAAAGCGAGAGCGCGCCTGAACGACTATGTGGACGGCCTGCTTGCGGAATCTGACGCGGCCGCCGTGGCGCAGCACCTTGGCGAGTGCGGCGATTGCCGGAGCGAGGAAGAAGCATTGCGGCGTATCCTGCAGCAGGCGCACGAACTCCCGCGCGAGATTGCGCCGCCGCGTGAGTTGTGGGACCGCATCGCGAATAAGATTAGCGGGCATGAAGAGGCAGCGCTGACGCGTCCACGGAGTGCGAGCCGTGCGCGTCTGTTGGCGAAGATGGCGATGGTTGTGCTTTTCCTAATGGTGATCTCCGCCGGGCTCGCCGTCCGGATGTCGAGGAACACTTCGAGAGATGTGAGTGCGCCTGCCATCGGTTACGGCGATTGTGAGGAAGCATTGCAGAAGTGCGCGCAGGCGCGTGCGGCGCTCTTGGCGGATTTGGATGGGCACAAGGCCAAGCTTTCTCCTAAGACGCTCACGATGGTTAACGACAATCTCCGGGTTATCGACAAGGCGATCACGGACATCAAAAACGCCTTGAAGGGAGACCCGGAGAACGACCGGCTGAAGGGGTTGCTCGTTCACACGTCCGCGAAACAGGTGCAATTTCTGGCCGAGATTGCGCGATTAGTCAACCACGCCTGATGCGCTGGCGTAAGAATGCCGATGCGACTCAGGCTGAAAAGAGAGGAGATACCGGAGGATGAAGACGTTGCGGCCATTTCTGGCGGGTGTGCTTCTTGTGAGCGCGGCTGCATGGGGCGGCGAGGTCGCTGACTCTTGCGATGCGGCGCCGGACGGTCTTGTGAGGGTGAAGAACGTGGCTGGTTCGGTGCACGTTCAGGGTTGGGACAGCAATCAAGTGAGCGTGAAGGGCATTCTGGGTGAGGACGTCGAACGGCTCGAGTTTGTCTGCACCGATAAGCTGGTCAGAATCGAGGTGATCATCCCAAAGCATCATGGCCGGCGGATTGAATCCGATCTGACCGTATCAATCCCGAAGGGCAGCAGCCTGAAGCTGGAAACCGTGAGTGCGGAGGCGCGCGTCGAGGGCGTCGGCGGTGCGGTAACGGTCTCGACGGTGAGCGGCGGTCTTGCAATACAAGATGCGGCGGGGCCTGTCGAAGCACAGAGCATCAGCGGCGATGTCAGTGTTTCAGGCGATGCTCCTTCCGTTACGGCGAAGAGCACCAGCGGCAAAGTGACTGTCTCAGGGGGGATCGGCCAGGTTCGGGGGGAGAGCGTCAGCGGATCCATGGGGATCTCCGGAACAATGAAGCGTGTGGAGGCCAACACCATAAGCGGCGACATCAAGATGGCGGGCGCAGCCGATCAGGTGAAGCTGGAAACGGTCAGTGGCAAGGTATCCGTCGACAGAGTTCTGGAACAAGCTGAGGCATCCACTGTAAGCGGGAGCATTGACATGACCGGGGATCGGCTGAGCGCGGCGGAGTTCTCGACCGCATCGGGCGACGTGGATTTCACGGGTGATCTTGCCGAGAAGGGAATCCTGAAGGTTTCGACGCAGAGCGGCGGTATCAAGATTCGCATCTCAGAGCAAACCGCGGCGCGATATGACGCGAGCACCTTGTCCGGCGCAATCAAGAACGAATTCGGACCAACTCCCCAGCGGGCGAATGAACATGGCCCGGGACTGAAGCTGCAGTTCGGCCCGCCGGAGGCAACCGCGTCGGTGAGACTTGAGAGCGCTAGCGGCGGGATAAGCATCGAGAGAAGGTGAGCAGCGGCTGTGCAGCAGCGTCGCAGTCGCGTTACACGCGCGACTGTGGTGTTGCGGTCCGACCGCATTCGGAAAGGGCGAAATGTACATTAGTTGCGGGAATGGTGGGTAGCGCTTCGCTTCGCCCACCTTATGCGCGCAAGCAGAAGCGCCAAGAGGCCGAGAGCAAGAAGGATCGAGTCTCCGATCTCATGTCCCGGCGCGGCAGCCCCTTCCGATGGTGGCGCGCCGCTGCATGTCAGCGTGAGCGGCGCCTTCGCCCCAGAGCCGCGCAGGTATAGGGTTGCGTAACCGCCGCCCTCGAAAACAAGGTTGCCAATATACCTCGCCGCGGCGACCGGCATGAATCGCACGGTCACGCGAGTTGCCTCTCCCGGGTCGAGGTAATACAAACCGCCGCCGGAGATCACGCTGAACGCGTCGTTGGTCGTGGTCACCGTTCCCGACAACACGCCGCCGCCGACGTTCCGCAGGGTGAACGTGGCGTCGCGATAAGCGCCGAGTGTCACGAAGCCGTAATCCTGTGTAGACCCGTTCTGCGGAGACAGGCTGATCCGAGGTCCCTCGATGGGCGTGGAATACGGGGCAAAGACCGATAAGAAAGCCACGTCCGCCTCCATCGCGGCATTCGTTATCAGCAGCCTGCGGATGGCGTCCGTGCCCCATTCTCCTTGCCAGGCGGTCACTTGGTCCCCGAACTCCGGGTCACGAACGAAGCCGGTCTCGTGGCCATAGATCAGGTAGCTGCTACCGGGAATCACGTCCAGACCCTTCATGCTCAGATGAACCGGCTGATCGTCAAACCGGCCGCTGTCGATCTCCGCGTACGTCTCTCCGTTGTCGAGGCTCATGATCACGCTTACCTCGACATATTGTCCGCCGCCCACCAAAATGGAAGGTTCCGCTGCAATCAACTGTGGTTCAATAGGGCCGAGAAGGGTGGGCAGGTCAGGAGCGACTTGGACGATGAGAATGCCCGATTCGCCTGCCTTCAGCAGAGCGCGTGGAACTGAAACGGCTGCTATCTGAGCGGGCCGTGCCGGGTCCTTCACCGACAGCATGATCGGGCCGGCATCCGGCTCTCCCTCGAAAGGGCCTTCCCAGCGCGTGGCCATGGTCAGTCGCCGATTGAGAGTCTGCGGCACGACAATGGAGGACATCCATGAAACGCCATCCGCGTTGAGGGCCGCGAAACTGTTGTCGGGCAGCCCGTTCATGTCATTGTCGACGTTGGCCGCGGTTGACTCGACCGTGAATGTCACGACGTCCTCGACGACCACTTGCGGTTGATGCCTGCTCGTCGCGTCAATGTATAGCGTGTGCGTCCCGTACCCAAGGCTGGCGATCGAAGGTCCCGTAACCGAATAGACGCCGCTCTGATCCGGCATCAATGAGATCGCCTGCCATCCTCCGCTCAGCGTGAACGTGACACGGGCTACCTCGTTAACGCAATTGGTGACCGCATTGAAGATGACGGGCAGATCCCTTGACTCGATGCCGACTTTGATCGTCGAGCCGTCGCGGGGGCTAAGGGCAGTTACATTCTCGAGGGCGCATTGCAGGCTCATGAACACGGCTGTCACGTTCTTATCAGCGTTCATGACCAGCGCGTCCGGCGCATCACTGCCGTCGAGATCCGTCTCCCAATGGCTGAACACGTATCCGGGAAGAGGAATGGGCATCAACGCAACGCGCATTCCCGCCACATACGATCCGCCCGCGGGATCCAGTTGCACGTAGCCGCTGTCCGTGGGCACAACCGTGACGTCCAGACTGTAGTTCAAAGCAGAGGCGCCCCACGGCAAAAGCATGGCAAGAGCTAACAATACGACCGTTTTATTCATACCCCATTTCCTTATCCGTTCAAGATGATACTTCAACTCCCCATGTCTTGATGGCTAGGGAACCGTTCATCATTGTATTCGCACCGCGGAAATACGTCAAGCGCGTTGCGCCGGGACGATCCGCGGCCGTCTCTTCTGCCTCTATTCCCGGAGCTCGATCAGGCTCAGTTCCGGCACATGAATCTGCTCCGGCAGAAGAGCGCGCGCTCCATGCGGATTCCGGACGCATATCGTTCCCTTCAATTTCGACACGATATCGGCTTCGTCCGGGCATCTTAGCACGAGCGCGGGACGATCCTGCTCGTCATACACGTAACAGCCCGTAAACTCGACCCCGCCGAGTTTTGCGGAAGTCTTCTTGAGGAAGGAGTGGATCAAGATCGGCACGCGGAGCGGATTGCCCGGGTCCGAGGTGGCCACGTTCTTCCACTTGCAGTTCACAAAACGAGCGACCGCGGCGCCGGGCGACTTGTCATAGACGTAGGCGCCGCACTTCTGGGTGTCCTCGATGGTGCAATTGACGAATTCGACGGCGCCCTGCGGCCCGTCGTCCTTGAGAGCGCCAAGAGCGATGCCCGCATCCTTTCCGCCCTTGACGTAACAATTCTCGAAACGGATCGACACCGGGTCACTCTCGCGTGAAAGGTTCTTCAGATAAACGAGGATGCCGGCTCCGGAGTTGTTTTCCATGCGGGTATTCCGGACCACCACATTCACCAGCTTCTCTCTCGGGCCGTTTGGCTCGAGGTCGATGCCCGCCTGCGGCGCCGTGCCGTCCGTGTTCGACAACACGCAGTTTTCGATCAGGAGATTCACCGCGCCGATCACGCTGATGCCCTGACGGTGATTGTCGTGGCACGCCACGTCGCGGATCACCACGTCTTCGCAATAAGGCAGGTTGCCGGTGGCCCCGAGATAGATGCCGTCGCCGCCGCTGCTTTCGAGGCTGAGCCCTTCGACGCGTATTCGCCGGCACCCGCTGAGATCCAGCGCCATCCGCCATTCCGCCTTCTGGTAAGGCTCGTTCTGGTAATCCGTCTTGCGCATGCGCAGCGCGGCGCCGTACCCGCGCAATGTGATGTCACTTGCGTCCGTCGCCGAGAAGAGCGAGTCGCCTTTGCCCTTGAACTCATCCTTCTTCGCGAGCACCACGACGCCTGGATCGAAAACGATCTCGAGGTCGCTGTGCAGTTTCAGCGGGCGCGCTATCCACTCCCGGCCCATGTAAGGAACGACCAGCTTCCGCGCGCCTGAATCGATTGCGGCCTGGAGATACTCGGTCGAGTCCTCGGCGTTGAAACCCCACCACGCCGCATTTGCCTCGGTGCGCTGACCGGACTTCACCTCGTCAATAGCATTTGGGTTCGGCGCATTCGGCGGAAATCCCTCCGCATAAGCGAGCCGCGCCCCGCAAGACGCCAACAACAGGACTAACGGCATCGCGATGGTAGTTCGTATGATTTGCATTGTCCGGATAGCCTCCCACCTGTTTCATCCTGCGCAGCGGCAATCGCTCATCCCTATTGTTAGCGAGAAATGCCCGCCTGTCAAACACGCGACGTTTCAGTGACAAAAACCTTCGTTGTAGCACGACTAAGGTCCCGAGTTCCGGGCTGGATTCCAGGCTGAACCCCTGTAAAACGGACTTTGATGGAGCGTGATCTCCGCCTGCACGCGCGTGCTATAATGACGGGGCGGGATTCACTCACAATTTCCAAGGAGGATTGCTCATGACTTCGCGGGATCGTGTGACGAAGGCGTTGAATCACCAGGAACCCGACCGCGTGCCTCTGGACCTTGGCGGAAGCGCGACTACAGGCATGCATGTGACCTCAGTGTACCTGCTGCGGCAGGCGCTCGGCCTCGATGCGCCGGGGACGCCCGTGAAGGTCGTCGAGCCTTACCAGATGCTGGGTGATATCGCATCGGATCTCGTCGATGCCTTGGGCATCGATGTGCTCGGACTTGGCCGGCCCGAGACATTCTTCGGGTTCAGGAACGAGAACTGGAAACCTTGGACGACATTCGACGGGACCCCCGTGCTTGTGCCCGGCGGGTTCAACACCGACCCTGAGCCGGACGGCAGCGTTCTGTTGTTCCCGGAGGGCGACAAGTCGGCGCCGCCCAGCGGGCACATGCCGAAGGGAGGATGGTATTTCGACACGATCATCCGTCAACCCCCTATCGACGACGATGAACTCGATGTGATGGACAATCTCCAAGAGTTCGGCCCGATCTCCGAGGAGGAGCTGACGTATCTGGGCACTGAGGCCGACCGGCTGTTTTCCCGCACGGATAAGGCCATTCTGGCGAACTTCGGGGGTACGGGCCTCGGCGACATCGCCCTTGTCCCCGCGCCGTGGCTCAAGTATCCCAAAGGCATTCGGGACGTCGCCGAATGGTACATGAGCACCGTCATGCGTCCCGATTATATCTACAGCGTCTTCGAATGCCAGTGCGAGATCGCCCTCGGGAACCTGGAGAAGATATGGAAAGCCGTCGGTGACAAGGTCGCGGCTGTATTCGTGACGGGCACCGATTTTGGGACGCAACGCGGTCCATTCATCTCGCTCGAAACCTATCGTGGGCTCTTCAAGCCCTTCCACAAACAAGTCAATGACTGGATTCACAAGCGCACGACGTGGAAATCCTTCATCCATTCCTGCGGATCGGTGAGCGCTCTACTGGAAGACTTCATCGAGGCCGGATTCGACGCGCTCAATCCCGTCCAGTGCTCCGCGGCGGATATGGACCCTGCGTTTCTGAAATCGCGTTTCGGCGGCCGCATCACGTTCTGGGGCGGCGGCGTGGACACGCAACAGACGCTGCCTTTCGGAACGCCCAAAGAGGTCCGCGAGTGCGTCCGGGAACGCATCCGCATTTTCGGCCCGGGCGGCGGCTTCGTGTTCAACACGATACACAACGTCCAGGCGCAAACCCCCGTCGAGAACCTTGTCGCGTTGTACGACGCCGTGCGCGAGTGCGGCCGCTACCCACTGTAAGAGCGTGGTTGGGGAAATCGGCGATAGCAGGATGGTCCGATTTGGAAATCGGACCTACGTTGGGGGTGATCTCAAAGATCTCGAAACACCGTAACGCCCGCAGATACCCGCTACCTTATGTCCGCGTGGTACTCCTGGAGCGATTTGACGGGAGGGCGGCCCTCGCGGACGGCTGCGATGCCGCGGGCCGCGGCAAGGGCCGCGGCAGTCGTCGTGATGTACGGAATCTTGTACTTGATGGCCGACTTCCGGATGTAAGAATCGTCATGCTTGCTCAGTTTGCCGACCGGCGTGTTGATGATGAGCTGAATCTTGTGGTTCTTGATCGCATCCACGATGTGCGGCCGGCCTTCGTGCATCTTGTTGATGAGCGTCGTCTCGACGGCGTTGCTTTTCAGGAAATCGTGCGTGTTACGCGTTGCCAGGATCTCGAAGCCGAGCCGGGTGAATTGCCGCGCCACTTCAATGGCGCTGGGCTTGTCGGGATCGGCAACGGTGATGAGCACTGCACCGGCGGTTGGGAGGGTCAGTTGGGTGGCCTCTTCCGCCTTGAAGAAGGCGAGCCCGAACGAACCGGCCATGCCGAGCACCTCGCCCGTCGAACGCATTTCAGGTCCTAGAAGCGGATCCACTTCCGGAAACATGCTGAATGGAAACACGGCTTCCTTAACGCCGTAATGGGGGATGGCCCGATGCTTCAGGTCAAGGTCGGCTAGCTTCTTGCCCAGCATAACCTCGGTGGCGAGCCGCGCCATCGGGATATTGCAGACCTTCGACACCAACGGGACCGTTCTTGAGGCGCGCGGATTAGCCTCGAGAATGTACACCACGTCATTCGCAATGGCGTATTGGATGTTCATGAGACCCACCACCTTCAACTCGACGGCAATGCGCCGAGTGTATTCATTGATGGTGTCCATATGCTTTACGGGAATGCTGATCGGCGGTATCACGCACGCAGAGTCGCCCGAGTGGATGCCCGCGAGCTCGATGTGCTCCATGATCGCCGGCACAAAGGCGTCCGTCCCGTCCGCAATGGCGTCGGCTTCCACCTCGATGGCGTTCTCGAGGAACTTGTCGATCAGTATGGGCCGTTCCGGGGTGACCTCGACGGCTTTGGCGACATACTGCCTCAGCATGTCCTCATCGTGGACCACTTCCATGCCTCGACCGCCCAGCACGTACGACGGACGCACCATGAGCGGATATCCTATCCGGTTCGCGATCTCGAATGCCTCGTCAACCGTGCTCGCCATGCCCGACTCCGGCTGTGGAATGCCTAACCGGCGCATCACGTGGCGGAATCGGTCGCGGTCTTCGGCGAGGTCAATCGTCTCAGGGGAGGTCCCGAGTATCGGCACACCGGCCTTGGCAAGCTCGGCGGCGATATTCAAGGGAGTCTGTCCGCCGAACTGTACGATGGCGCCGATGGGCCGCTCTTTCTCGTAAATGCTCAGGACATCCTCGACGGTCAAAGGCTCAAAATACAGCTTGTCCGACGTATCGTAGTCGGTGGATACGGTTTCGGGATTGCAGTTGACCATGATGGATTCGAGACCCATGTCGCGGATAGCGAAGGCGGCATGAACGCAGCAGTAATCGAACTCGATGCCCTGCCCGATCCGGTTCGGCCCGCCGCCGAGCACCATCACCTTGCGGTTCCGGCTCACGGGAACGCGGTCGACGCCGTTGTAGGTCGAGTAATAGTAGGCCGCGTTCTCGACGCCGCTCACCGGTACGGCGTCCCAGACCTCGACGATACCCAACGAGGTGCGCTGTCGTCTGATATCCACCTCCGAGACCCCCAGGAGTTTTGACAGGTAGCGGTCTGAGAAGCCGTCCTTCTTGGCTTGCACAAGGAGGTCGTCTGGCACGGCTTTTCCCTTGAACTGGAGGATTCTCTCCTCCAGTTCAACAAGTTCCTTCATTTGTTCGACGAACCACGGTTTTATGTACGTCAGATCGTAGAGATCCTGGACACGGGCGCCTTTGCGCAATGCTTCGTACATTTGGAACTGGCGCTCGCTCGTGGGAGTCCGAAGAAGCTTCATGAGTTCGTCCAGGGACCTATTATTGAAATCCCTGGCAAAGCCCAACCCGTACCGTCCGTTCTCGAGGGATCGAATGGATTTCTGGAAAGCTTCTTTATAGGTCTTCCCGAGACTCATGACCTCGCCGACGGCGCGCATTTGCGTGCCCAGCTTATCCTCGACGTCGCGGAATTTCTCGAAACCCCACCGACAGAACTTCACGACGACATAATCGCCGGACGGCGTATATTTCTCGAGGGTGCCGTCGCGCCAGTACGGGATTTCGTCGAGCGTAAGGCCGCCCGCCAGCAGCGACGACACAAATGCAATGGGGAATCCCGTGGCCTTCGATGCAAGCGCCGAAGATCGCGACGTACGCGGGTTGATCTCGATGACCACCACACGCCCCGTATTGGGATCGTGGGCGAATTGTATATTCGTTCCACCAATAACCTGAATGGCCTCGACAATGTCGTACGAGTGCTTCTGAAGTCGCTGCTGAAGCTCCGGCGCGATGGTCAGCATCGGCGCGGTGCAATAGGAATCGCCCGTGTGAACGCCCATCGCGTCGACGTTCTCGATGAAGCATACGGTGATCATCTGGTTCTTGGCATCGCGCACGACCTCGAGCTCGAGTTCCTCCCAGCCAAGCACCGATTCCTCGACAAGAATCTGGCCCACGAGACTGGCCGAGAGCCCGCGGGCCGCGATGAGACGCAGTTCCTCGATATTGAAGACCATGCCGCCGCCCGTTCCGCCCATCGTATACGCAGGACGTATCACGAGCGGATACCCCAGGCGTTCGGCGATGCGTTCCGCTTCCTCGACGGTGTAGGCGAGGTCGCTCTTGGGCATTTCGATTCCAAGGCGCTCCATCGTCGTCTTGAAGGCTTCGCGGTCCTCGCCGCGCTTGATGGCGTCCACCTGAACGCCGATGACTTGAACACCGTACTTCTCGAGCACGCCTGCGCGCGCAAGCTCGGAAGACAAGTTCAGGCCCGATTGCCCGCCAAGGTTCGGGAGCAAAGCATCGGGCCGTTCCTTTGCGACAATCTCGGTCATTGTGGCCAGATTCAGCGGCTCGATGTACGTGATATCCGCCATGCCCGGATCCGTCATGATGGTGGCCGGGTTCGAGTTGACAAGGACGATCTCATACCCGAGCTTGCGCAGGGCTTTGCAGGCCTGCGTTCCTGAATAGTCAAACTCGCAGGCTTGGCCGATCACGATAGGCCCGGAACCGATGATCATGACCTTCTTGATGTCTTTGCGTTTTGGCATGGTACTAGACGGCTCCCTTCCACTCATGGTGGGATCAGGCGATGCGGGCCGGGCCTCTGTTTCCCGTCCAGCAATCCCACATCTTTTTCACCCTCGCCCTTAATCCAAGAGTCATACGGGAAATCAGGACGGACTGTCAAGCAAAACTTTTCGGGGCCCATTCAAGACGTGATGACCTTGAGCCGCTAAAAGCAAGGCGGGCCGCCCGTGGCGGCCCGCCGATTCATCAAATCACGATTGAAAGATTATGCCTTTTGAAACACCCGGATCATCCGCCGGTCAAGACACCCGCTAGCTCGGCCGTCGGACGGTTCGCCGGCGGTTCCCCGCACTGGTCATAGCGAAGGAACTGGACGTGGCCGTCCATGTACAGCACGTTCGCGCCGCCCGGAATGTGATTGTACGCCTCGGGATTCGTCGCCAACTGGTCATACATGATGTAGAGTTCGCTTTGAGCCATGGCGGACGCCGCGGGATTGTTGATATCGGTGATCATGAACCGTTCGACACCCTCGCGCAGACGGTATATGGTCGAGCCGCCGCCGTTCCCGTAACCCGCGGGCGCTGTGATATCCGCATCGGCTCCCGCAAGGGCCGATGGCGCAGTCGGGGTCGGGCCCGCCAGTGACAGAATGACCGCTTCAATCAAGCCGTCCAAGGTTGCGCCGAACTGCCGATCCACATTGCCTTCCGGGGTGGTGCCTGCAAACATCGTGATATAAGTGAACTCGGACCAGGGCGCAACCTGATCGCAGTGGCCCTGATCTTCGACCCAGCCGGAATAGCCGTAACTCGAATCTACGGCCCGCGCGCAGTGGCCGCCGTTGTTGTCGGAATACCCGACGCACCAATCCCCGTTGGGTCCCTTTGCGTCGCCCATCTTGTCGTCAAGCTGCGAGTCTGACGGGCAGAAAATCAACATCGGGTCCGTCAGGTACTCGGGGTACAGCGTGAAAAGGTTGGGCCCGAAGTCGAACGCGCCTTCAAGCGCCCCGCTCTGGTCATAGTAGGTACCGACTTGTATCGGCGGGAATTTCATCCCTTTCGATTCGTTTGCGTACATCTTGTAAACCAATGCCCATTGCTTGAGATTGTTTGCACAGCTTGCACGCCGCGCGGACTCGCGTGCCCGAGCCAGCGCCGGCAATAGGATGGCAGCCAAGATGCCTATGATGGCAATTACCACCAGTAACTCAATAAGTGTGAATCCTCTTTTCTTCATGGCTTGTGTTCTCCTGTTGGTGTCTAATGGTTTGAGTGTAGAACCGAACTTGCAGTAATCGGTTACCGGAAAACATTCTATCATAGGTCAACTGTTACGTCAACCCTACACACATCAGAAATACTCACATTCGGAAGTTCCCTTATTTTAGCATATTAATGAGTTTATTGGGCGCTGCAAAACAGAAGAACGAGTGTGGTAATCGATTACCACAATCCTTCTTCAATGGCTCAGGGGAGGGACGGAAAATGCTGGATGGGAAGATTCAGTCGAGTAGACCACAACGAAGCGGCAGAGATGCCGCTTCTACATTAGCGCCCCAGAAAGAATCCGCACATAAAGTAGAAGCGGCATCTTTGCCGCTTTAGCGTCGGCTACCTTGACGTCAGGGCCGCCCCGTGCCAGAGTATGAGAGCATGACGTCATCATGGTATAGATTCTTCGACCCATCGCAGCCGGTAGGGCATCTCTCAGGAAACCTGCCGCATTGGCGGCAGGAAGGGACGATGTACTTCGTTACTTTCCGTTTGGCCGATTCGATCCCGCAAGTGAGGCTCAAACAGTGGCTCGCAGAGAAAGAGACTTGGCTGCGCACGCATCCCGAGCCGCTCAGTGAAACGCAGAGAGCGGAATTCTGGGAGCGCTTTCCCGCGCGATTCCACCAGTGGCTGGATCTGGGATATGGCTCGTGTGCGTTACGGGAACAACATGTCAAGGAATTCCTGGAGGGAGTGTTACGACACTTCGACAAGGTTCGCTATCGTCTTGGCGAGCATGTGATCATGCCAAATCACGTACACACCGTTGTAACTCCGCTTGAACACCACGACCTCTCGGCGATCCTCCACTCGTGGAAGAGTTTCTCCGCCACCGAGATCAACAAGAGACTGGGGCAAAAGGGCGCGCTTTGGCAAAAGGAATCCTTTGACCATATCGTTCGAACTCCCGCGCAACTGGAGCGGATAAACCAGTATGTCCGCGAGAATCCGTTACCTCCAGCGAAGGCGAAGCGGCATCCCTGCCGCTTCAGATCGCTGCGTATATTCATCTCCGCGGTTCCGATGAAATGATCCCGTCTGCCCTGATAGATTATCTGAGCGGGCGAGACAAATGCCGGCTTCGCCTATGGAAGCTTACTCGAGAGCATGCATATGACCCCACGCGAGAGAGTCATGACCACCTTCGCGCACCGCGAGGCTGATCGTGTCCCGGTGGATTACCTGGCAAATCGTGAAATTGACGTTGCGCTGAAGCGGCATTATGGCTTGGCCGATGATGACTCTGAAGGATTGGCGGAGAAGCTCGGCGTGGATTTTCGCGGGTGTTACGTCACTTACACGGCCCCGGCGTTGCACGGTGCGCCGCAAGGCATACACGTGAACGAATGGGGTGCGCGAACGCGCTGGGTCGAGCATCCGACGGGCGGCTACTGGGACTTTTGCGACTTCCCGATGTCGGGCGTCTTGACGAAAGAGCGCGTCGATGCCTGGCCGATGCCTTCCCCGGACGATTATGACTTTTCGGGCATCGAGCCTTACTGTGATGCGCATGCCGACTACCCCATCGTGGTGGGCGGTGCGGGCGTCGGCTGCATCATCAACCGAATCGGCCAGTTTCGCGGCATGCAGGACACGCTATGCGATGTGGTTACCGAGGATCCCGCAGGACTGCGTTTGATCGACCGGATGCTCGAGATCGATTTTGAAGTCGCGCGGCGCGCCCTCGCTGCGGCTGGGCGCAAGGCCCAGATCTTCTGCATGGGCGAGGACCTCGGCACGCAGCGAGCACCGATCATCGGTCCTGAGACGTACCGGCGCGTGATCAAGCCACGTCATCAGCGCTACATCGAGGAGGCGAAGAAGCACGGCCTGCTCGTGATGTTTCATTGCTGCGGGTCGAGTAGCTGGGCCTTCGACGACATGGCGCACATGGGCGTGGACATCATCGATACGCTTCAGCCCGAAGCCGCGGACATGGAACCTGCCCGCCTTAAGCAGCAATACGGCCACAAGCTCTGCTTCCACGGGATGATCTCGACCGCGGGCGTCCTGGCCTTTGGTACGGCGCAGCAGGTCCGGGATGAAGTGAAGAGGACCCTTGACATTATGATGCCCGGCGGTGGGTATGCGCTCTGCCCGACGCACATGATCCAGTCGAATTCACCCGTCGAGAACGTGGTGACAATGTATGAGACCGCGCGTGAGTACGGCGTCTACTGATTGACGATTGGGAATTGGCGATTGGGGATTGGGGATTGCCGATTGGGGATTGCGCGGATCTTGAGTTTGGGGTGGTCAGGTTGAATGCATTTCCCAAGTGATTTTTTCTGGCGTTGAGCATTGGGCTTCGAAGCAGATCCGGCCTCTGTCGTCTATTGTGAAGGTGAACGGCTCTCCATTTACCTCTAGCATGGCCGATGAGGGGTTGACATCCGCCGGGGGACGTATCGCAAAGCGAAATGTGCCGGCCACGACCGGCGCATAGTATCCGCGACAGCGTCCTGGCAGATAGGCGGCGCCGATCAGCGGGAGGCGGATGGCGAAAGAATCGAAAGGCATGCGCGGATCGATGACGATACGATCCCCTCGAGGCTCGATACCTGCGAACTTGATGGCATCGAGAAGGGGTCCCGAGTGTCGATTCGCGTTCATCACCGGGAAATCCGTCATCGGCGTGAACGTGATATTGAACGTCTCGCCCGGCCGCGCATGGTAGTGCGCGTTGTAAGAGTCCGGCCCGGACCAGATCCCATACCAGACGTCCGGATAGGCTTCGGCGTGCGCGGCCAGGGTCGTGCTTAGAAAGAAGTCCCAGGCGTGCCGCGGATCGTGCTTCGACCACGCCCACGCGATCCACGAATCAATCGCGGCCCATGTGCCGCCATTGGTATCTGAACCGGAATCGAGCAGCGGCCCTTTCATCGGCGGCCACATCGAGAGCGCCCCGACAAACTGCGGTTTCACGCAAACGGAATGGATCGCATCGAACAGCGCCGCCCTTTGGGCCTCGTCCCACAAACCGGCAATCACGGGGAATGCCTGCGTGTCGAGGAAGATCCTGTCCTTTCCGAGGATCGCGCCGAAGTAGCCCAGATAGCCGCGGATCAGCCAGCGACCCGCCCAGAGCGATCGAAGGGCGCGGGACTGCTTATCGGCGAACTCGCGCAACGATGCGGAAAACTCCGGCGCGACAGACTTGATAGCCTCCGCGAACGCGGGCAAAGCCAGACTGGCAAGCCCCGCATTCAATGACGACTCGCCGCGCCGTATCGTGAAGGGGTACATCCGCGAATACGTGATAAGCAGATCGTTCCAGTCCCCCGTGCCGCATCTCAGTAGCCCGTGGGGACCAAGCCCAACCAACTGTGTCAGGTGCCGGAAGGACGCGCGCGCATGTTCGAGCACCGTCCCCGTTTTCGCCGAAGACGGCGGGTAGAACGATACGGCCTCATTCAGGAATTTGAGGTCCTGCGTGGCGGCGAGGTACTCCGCAAGCGCCCACAGGAAGAAGAGATCGAGGTCGCTGCTCTTGTTGTGAACCACAAACCCCGACAGCTTTCCATGTCCGATGTGGGCGTAAGAGAACGCGCCCGTGTCAGGATCTTGCGACCGCATCGAGAATCGCAACATCTCTTTGGCAAGGTTTGGGCGAAGATAGACCATAGGGAGCACGAACAGGAAGAAATCGCGCGGGGCGCCTGAAAGGCCCTGCAGGTAGCCGTAAGCTGATCCTTGATCGACGAAATGCGCACCGTAGAAATCCTGATAGAAGGTATTCGCCTGAAGATAGTACGAATGCCACGCGAGTTCGCGGCCCAACCACGCCGCGCCGGGGACGGCGAGTTCGAGCCGAGCGCGTTTCGCTTGCGGCGCAGGCGCGTGATACTTGGCCGCCAGTTCCGGGATGCACTCTTTCTCGGCATAGCCGAACAGGTACCGCAATGTGGCCCCTTCTCCTGGAGCAAGATGGATGCATCGGCGCATCGCCAGTACGGCTCGCCCGCGGTACGCGCTCCGGTGATCGAAAAGGAGCCCATCCGCTTCGCCGCGGACGCCGGGCGGACTATCGAGTCCCGTATTGCCGAAAAAGGTGTCGCCGTCCGCGGATAACTGGGGACAGTTACCATTTATTTGTGAGGGAGAAATAAATGGTAACTGTCCCCAGTTATCCAGTGCCGCAAGGAAAACCGTCTTGGGATACCAATCGAGCATGCTTGGCTGACCGGGCTTCGGGACACGGAATCGGCGCGTGTGCGTGAATGATACTGACAGCGCGGCGCAGGAAGGGTCCCATTCCGAACACATTCGAAAGAGTCTGTTGTGACGGCGGCGTCGCCATTCGAAGAGCTTGCCAAGACCGTGGGTCATGATCGGGGCGGTTGTCAACTGATGCAGGTTCACGCCCCAAAACTCAACGACCGACAGGTCGAGAGGTGTCACGCGCCTGTTCTCGATTGCCGTCGTCGAGAGTAACACGGGATCATCGCCGCAAGGGGCTTCAATCCTCTCAAGGATTGCGACATCGCGAAACGAAGTGTGTTTCTCAAAATAGCCGACGCCGAAAACGCGCCGCTGCTGGGCGTCTTTCGGAAGTCTGTCCCATAAGGTCGTCAGGATCTGGCCGTCAATCTCGAGAAACTTGAACCCGCCGGCATAGTGCCCCCTTTCGGGGTCCCATCGATTAAGGATCTTCCCGCCGCGCGACCAGTCGTAGACCTGGACATACCCCCCGTTGTGTGCCGTAGCGGCGATTCGGTCGTTGCCCAACACGTGCCAATGATCCGTCGAGTGCCCGCCGGTCACGTAGTATCGCGCTCGAGGGTCCGTGCGCTGATCGGCTTTGTATTCGTAAGCTGGTTCGCCGTTGCCGTCATTGAGCCATCCACCGAAGTGTCCCGACCCGTAAGTCTCCTCCCCGAACGGCTGCCACGCCTCATCGAACAAGCGATCAAACGCACTTTCAACGTCGCTCATGAATGATCCGCCCCAAATATTGCAGGAACAAGGTATCAGTCCACCGGCCGTCTATCAGCGTGGCTTTTCAGAGCAACTCAGCATGCACCAGTTTCTGATTCGGTTCAAGAGGGCACTTTTTCCGCCAGCGACGCAGGTGATAGAATGCACGGGACGGAATGCAACTTATGAGGGAGAGTCCAAGTCATGGCTAAGATGGATCGGAGGGGGTTCTTGTCTAGTATCAGCGGGGCCGCATTGGGTGTTGCTGCCGCAGGGCTGTCGCCGAGGCAGACGGCAATTGCGGGGAGCAAGCCTCTGAATTTCGTGTTCATCCTGATCGATGACATGGGATGGAAGGACTTGAGCTGTTACGGCAGCGCGTTCTATGACACGCCGCGGATCGATGCCCTGGCCGCGCAGGGCGTGCGGTTCACGAACGCTTACGCGGCCTGTTGCGTGTGCTCTCCAACGCGGGCCAGCATCCTCACGGGGAAGTATCCCGCACGCCTCCACATTACGGATTGGATTCCCGGCGCCAAGCAGCCGAATGCGAAATTGAAGCCCCCCGATTTCCGCCAAGAGCTTCCGCTCGAAGAGAAGACCATCGCCAGCGCGTTGAAGGCTCGGGGTTACGCAACGGCCAGCATCGGCAAGTGGCACTTGGGCAAGACGCCGTTTGACCCGCAACATCACGGGTTCGATATCAACTTCGCCGGAGACGAGCGCGGTCATCCGTCGAGTTACTTCTATCCTTACAACGGCCCGAACGTCGAGAACGGCCAGCCAGGGGAATACTTGCCGGATCGGCTGACCGATGAAGCGCTGCGATTCATCGAGTGGAACAAGGAACGTCCTTTCTTCCTCTATCTCCCGCACTATTCCGTGCATGCGCCCTTCCAGGCTAAGCCTGAACTTGTAAGGAAGTACCAGGAAAAGGTCCGGCCCGATGATTCGCAGAACAGCGCGGTGTATGCGGCCATGGTGGAGAGCGTCGATCAGAGCGTCGGCCGAATTATGGACAAGCTCAAGGAACTCGGGATCGAGGATCGGACTATCGTGTTCTTCACTTCCGACAACGGCGGTTTTCTGAGAGCCACCTCGAATGAGCCGTGGCGCAACGGCAAAGGCACGCTCTATGAAGGCGGCATCCTCGTGCCATTGATCGTATGTTGGCCCGGCGCCATGCACCCAGGGACCTTGTGCGATGTCCCTGTCAGCAGCATCGACTTCTTTCCGACAATGCTGGAGATGGCCGGCGTCGGCGCATCGGTCAAGAACGTTGACGGAAAGAGCCTCGTGCCGCTGCTCGAGCGCGGCCGGCCGCCTGAACGAACGGCATTGTATTGGCACTACCCGCACTACCACCAGCCGCCGGCCGCGCCCAGCGGCGCCATCCGCAAAGGCGACTACAAGCTCATTGAGTTCTACGAAAACGGACGCGTGGAACTCTATAATCTGAAAGACGACCGCAAGGAGCGGCGCAACCTCGTTGCCACGATGCCGGATAAGGCGGCGGAGCTGCATCAGCAGCTTCACCGCTGGCTCAGCGAGGTCGACGCGCAGATGGCCGTGCCGAACCCGGACTACAAGCCGCCGGCGGAAGGGTGAGAAGCGCCGCGCCGCGCGCGAGCAATGAGCCGAAGGCATCCCGCGTAGTCCGGCGGCGTGCTCTCGAGGGCGATGCACAGCCTCTCGATTTCCGCCTCCGTGATCGCTTCGGCGCCGATGGCTCTGCGTCCCCGGCCACTCGCGTTGAAGGCCCGAAGAAGCACCGGGGCATAGGGCGGCTTGGCGATCTCGCGACGCGGCTTTCCTCGCTTGATCTGATCCAGCGCCTTCCCGAGCCGGCCAGCGACGCTGGATTGTTGTTTAACGCCCGCCGCGATCTCGTGCGCAACGTTGGCGGCAGGAGAATCGGAAAGCTTCGGCAGCAGCCACCGCTCAAGCTCGTCCTCCAATACACCGGCAAGCAGCAGATCTTCCGGCGGCGTTTCTCCTCCACTTCGAAGCAACCGCAACACTTGTTGGGACTTGCTCGAAAGGACATCGAAGTTCGGTATCCATTGATCCAACGCCAGCCCGACGGTATCAGGAAGAACCGCTGTCAGGGTAGTTTGCTGGGGCCTCTCTTCGATCTTGAATGCCCCCTCGTGTACGTTCTCGACGGTGCGTCGCAAGGATGCCAGGGTACACTTGTCTCCGGCCCTACATTTTTTGCCGGAGAAGTCGGCGGCAAGCTCCACGGCTCGCCGTTCGGGATCGTATTCGAGAAGCACGGTCATAGTTCCGCCATCGATCAAAGCGTACAAAGCATATACGGCCAGATTCGCGATGTACCCTTGCAGCCTTTCTCGATGGACCACAATGGGAGGAAGTCCCGATGCCGGAAGCGCCTCAAGGACGATGGAATGCTTCGTCAGTTCGGGTTTACAGATCTCGAGCGTCTTTTCTAGGAGCGCGTTCAGATCCGCAGGACTCTTGCCGCATTCACCGTCGATGACCGAAAGAGATTCATCAACCGCGTTAGGCAGAGCGCCGGGTTCGTGACCCCCTTCGCAAAGCCGCGCGGCACCATCCACGGCCTCCCGCAGATCCTCGTACTGCCCGGTCGCGTCGGGCGGCATTCGCTGGCCCGTCAAGCGCAGCAGAAGTCCATTGGGCGCCGTTTCGATACGGCCTCCGCGTGTGGCGGAGGTCCAGCGCGCGCCTATCTCCTCGATGGAAATGCGGAGCATGCCGTTGAAGGCGAACTCTTCCGGGAACCGGCCGGGGCCATCGAGGCTGAAGGCGATACAGGGCGCTTGGTCATCATCGAAGACCTCGACGATGAGCATCGATTCTTCCTCGAGCACTACGCTCTGAGAAAGCATGGCAAGGCAGTCGAGCACCTGCTGCGTGTCCGCGATGCTGCCATGAGTCGGCTCGATGTTGAAGACGCGCCTCTCGTCCGCATACCCATGGAGGCGGTCTCTCAGGCAGGCGGCGACGTTGCACTCGGCGTACACAGGAGGCCGGTAGAGGTTCAGATACATGCTGCACGACTGAAGGGCATTGCCGGCTTCGTCCGAGCCTCCGCGCAGGAGGCATTCGCGCGCATACGACAACACGGGTTCTACCGTCTCGACGACGTGCGATATCATGTGCTGCGAATCCAGTCTTATGGCAGTTTACCACGTGCGCGCCGGGTGTTCATCGAGCGCACGCCGTTTGATGTGAAGAAGGGCATTTGAGGCATCGCATTCGCTCGCCTTAGAATCGCTTCGTTGGACAGAGAAAGGAGATACGATGTCTTCGCCCGGAGAATCTATTTCGTTGCCCGCCACAATGAAAGCGGTGGTGTGCCACGGCATCCGCGACTACCGGCTCGAGGAAGTGCCGACGCCGAAGGCCGGCCCCGAGGAAGTAATCATCAAGGTCCACGACTGTGGGATCTGCGCAAGCGACATCAAATGTTACACGGGCGCGCCGCTGTTCTGGGGCGACGAGCATCGAACCCCGTATGTGGATGGGCCCGTCATTCCCGGTCATGAATTCGTGGGCGAGGTGGTCGCACTTGGCGAAGGCGCCGCCGACAGGCACGGCGTGGCTTTGGCGGACCGCGTCGTCGCGGAGCAGATCGTTCCTTGCGGCGAGTGCAGGTATTGCCTGGACGGGCATTACTGGATGTGCATGGCGGCGCGCGTTTTCGGATTCAAGAAGGTGGTCCACGGCGGCATGGCCGAGTACATGAAGCTGCCTGCGCTGGCGCGCATCAACAAAGTGCCGGAGAACGTCTCGTCGAAACACGCGGCCCTGATCGAGCCTTTGGGCTGCGCAATCCACGCCGTCGAGCGCGGCGAGATCAAACTTGGCGACGTCGTTGTCCAGATGGGTTGCGGTACGCTCGGCCTTTGCATGATAGCCGCGGCACGGTTGAAAAACCCCGGGCTGCTGATCGCGTTGGACCTGATCGATTCGCGGCTCGAGCTCGCAAAGAAGCTTGGCGCGGACCTTGCCCTGAACCCGAAGAAGGAAGACGCTATCCAGCGCGTCCGCGACCTCACCGACGGCTACGGTTGCGACGTGCTCATCGAGGCGACGGGCAACGCCGAGGCCGTCACGCCCGCCCTTCACATGATCCGAAAGCTCGGGACCCTCGTCGAATTCAGCGTTATGCGCGAAGTGTCCGCCGCTGACTGGACGATCATCGGCGATGCCAAGGAGTTGAACATTCACGGCGCCCATCTCGCCCCGTATACGTTTCCGATCGCGATCGACTATCTGTCGCGCGGTTTGATCGACATCGAGGCCATCGTGACGCATGCGTTTCCGTTGAGCGCATTCGAGCAGGGGTTGCGCGCCGTGGAGAACCCCGAAGACAGCATAAAGGTGCTGCTGACGCCATAAGCGCCTCCCGGTTCTCGTAGTCGTGCGTCGTTCTCATGCGTCGTTTTGCTTGGAGAATAAGCCGGGATCATGTAACGCAAGGTCCGCCCGTAAGTTACTTGTTTTCCGTATCTGCGGGAATCTGCGGCATCTGCGGATGAAATGCCGCTCTTAGGCTGAACGAAGAGGGAGACCCCCTGAACTCCTGATACCAATTCGCAGTCAAAAGGAGACGATCACGCCCTTAAGTGCCAGCTGAATCTGGAACTCAGGAAATCACGAATGGTCAACAAGCACAGCCACTATTGTCTTCCTGAGTTCCTGATTTCCAGATGGAAAAGAGATGTCGATTAGTTGTGTCTTGACTGCAACTTGGTATGAACTGGAAAGGCTTCTCTTATTCCGCCTTCTTGTGATATACTCGCCTAGGTAAGCCTGGGTGGATACGCGTTTGCGACATGTGGGGTAATGTTTGCGTCCACTCGTGGCCGGTTGTTCACGTTTAACTCGTGACGTTCGGAGGCGAAGTCATGCAGGCCGTCTTGAGCGAGAACACGACACAAGGTTCACTGAGAGCCTCTCAGGAAACTGCCCGCCACTGTACCGCCGACCGTACCGCCGACCGTACCGCCGACGTCCTCGTCGGCAATCATTCCTGCCAAAACCCTCACTGGCTGCCGACGAAGACGTCGGCGATACGGATTTCCTCACAAGCTCGCCGACCCAGAGCCGCAACGTTGGAGCGGGGGATGACAAAATGGCAATAAGTGCACATTCGGAGGCAAGCCCAGACTCTGCGAGACTGTGTGACAATCTCTTCGCGGAGTTAGGCAACCTGATTCCCAACCTGCAGCGAAATCCAACAAAACGCTCATGTGGTATTTGGCAGGCAGGTAGAACTCGATTTGCATACGTGTACCATTCCAAGACCGAGTCGCAGATTGAAATATGGTGCCGAGGGCGCAAAAGTGATCTGTTGCGCAATGACCCTGGCCTTGGGGTCCACGCGAGAGAGAATCCAAGGCCAGGATGGGAGGAGTCATTCCCGGCGCGATTTCGTATCAACCGTTCAGAACAGATTCGTGTAGCTGCGAAGTATCTAAGAGATATCTCGTTTCGCGCCTCCTCATTCAAGTAACGTGATGTGTACCCGAGGAGAGACAAGGAGAAATAGGGTACGGCTATCTATTTTATACAACCGGGGCCCAGCCGGGGTTCGCAGCCCCGGCGACCGGCTCCCAAGCGAGAGTTTGATGCCGACCCGCATAAGACGCCATGATAACAAGCGCCAGGAGACGCCAGTGACTGATTCTGAAAGGATTAACGCTGATCTGTCCGGTGGATCAACGGCGTGTTATACCCACCGGAAGCCCAACTTCCGCGCCTTATGCGGATCAATTTAGTCATTGTTCGGCGAAAAGACCGCGCTGACGCGTGGCTCCTTGCCGAAACGTCCAGAAGGAGGATGACATGGCTCAACTGAAACCGACCAAGACCGTGTTCACAGTTTCGCAGTTCCTCGACTGGCAGCGAAACAAGACTCTAAAACTGAAACCCATGTTCCAACGCCGTGAAGTCTGGTCTCCACAGCTCAAATCTCTGCTAATCGATACAGTAGTCAGTGGCCTACCGATGCCTATCATCTTTCTGCGACAGCTTCAGGACTTGGACACACTGAAGAACACCCTTGAGGTCGTTGACGGGCAACAACGCCTTCGAACCCTGCTTACCTACATCGACCCAGCGTCGCTCCCCGACTACGACCCTGCCAAGGATGACTTCAGCGTCCGAAAGATTCACAACTCAGACATTGCTGGGGTTTCCTTCCAGCGGCTTCCGTCCACAACTAAAGCAGCGATACTTGATTACGAGATGAGTACTCACGTCTTCCCCTCTAGCACCGGAGACGACGATGTTCTCAGAATCTTCGCCCGCTTGAACTCCACCGGGGCGAAGTTGAAGCCGCAGGAAATCAGGAACGCGAGTTTCTACGGCGAGTTCAAGACACTGGTCTACGAGCTCGCGTTTGCGAACCTGCCCTTATGGCGCAGGTGGAGGTTGTTCACTGACCAAGACATCGCGCGAATGCAGGAAGTTGAGTCTGTATCGGATTATGTGCTTGTGATTCTGCAAGGCATACAGAGCAAGAGTGACAAGAAGCTCACGGACGCGTACAAGCAATACGACGAAGCCCTGCCGGGCAGCGCCAAAGTCGAATCCCGCTTCCAGAGGGTGATGGATGCCATCGACGACTCAGTCGGCGATATCCTAGGCACCACCAGCTTCCGCCGACAAGCCCTCTTCTATTCGCTTTTTACGGTGTGCTATGACCACATGTATGACTTGAGGAAAAGCTATCTTAAGCCGCACAGAGCGGTACCGTTGCCCGCGGATCTGCATGCCCGACTTATGCGGCTCAACGACAAGATCGTGAACAGAACTTTGCCGCCCACAATACAGGAGGCAATGGACAGGGCCACTGCGCATGCTTCGACACGCAAGGCGCGCCATGACTTCTTCAAGAAAGATCTGAAGCTTGGCTAACCTGTCACACATCTTCACCCTCTACAAGCGCAGGGTCGAATCTCTGAAGCAGTGTTGTAGTCGAATAGAAAGCCAAGCTGCCCACAAAAGCCTGCACGTCGCAGACCGTGATCTATTGTACGAATCGATACTCCTCACGGCGACCGCAGTGTTTGAGCATCTGTTGGAGGACCTGCTAGTCGAAATGGTTTGCGGCCCCCCCAGCACGCACCCTGGTCATTTCCCCCTGCTGCGCCCCAAGAGCCGAGCGGCATTCAGACACATATACTTGCAGGGGCAAGGCTACGTATCCATGTTGCCCTACAACAACACAATTCGGATGGCAGACCTATACCTCAACGGTGGCCTTCCATTCACGCTTGTCGCGAATCCGGAACGAGACCTTCTGTCGCAGGCGATCAAGATCCGGCATGCTGTAGCTCACAGAAGTAAGAAGGCCTATCAGGAGTTCAGGGCTAAAGTACCAGGGGTTCAGGGACTGCCGCAAAACCGGAGGTTTCCAGGCCCTTTCCTACGGACCATCTTCCGAGCGAACCCGACGCAATCGCGATTGGATCTTTACCTAAACAATCTCGTCCAGATATTGCATGCACTCACTACTTCGTGGTAACCACAGAGAGGCGGAACCAGGGGAAACCCCCACCCATTTTATGCAACCGGGGCCCAGCCGGGGTTCGCAGCCCCGTCGACCGGCTCTGAAGCGAGAGTTTTATGCCGATCCCCGTTAGACGCCACGACAACAAGCGCCACGATACGCGAGTGACTGATTCTGAAGGGATTAACGCTGATCTGTCCGGTGGATCAACGGCGTGTTATACTGACAGCAAACCCAACTTCCGCGCTTTATGCGGATCAATCTGATTATTGTTGAACGTCAGAAAGGAGGAGAACGGTGAAAGAGACTATCGTGGTGTCGAATGTGTCGTGTGCGATCATCTGCGCCAAGTGGGCACTGGATCTCGGATACAGCCAACTGCGGCAGATTCTGTTTCTCGTGGGCGGACTGATTCTCGGTCCCCTCATGCTCCTCATCCTCTACGTGCGCCTGATCAACAAAGCGAAGAAAGAGGGGGCGACCGGCGGCAAGACTGTTTGAGACCAGCACGTTCAACCAAGGAGTGTGGGCGACGCGGTGACCCGCGCGCCTGACTCCTATCGTTGGGCAAGGACGGGGGGCACATCAGTTTTCCAGTTCTCGTCTCTGTTTGAAGAACGCGGGGAGGCTGTTCAGAAGGAGCACGAACAGTCTCCCGTATTCATACAGAGCTCACGGTTTCGTCTTTGCGTTGAGTTCACACTCCCAGATGCCGATGCCGGTTCCCCAGTTCGAGGGGAGTTCAAGGGCCACCCTAGCTTCCAACGAACGGAGAATCGCCATGGCGGAATTCAGGGGCGTTCTACTCGATTCTCGAGGTGTGTCGCAAATTTCAGCTTATTTATCGGAATCTGTCAATAAAACACCCCTCGTCTCGCAGAATCACGCCTCATCCGCCGCCCCAATGTACCAGCGCCGGAAGCCACGATCCGCCAAGCGCAGTGTTCTGTGCGTCAGGTACCCCTCGTTTCGCAGGATGCCATCCCATCAACCACCCGAGACCCCAATCGTCAATCCCCAATCGTCAATCCCCAATCGTCAATCCCCAATCGTCAATCCCCAATCGTCAATCGCCAATCGCCAATCGTCAATCGCCAATCCCCAATCCCCAATCCCCAATCGCCAACAGTGCAACGCCGTGGGCTAATAGATGGAGGCTGTTACACTGATTGGCATTCAAACGGATATCAGAATGATGGTGCGTGTGGGAGGGCGAACCTCCCGGTGAGCCGTGCTCAAACGCGGTACCCCGGCTCGGCAGGAGCCTCGCCCTCCCAGAATGTATCCGTTTGAAAGCAACTTGGTATTAGCGGTCGGCACGACTGTGGCGTGGACTGCTGACGATCCGCCATATGCTATTCTTGTGCACTATGGGAAAATGTGAAAGCGAGGGATGCGTGCATAAGAGGCCGACCAAAAAGACAGGGCCAGTACTCGGTAGGCAAAGGACGTTCTGTGGTATGATACGTGAAGCGTGAACGGACCATTTCTTTGGAGGCTCTTTCTTGGGGCCCGCGCAGGCTGCTTGACGGCAGAATAGATTCTGCCTCAGGATGTTTTTGGAAGGTGGCGTCGTGGAGGATTTGCTCAGGGTCCGTTGGCCCTTGGCGTCGAGTTATTCAAGAAAAATGGGAGGAACAACCATGAAGAAGACTGATGGGAAGCTGTATGCACGCCTTGTGTGTGCTCTGGCTGTTGGGGCGTTTGTGTGCTGCGCGCGCGCCAGCCTTGCCGCGGAAGCAAAACCCGCTACGCCCGCCAAAGCACCAACCACGCTCGAGAACCTGATGAAAACCTTTGACGGCGAATCTAACGCTCATGCTCGTTACTTGGCGTTTGCCAAGAAGGCCGACGAGGAGGGCTATGGTCAGGTAGCCAGCCTGTTCCGCGCAGCGGCCGCCTCTGAGGAGGTTCATTTTAAGGCCCAAGCCGAGGTCATCAAGAAGATGGGGGGCACTCCCAAGGCCGATGTCAAGGCTCCGGACGTGAAGTCGACCAAGGAGAACCTGGAGGCTGCTGTCAAGGGCGAGAGCTATGAGCGGGACACGATGTATCCCGAGTTCATCAAGGTGGCGGAGAAGGAGAAGACTGACGCCGCATTGGAAGTGTTCAACGAGGCCAAAGCCGCCGAAACAGCACATGCCAAGCTTTATCAGGAGGCCCTCGGCAATCTCGACAGTTGGAAGGCGGGCAAGAAAGACTTCTTCGTGTGTCCGGAATGCGGCAACACAGTAATAGCGCTCACGTTCGAGAAGTGCCCGGTCTGTGCCACGCCTAAAGACAAATTTATGAAGGTCAGTTAGCAGAGAAGCTGTTGTGTGACGCGGGTATCTCACGTCGTGCAGGCCGGTTTCCGGATGAGGATGTGGATCTTTCGCAGGGGCGTTGCCGGCCGCGCCCCGGGAAGGATGGGAGAGCCCGCCTATGAGCGAGATGATTGCCCGTTGCGGTTTCAAGTGCCACGCATGCATGGCGTTCAAAGACAACAACATGACGCCCGCGGATCAGGCGCGCGTGGCTGAGGGGTGGTTGAAATACTTCGGACTGACGGTGTCGCCGGAGACGATCCGATGCAACGGCTGTATGGCGCAGGATCGCGGCGGGTACGACTTCCCAAGCCTGACCTGTCCTATAGCCCCCTGCGTGGTGGAACGGGGACTTGATAACTGCGCCGCATGCGCGGACTATCCATGCGCGAAGATCGAGGAGTTGATGCGCGTCTGCGAGCAAGTGAAAGCGCGGTTCCAGGGTTCCATCTCCGCCGATGAGTTCGATCGTTTCATCGCGCCCTATGATGCGCGAGCGACCCTTGACGAACTCAGGAATAGGGGACATCCATGAATGGCACTAAGATAAGGCTTGAGGGCGCGGGCTTTGATTAGCCTGGCTTCAGCAGGCTCCTCTTTGCACCCGGTTTCAACCCTACCAAGTATAGGCATTTTTTCGGACCACCGCCAATGTTCAGCGCCGGTCCTTCCCGCCATGCAGTGCCGATGCCTTCCCGCGTGAGTGACGCGAGGCGCGCATTCTGAGGATTCCCTGCGAGCA
>Ga0315279_10002553_pt1 | contig 27010 bp, 23 predicted proteins | sample YL17G06_20_MG_FD_203694 | JGI IMG/M metagenome (GOLD analysis project Ga0315279, IMG submission 203694) | Sediment microbial communities from Yellowstone Lake, YNP, Wyoming, USA - YL17G06_20 | ecosystem: Environmental > Aquatic > Freshwater > Lake > Sediment | place: USA: Wyoming | collected... | reverse complement strand
AACAAACTGGACATAATAGCTGACATGCTGCATGTGACGAGTAATGGTGCGAAGAAGACTCAGATAATGTATCGGGCCAACCTTAACTATGGGCTTCTCACGAAGCGTTTGGATGAGGTCAAGAAAGCCTGTTTGATTAGTTTCGAGCGGAAAGGTCGTTGTTACATATTGACTTCGAAGGGCAAGCAGTTTCTGGAACTGTACAAACAATATGCAATGTCCGCCAAGCATATTGAGAAGTATATCAATGATGTCAACGTCAAGAAGAAGATGCTGGAGAACATGTGTGCTGGGAGAAGCACGAGGCGAAATCGTGACGAAGTCTTGGCGCGTGTCCATCAATAGATAACAAACAGTCTGATCGTTGAAGGGATTCGAGTGAGGATGAAAGTTTGGGTTGTGCCATTCTGCGTCTCTTTGCTTCTCATTTTGTTTTTGGCTCACGCCTGCTTGGCGGTTGATGAGGGTCAAGCGAGGTCGGCGATGGTCGAAGCTGACCAGACGATCAAAGATAGCTATTTGGCTGTTGCTGTGGCTGACAAGGCGGGAGGAAATATCTCAGATATGCTTTCAGTTCTTCAAGATGCTGGGATGCTACTGTCCAGGGCGGATTTGGCTCTTGAGAAAGGAGATTTTGATTCGGCTTACAATCTTGCTGTCCAGAGCAAGGCGAGGCTGGGCGGGTTTATCGCTGAGGCAAGCTCCGTTAAGGATGCGGCTGAGCATAATGGTTTAATGGATTTCATGATCAACATTGTAGGGTCTTCGGCTGGGACGGTGGCGGTTGTTGTTGGAAGCTTCGCATTGTGGTTCTGGTTGAATAGAAGATACCGTAAAGTGGAGCATGTGGAGCAGGATGAATCTCAGCGAGTATAAGGTTCTCTTCATCGTTGTCACCGCGGTCGTGGCTTTGTTTGTTGCGTCGCCGGTGTTGAGCAGGGTGCTGGTTTATCCGAGGACAGAGTTTTTCAGTGAGATGTGGCTTCTCGGTTCTAATCACACGGCTGAGGGTTATCCTCACAACATAACGAGAGGCACAAATTACGCTGTGTTCTTGGGAATTGGAAATCAGCTGGGCTACTGTGCGTACTATGTGGTTGATGTGAAGTTTCGAAATGAGACGCAGTCGGCACCGTCGAGTTTCGGCCCGATTCAGAATCGCACTCCAAGCAATATGCCATCGTTATTCAACATCAGTGCTTTCGTGGCGGACGAGCAGAATTGGGAGTTGCCAGTACGCTTCTCCTTTGATTATGGAGTAAGCTCGGACAAGTCGAGTGTTGTGTTTCACAGTTTGACTTTGAACAGTCAGGTGTTGAGTCTTGAAGGCTACCTTACTGCCTGGAATGCGACGAGAAACATCTTTTACGGCAACTTGGTGTTCGAGCTTTGGATCTACGATGCTAACGCGACCGCGTTGAGCTATCATGGTCGGTTCGTTGACCTGAAACTCAACATGACTACCTACTAGTGTAAGCGCGCGCTAACATGTACTCCAACCATTTGAACTTATCAAAGAAAAACTCAACTGAATCCATCATTCACAATATTAATTATTCGCGATTGAATCTGCTTATGGTTGATGAACTCTGAGGGCTTGCAGATATGAAAATCTTGGCTGTTGGAGCACATCCAGACGACGTTGAACTGGGTTGTGGAGCGACTTTGGCGTTGTACAAGAAGATGAAACATGAGGTTCACATTCTTGTTTTGACGAGAGGCGAAGCCTCTGGAGACCCGGAAGTCAGAGAGATCGAATGCAAGAAATCCGCGGAGATACTCTGCGCAGACAGAGTCCATTTTGGGAATATGCAGGACACGAAGATCTCTGACGGTGTGGAGACTATAATGAAGATTGAAAACGTGATAAAGAAGGTGAAACCTGACATTGTTTTTGCACACAGCAGTAAGGATGGACATCAGGATCACAGGAATGCAGGTTTGGCTTCTTTGTCTGCTGCAAGAGACTCGAAGAAAGTTTTGCTTTTTGAGTCTCCAGCGGCGTTGAGGGATTTTTGCCCACAGGTTTTTGTTGACGTAACATCAACATTCGAAGATAAACTCAATGCGCTGAGAGCTTATGGGTCACAGTCTTCTAAAGTGTATTTTAGAGGCGATCCAGTTGTTCATCGGAGCGTGCGGACACGACCTGGTGAGAACCGCAAGTTCCCATATGTTTCAAACGCGGTGGAGGGACTTGCAAGATACAGAGGCTTTCAGGCGGGCGTGACCCTTGCCGAAGCGTTTGAGGTGGGCAAGTTCATATTGGATATTCAAGACAGTTCAAAACACTAGCTATTATCGGAGCGTAGCATGAATAGCGTTTCAGACACAGGCTCAAGCCGCTTTTCATACAAGACTTTGGATGATCTTGTTGAAGCTTGTGTGGAGTTCTATCATAGTCGGTTGGAGAAGTCAGCTGACAAACCTGAAGTCTATCACAGACGGGAACAGCTGGCTGGATGGGTTCGGAAATTTCATGCGGAATGTGGAACACTTAGTCCACAGGTCGAAGAATCCATAGAGAATCTGCGCAGTGGTTCTTGCGTTTTTCTTATGACTGCTCATCAGCCTAACCTATTTGCCTACAGTGGTGTACTCCGTAAAGCTACATTGAATCAGGTCCTTGCCGACAAACTCGCAGAAACACTGAAGCTACCCGTGGTCACTTTTTTTGGGTTAGCAGATCAGGATTTTGCGGATGATCGGTGGGTTAGGTCGGCATTGCTTCCTGATGTAGAGAGGCGAGATGGTACTCTTGAGCTTCGCGTTGACCTGCCCGAGAAGATAATGTTGAATAAGGTGAGAAAGCCTTCACGGAAAGTGATCGACGATTGGCGTTCGGCCGTAACAGATTGGATTGAAAGAAACGTCGGCATTGCTTCAAGATCGCTTTCTTCTCGGGGCGTCAATTCGCAATTGTGCCGACAGGAGTTGAATACGAATTTTCGTGATTTCTGGGAGATTGTCCAAGAAGCGTATGAAAAGGCGGAGTTCTGTTCCGACTTCAACAGTTTTGTCTTGTCAAAGGTTGTGAACGATGTCTGGAAATATCCCACATTGTTTTCCCGTTTTTCACAATGTCAAAGAGTTTTTGGACGCGAGTTCAACTTCTTGCTTTCACGATTTAGTGATTATTCCAAGCTTCTGAAGGAAGTGACAATGAACCAGAACAGTTCAGCAGGCGGAGTGAATGAACAAGAATTTGAAATCGCGCCTTTCTGGCACCATTGTGAGTGCGGTAGCAAGGCTAGACTGATGGTCGAAAAGAAAGATGGTGAACTTATTGGTCATGGGAATTGCTTGCGTTGCGGCAAAGAGTACGAAATCAATCTAGAGTTGGAGGAATCTCCAGAAAGCCAGGAATATATGGCGCATGTCTCGGCAAGAAGCGTGTCGATGCCACTTGTCTTGTTCCCTGGTCTCGGCGTGTGTTGCTATGTTGGAGGTGCAGGAGGGAAGGAGTATTTGCGGCAAGCCAAGTATGTTGGTGATGGGTTGGGTATATCGTTTCCACCGGTTGTGGTCTGGCGTCCGAAGGACGTCTACTTGGGAATTGGACAACTGGGAGCCCTGCTGATTTATAATGCTCTTTCTGGTACTCTCGAACTGTCTCAGCTTGTTTCATTTGAATCCCAGTTGAAGGAGAAGATCGATCGGGTAATGAAGCAAGTCGAAAATCTTGAGTTGAAGAAGAAGGAAATCTCGAAGACCAGTGACCTAAGCAAGAAGGAAACCATAGATCGTCTCAAAGCTTTGTCGATCAGACAAGATGAGATTAGAAGAGAAAACGATTTTTCATTGTTGTCGCGGAATTTGAAGCTGGTGGAGAACGTTAAGACGGTTTTGGGCCTCTATCCGTGCATGATCGACTATGCGGTGAACGTTGGTCTCAAAAAGACCAGTGATTCTTGGTCCGCTTTCTTGAAGGACAACGGAGACTTAGGTTCTGAAGTTCATCTTACAACCAGTCTGCAGGGCTCCGTTTCCGATACACCATTGAAGCTGAGTGTTTGAATGGGAGAGCAAGGAGACTTCTGTCAATACTACTACAAAGATATGGAATTGGCAACTTTGCCTGAGGATCGAGTTGCCCTTCCGTTACGGAGATATTGGTGGACGCTCAGGAAGTACGTGTGGCTTGCTTCATACTTGGGCGTCAGAGAATCGTTTTCTAGGTATCTATCTACTCGCTTTAGGGGATTATCTAGAAAAAGAAGAAAGATTCGCTTTGTCGACAAAGTCAATGAATTGAAACAAGGAGATTGGGTGGAAGTTCGCTCTGCCAGAGAGATCCTCACCACACTCGACGCGAAAGGAAAATTGAAAGGTCTAACCTTCACACCGGAAATGACAAAGTTCTGCGGAAAGAGATTCCGAGTCTACAAGAAGTTGAACAAGATAATCTTAGAGGCAACTGGCGAACTCCGAAGGATCAAAAGCCCTACAGTATTATTGGATTATGTGTTTTGTGATGGATCAGCTCACGGGGCATGCGATCGGTCTTGTCTCTGTTTCTGGAGAGAAGAATGGCTCAAGAAAGTTTCTTGATAGTCCTCTGAGCGACGCAGGGAGAGTGAATTGCATTATCATCCCGCATTCGAGACCAACGATAGATGAGAATGACATTATTGCAGTGACGAAAGTTCTTGCTTCGGGCATGATTGCTCAGGGTGAGAAGGTTAGGAAGTTTGAGGATGCTGTTTCACGGTTTGTTGGGACCAAATATGCTGTAGCGGTGTCGTCTGGTACCTCGGCTTTACACTTGGCTCTGCTCGGTCTCGGCGTCGGACCTATGGATGAAGTTTTGATGCCGAGCTATGTTTGCTCTTCACCTTATTTCGCGGCCACACAAACAGGCGGGGTTCCGAAGATAGTTGATATTGATTTGAAGGATCTTAACATAGATGCTGAGGCTGCAAAATGCTTGGTATGTTCTAGGACGAAGGCTTTGGTGGTTCCTCATATGTTTGGAAATCCAGCCCAAGTTGAGGAGTTGCTCGCTTTGGGTGTTCCTTTGATCGAAGATTGCGCGCAGTCTCTGGGTGCAAAGTACCACAAGCGAGAGGTTGGCAGTTTCGGTGAAGCGTCTGTTTTCTCTTTTTATGCTACAAAGATGATCACGACTGGCGAAGGCGGAATGATATTGACCGATCAGCGCGAAATTTTTGAAAGAGTCCAGGACCTCAGAGATTATGACAAGAAGCCGTTGAAGCCAGCCAAGTACAACTACAAGATGACAGATTTCCAAGCGGCTTTGGGGTTGAGTCAACTCGAGAAGCTTCAGAAATTCATTGAGCGGAGAGAGAAAATAGCTTCTATTTACAGCGAAAGTTTTTCAGATTGCAAATGCGAAATTCCAGATATGAATCCAGAGAATAGTTCTGCCTTCTACAGATATGTCGTAATGCTCGATAGGTTGACGACTGTTCAAAAGAAATTGAAGCAAAATGGAGTCATGTGTGAAAGGCCTGTAAATATGCCTCTTCATAAGCACTTCTCAAGTTTCGAATGTCCACATTCCGAAAGAGCATTCGAACGTGCGTTGTCAATTCCGATATATCCGAGTCTGACAGAAGACGAGATTGAATTCGTTGCAGTTTCACTGCGGCAGGCTCTCAGAAATCATAAACTGACTTGAACCTGTGATTGAGGACAAGCTGATGATCAAGAACTCACGAGTATTGGTGACAGGAGGCGCGGGTTTCATAGGAAGTCACATCGTGGATCAGTTGCTAAATGAAGATTTTGAAGTCACGGTTCTTGACAATCTACGAACTGGAAAGATGGAGAATATCGCTCACAATCTGAAAAACAAGTATTTCCATTTTGTGAAGGGGGATATTCGAGAGTCGAAGACGGTCAGCGATGTGATGAAGGATAAGGATGTGGTGTTTCATGACGCAGCACTCGTTAGCGTGCCTGAGTCTATTAAGGAGCCCGTGCTGACTAACGACTTGAATGTTACGGCGACAGTGAATCTTCTTCAGACTGCTTCTGACTGTGGTGTGAAGCGTTTTGTTTTCGCCTCTTCAGCAGCGGTTTATGGAGGAACTTCAAGTCCTGAGAAGAGGGAGGATGATGTTTCGTATCCGAGGTCGCCTTATGGTATCTCAAAGCTGATTGGAGAGTATTATTCTAGGTTTTTTTATGAATTTCATGGACTGGAGACTGTTTCGTTGAGGTATTTCAACGTTTATGGGCCTCGACAAACTTGTAACCTTGAAGCCCAGTATGGTGGGGTCATCCTTCTGTTTTTGAACAGACTGTTGAAGAATTTGGGTCCGATCGTGTATGGTGATGGTGAACAGACTAGAGATTTCATATGCGTCAAGGACGTTGTGAAAGCGAACATGCTTGCAATGACAGCGAAGGATGCGGCTGGAGAGTTCTTCAACGTCGCCAGTGGCACTAGAATAACTATTAACAGACTTGCAGGAATATTGAAGGATGCGTTGGGCAAGAAGGGTATCAAGAACATTTACACTGACATTCGTCCTGGTGACGTTAAGCATGGTTATGCCGATATTAGTAAGGCAAAGAGAATCCTTGGTTTTTCGCCGAGCATTCCTTTGGAAGAAGGTCTAGATGAACTGGTCAAATGGTACGCGAAGGATTAGAAACTTTCTCGCTGAAAGATATTGATTTGTAAGTTACAGACGGATGCTGACCGGGATTGAGCAATGGAAAGCTTAGAGTTGCTGTGGTCGGTTTGGGCAAGATGGGCATTGTCCACAGCTGCGTATTGAATGTTCTTCCTAATGTTGAGATCGTCGCCGTCTGCGAAAAGAGTGGGATGATAAGGCGGTTTTCGAAGAGGATTTTCAAGGGCGCGTCAATACTTGATGATGTGAGCAAGCTGGCTGATTTTGATCTTGATGCTGTGTTTGTAACGACGCCGATTCCGGCTCATTTTTCGGTTGCAAAGGCTTTGTACGCTAATGATGTGGTTCGAAACATTTTTGTTGAGAAGACGCTGGCGGACAATTTCCAGCAGGCTTCTGAATTAACTGAGTTGGCGCGGAAGTCTGAGGGCGTTAATATGGTGGGGTATCTGAGGAGATTTTATGTTACTTTTCGGAAGGCAAGAGAATTGCTGTTGCAAAAGGCAATCGGGGTTCCAGGCTCTTTCGAGGGTTATGCTTATTCGGCTGATTTTTGCGTTGGAAGAGGTGTGTCAGATGTGCTGGTCTCTAGGGGAGGGATTTTGAGGGATTTGGGTTGTTACGCGATAGATTTGTCATTGTGGTTTTTTGGCGAACTCGCAATTTCAGAAGATACGGCAAGTGTTCAGGGTAACCAGGGCGATTCTGTGGCGTTTGGAGTGAAAGGACCAGACGGATTAGTTGGACGTCTGGAGGCTTCGCCTTTCATGCCGGATTATCGGATGCCTGAGATTGGTTTTCTGATCAAGGGTTCTGAAGGGGAGATTGTCGTGAATGATGACAGGGTGGAACTCAGACTGGCTGAAGGGAAAGGTTCAACTTGGTACAGACATGATTTGGACGATAGCGTTCCATTCTGTCTTGGACTGCCAGAATACTATCGGGAAGACGCTCTTTTCGTCGAGTCTGTTATCAAGAAGCAAACCGCTGAGCCTGATTTTCGCATGGCTGCGCGAGTTGATGACCTTATTGGGCAGATAGAACGGGGTGGCAGAAATGGCTGACAGAGCAGACAAACTTCTGCTGGTGGGCGACAACCCATTCCATAATATTAGCCACCTCTCACAAGATCGGACCAAGCTGAGGGATCGATCAGTCGTTGATCCTTCGTATGCAGCTGGGCTTGTGATGACTTCGCTCGACAATGGGGCGAACGGTTTCATGTTTTCGGTCAGTGAAACCACGCTTTCTATTCTTGAAAAGGTTCGGAATGCGGATAGAATTGAAGATTTGCCGCTCTTTGCGATCGTTCCGTACGCTTACGAATATGTGAGGCTTGCTGCACAGACCGGAGGGATCGTGGGTTTGGCGAAAGCGTTTTCAAAGCAGCTTGCCTCTTCGGGCAATTTCAGAGCCATTGCGTCAGGGGCGAGCGGACTATTGGGAGCTAACCCTGTTTCGTTGTTGAAGACCTATTTGGCTTATGAGATTGGCAGAATAAAATCGTCTGCTGGTAAAGGTGCGAGGATTGAGTCGGTTGTTCTTCATGAAGTTGTAGTTGATATGGCTTTGGCCTTAAATTTAGATTGGTTTTTCAAAGAGTACCTTGACTTCATGAGGAAGCACGAGTATACTCCAGGTTTTAACACCTGTAATTTTGCTTACTTGGTGGACAAGCTCAACGGTTGGGGTATCGATCCTGCAAAAGTCATTGTTGTCGCGCCTTTCAACAAGATTGGTTTCGAGATGAATCCTTCGAGGGAAGAGTGCGAGCGAACTTTGAAAGGTTTGAGTGAACCGTGTTTGATAGCGATCAGCATTTTGGCTGCTGGGTATTTGAAACTTGATGACGCGATGGAATACATTGCATCGTTGCCGAATGTGAAGGGGGCAGCCGTTGGGGTTTCAAAGGAGAAACACGCCAAAGAGACCTTCAGGTTGTTCATGAGCAAATTCTAAGAGTGACAAATAAAATGAGTGCAAAGACCCCTGCTCTAACCAGTATCCGAAGGTGAAGCAGGGGTGCCTCGCACTTTCATAATGTCGGTTGATGTTGACAGTTGGTCTAGCCTTCTAAACTTCTACTCGATAGAACATGATGCCGACGAAGTGGAGCATCAAGTTAGTGTTGAAAAAGGACTGGATGTGCTGCTTGATCTTTTCGAGCGGAACGACGTGAAAGCCACGTTTTTTGTTCCGGGAGAAGTGGCACAGCGACATCCGCTGAAAATCAAGGAGATTAATGAAAAAGGACACGAGATTGCTTGTCACGGGTTCTTGCATGAGAGAAACGAGTGCTTGCTTGATACAGACGTCCAGAGGTCAAGAATTGAAAAGTCGGTGACTATTGTTGAAGAGATTACGCATCGCAGACCTGTTGGTTTTAGAGCACCGTGCCTCAGGGCAAATGACGCCACCCTCGCAATTCTTTGTGAGATGGGGTTCAAGTATGATTCCTCTTTCCTGCCGATGCTGATTCCCGGTCAGTATGGTTCGTTGTCGTTTCATTTGAAACCACATCTTATCACTGTGGCTGAAAGGACTATTTTGGAGATTCCGGTCTCAACGAATCCTCTTGTTCCCTTGCCTCTCAGTGCTTCGTGGATGCGAAACTTTGGGCTCCTGCATGTTAAGTTTGGAATCAGGATGCTCTTTGGTCGCGGGTATCCGGTCATGTTTTATGTTCATCCTCGAGATGTAGTGAATTTGCCTCGTATTCAGGATATCCCTTGGCATCTTTATACGAATGTTGGCAGTAGATCGGTTGAGATGTTGGGTGAGATATTTTCCTTCGTCAAGAAGTCGGGTGGAAGGATTTTGCGGGCGAAGGATTTTGCTCTTGAATTCATGAAAAAAGAACAGGTGATCTGTAAATGACTGTTGGAGTAGTTGGACTAAGAACAGCGCGCACTAAGAGCAATCAGGAAGCGACGAAACCAAATGACATAAGCATATTGGGCTGTGGCGTCGTAGGAATGACTCTCGGAACAGGTCTTCTCAAGCTTGGTCACAGCGTTATATTTTATGACATTGATGAGTCAAAAATCAAAGAATGCCGCCGTAACAATCTTGACGCAACTCTCTCCATTAATGAAGCAATCGAAAAATCTGACGTTTCATTCATATGTGTTCCAACTCCGACCAATAGAGGAAGAATCGACCTAAGTTACATAAGAAAAATCGTGAAAGATCTGGCGCGTTCCTTTAAGTCAAAGCAGACTTATCACCTAGTGGTGGTGAAAAGCACAGTGACACCTATGACCACTGAAGAGACAGTTATTCCGATAATAGAAAAATATTCGGGAAAGAAAGTTGGAACTGAAATAGGCATCTGCACGAATCCCGAGTTCCTAACGGAAATTCATCAAAGTTGGACCGACAACGAACAGTTTTCACGAAATTTCTTCAGCGAGCCTGTGATCGTAATTGGTGGCTTTGATAGAAGATCTGGAGACCGTCTTGAGAGTATTTATGCAAAACTTGAGCGCCCAACTATGAGAATGAACTTGCGAACTGCGGAGATGGTAAAGTATGCATTCAACTGCGCGCTTGCAAACAGAATTTCATATTGGAATGAGATTTTCTATATCTGCCAGGTACTCGGTATAGATTCGACGATAATAGCTCAAGCAGCAAGTCTGGATGAAAGAATAGGCAAATATGGAACAATTCACGGAAAAGCTTTCGGAGGTAAATGCTTACCCAAAGACCTTAGAGCATTAATCGCATTCTCAAAAGATCACGGATACGACGCAAAACTGCTCAAAGCAGTTGAATACGTTAACGAAAGGATAAAGGTCGACAAAGGCGTACGCGAATAAAAATGGTCCAAAATAGAGGAAAAACCATGATACGAAAAGCAGTGATTCCTGCAGCAGGCCTGGGTACCCGACTGTTGCCTGCAACGAAACAGCAGCCTAAAGAAATGTTGCCGGTTTTTTGGTGGGATACAAACAAGCAATTATGTCTGAAACCTTTGATCCAGGTTGTATTTGAAAAGCTCTATGACAACAATTTTGAAGAATTTTGCTTCATAGTTGGAAGAGACAAGAGAAGCATTGAGGACCATTTCACTTTGGACAACAGCTTCATCGAATATTTAACCAAAACTAACAAACCCGCAGCTGTTAGCGAATTAAGTCGATTTTATGAAAAAGTTAGAGCCTCAAGAATATTCTTTGTTACTCAGCCAGAGCCTAAGGGTTTCGGTGATGCTCTTTCTTACGCAGAACCATTTACGGGTAACGAGCCTTTTGTGGTACATGCTGGAGACGACCTGATTCTATCAAAAAATAACCGATTTTTCAAGACGCTAGTCGAGATTTTCGAAAAAAACCAAGCAGATGCAGTGTTTTGCGTGGAAATGGCGGAAGACCCCAGAAGGTACGGTGTGATTCAAGGTAAAAAAATAGGCAGAAAGCTGTATCAAGTTACAGGAATCGACGAAAAACCAATGCACCCTCAGTCCAATATTGCGATAGTGGCGGTATATGTTTTCTCTAAGACTATTTATAAGGGCATACGAAGTGCAAGAGATTCCGCAAGCGGAGAAATAGAACTGACGAGTGGCATAAAAAAATTGATAGAAGAAGGGTGCCGCGTTTATGCAGTGCAATTAGGCCGAGGCGAAAAAAGGGTTGATATTGGCACACCTCACTCTTACTGGAGTGCCTTGAACTACATCTTTAACTCAAAACATGAAGATTAGAGCGCGCGGTCGGAATTCATTCAGAAACCTGATCATATTTGAAGGAGAATGCTTAAGAAATGATCGAGATCTTCTTATACATCGCTTTGTCTTGTTTTTCGACATTCGCGGCTGTTTATGGGCTATACCTCTTGATCGTACTCAGGACCTCCAAAACAAAGGAATACTTGAAAATCCTTAATGAAAGCCTGAAAAAAGAAATCAACATTCAGGAATTGCCAACAATATCGATAATTATCCCTGCTCATAACGAAGAAGATGTTATCGTAAACAAGTTTCACAACATTGCAGCTTTCGACTATCCGAAAGAAAAACTTGAAGTAATCTTGGTCGACGATTGCTCTGTTGACCATACGGCTGAAAAAGCTGCTCAAGCGCTTAAGGAATTCAATATGACTGGAAAAGTAATCAGAAACAAGGAAAACATGGGCGTAAATGCGTCCTATAATCTGGCAATCCGTGAAGCGAACGGTGTCTTAATACTAATGACTGATGCTGACGTCATGATCAGATCTGACGCCTTGATTAAAGGCGCCAAGATCTTGGAAAGCCAAGAGGACATCGGAGGCGTAACGGGTAAGACGGTTATTGCTTCGAGTAATGACGGTGTCGCGTTTTCAATCGAAAGCTCGTATACGGATTTCATGAATAACTACTCGCTAACAGAGAGCGCAATTGATTCAACATATCCAGGATCTACCTGCCTGGCACTGGTCAAGAAATCCGCGTTATCTCCACTTAACGAAAAATACGGTTCCAGCGACGGAAACCTTTCACTTTCGATGATAATCAAGGGTTATCGGTATATCTTTGTTCCACAACTTGTTTTTCAGGAGAACACAGCGTCCAATATTAGAGAACAGAGACGGCAGAAAGTGAGAAGAGCAACCAGATTACTCCAATCAACATTTCTCTACAGCAAGAAAATATTTGTCAATTCAAAGAACGGTTTTGCTAGAATTGTCTTTCCACTTCGTTTCCTCATGACGGCAATATGCCCGATACTCTTTTGGGTTGGGTTGGCAAGCTTGGTCGTTTTCATCGCTACTCTTTCGCCTGTTTTAGTTGTACTGGTTTTGGGCGTATTTTCGTTATTCTTGATACCATGCATGGTGATTTTCCTGAAATTCCGGAATTTGCTCTTGACCTTTCTTGCGTATCAAATCTATCTCATGCTGGCCATCATTCTTGTGTCCAGAAAAGCAAAAACATGGAAGACTATACAAAGAGATACTGGTGTGTTAGTTTCTGATTTGAAGAACGACAGATAACACCAGTTGCCAGTGAAAGCGCTTATATCCCTTTATTAAGTTGATTAGAACCCATTCGATGTGTCTCGGAAAAGCTATATTCATAATGAAGTTGCACTCAGCTAATCCCTCCTCGTATTCTTAAAGAATGGCTCGGCAATTCTGGACAAAAAAGAAACCCTGAAAAAAGAAGCGCGCATTTGAGCTGAAAGAATGAAAGTCGCGTTGATATCTCACGAAGGTGGAGGAATCTCTTCGGTTTGTTATGGACTTGCGCGACGTTTGACAAAGCGAGGAGTCGAAGCAACCATATTCACGGGCAAACCTGGATTGACTGCTCAGGTTGAACAACTGACCGATTCTCTCAAGGTAGTCCGATCACCCATGTTTGATTTCCCTCCAAATCAAATCTCGTATCAAGCATTCAATCTGCTGAATCTTTCAAAGATTTTTAGGACCTACGATGTAGTACACGGGGTAAGCCCTGATGCTTCTTTTATGTTTGCACTCTTGAAAAAGAAATTGGAAACACCATTTGTTGGATCAATTCACTCTAGTCCCAGAGCAAATCAAAGAGCTTTCATTAACCAGCCTTTGTCAACTTGGACATTAAGCGAGATTGGATTTCACGTTGTGGAGTATCCTCTGCATGAATTCTCCGTTGACAGAATTCTCAAGGACTCAAACCACACAGTACTGTGCAGTTTCTCATTGCTTGAAGATCTAAGAGCTTACAAGAAGTTAGATCTCAACAAGATTTCAGTTATTTATAACGGCATAGATTTTGATGAAATAGAATCCACGCCTATTCTACGATCTCGTGGGTCGACTCAGCTTTCGATAATTTATGCGGGCCGTTTGTTTTGGTTTAAGGGAGTAATGTTACTCTTGGAGGCTTTCAAACGCTTAAGAAAGAGCTTTTCAAACGCGAATCTCAGAATCTTCGGCAAAGGTCCACTAGAAGAGAAAATGAAGACTTTCATAGCAAAATCAGACCTTGCAGAAAGCGTTGGTTGCTTTGGTCATGTGTCTCACAGAAGACTACTAGTGGAAATGAAAAAATCAGATGTTGCTGTTTTTCCAAGCCTGTCTGAAGCACAACCTATGTTTGTGCTAGAGGCAATGGCGTGCAAGAAACCTGTGGTGTTGTTCGATTTTCCTTTTGCCAGAGAGGTAGTTTCAGACAAGAACAGTGGCTTGTTGGCCAAAAGTGGCGACGTTGATGACCTTTGCGAAAAAATGCGGCTTCTTCTATCTGACGCTGATTTGCGAAACAGACTTGGCGAAAACGCGTATTTCCATGTTAAGAAAGAGCACGATTGGAACGTACAATGTGAAAAGTATCTGAAAGTTTATCAAAGCGTCGCAAACTGAATCCGATATTGCGCTGGTGTAGCAAATATGTTTTCAGAACAGCATGAAATTCGTTGCTCTCACTATTTCTTCCTCTATATCGGGCGCGCGTTTAGGCAGTGTGAATTCGTTGGATAAGAAATTGCTTTGGCTAAGTTTTCTGTATATTGACAAGAGTCTTCACAAGACTACGCAAATAGAGGTTTTGAGAAATCTCGCAAAGCGAGGATATGAAGTATCCCTATTGGCATTGAATTCGGACAAGAAAGCAGAAATCAACGACCCCGATTTGCGGGTGATTTCTCTCCCTATGCGAGACAAGGCTATACTCACAAATGCACTGTTTGTTATTGCGTTGTTATTTTTCTTGCCCTTTTATATTATGCGTTTTAAACCTACCTACATAATCATAGAACCGCAAGATGCAACGGCTTTTAGCTTAATTCCTATTGCTCTTCTACCAAAATCCAAACGTCCAAAAATAATCCTTGACGCCAGAACTGAACATATTCCAAAGCCGTCTCCAGATATAGGTGGCTTTTTCTTTGACAATTCCTTCCATATAGCTAAGAAGCTGTTTGATGGCATAACAACTATAACTCCAATGATGAAATCGGATTTTTGCAGTAGATACCACATCGAGTCTAAACGTGTCGGAGTTTGGACCTCAGGCGTCAATACTGAACTTTTCAATCCGCAGAACTTCTCAAAAGAAAGGACGGAACTGCGGGAAAAGTTTGGCATAGACAAAAAGCTCGTACTTTTGTACCACGGCGTTTTCGGTGCTGCCGATGGCTCTAGCTCAAGAGGAATTGTTCAAATGGTCGAAGGCATTGCACTTCTAAAAGACAAAATTGATGATATTGCTTTATTCCTCCTCGGGCGGGGTGCGTGTTCTCAGCGAATATTGGAGATAGTTCGGGAGCATGAAATTCAGGACAGGGTTATTGTTCATGACCGTGTAGATTACAAAGATGTTCCGAAATTTATCGCGATGTGTGATGTGGGTCTTCAAGCCGTCCCTGATCGACCTGAGTGGCGATCTCAATGCGGGTTAGCACTCTTGGAATATCTCGCAATGGAGAAACCGGTTATAGTAACGAATCTGCCGGTGAATAGTTATGTTGTAGGAAATTGTAAATGTGGTATCTACATTTCCTCTACTGATCCATCTGACATAGCAAAAGGAGTATCGTCAGCGTATAATCGCAAACAAGAATTGGAGAAATTGGGGTCATATGGCAGGGCTATCATAAATCGAAAGTTCACTTGGGAAAAAGTAGCAGAGAGTTTCGACCAGTATCTCATGCAGACTTGAACACGTTTTGTCACATCCCGCGCGTGCTAAGGAGTTATTGGTTCATTGCTTGTCGATCGAAGGCTCTCTTAATAATGTACGAAGATTTTTGCAGGATTCCAGATTCTTTCAGACATTGGCATGCTGTGAGGTATTCTGGCGTATTTCTGCTGTACAGATTTTCACTAATGTTTATTACATACAGATATCCAATCTATAATCTTTATTAGATGAGATCAGCCTGTGCTTTGGTAAGGAATTTGGGAACCATGATGAAGTCGGTGCTGTTCCAGAAGGAAAAGGTAACACTGCTCCTAACCTCTGCAACTATCTTTCTGCTTACTGCATCAGTGGTTTTGCTAGTCTTGGCTTCCTCCAGTGTAACCATCCAAAATAGCGGCACAATTGCAATTGCGCACTCAACAACACCTGAATGCATCATGGTAAACTCGACAGGGACATACGAGTTGAACAGCCAGAGACAGGTGGTTTTCAGCAGCACTGACAGTTTAACCGTTTGGAACCATGCGATAAATACTGTTTCGTCTTCGAAAGTGTCGTTGTTCGTGTATAATGGAACTTACCAAATAAGAGGTACAATAATAATGCTAAGTAACGTTAATGTGATCTTGCAGGACGGTGTTTTCTTGAATGAAACTGGGGCAAACTCAAACCTTTTCAGTTTTTCCTCAATTTCCAATGCATCGATTTTAGCCAACACAAATGCAACAATGCACGGGTTGGGGACAACTAATGATGTTGGAAACGGATTTGACCTTTACTATTCCAATAACATAACAATATCCTCAAACTCAACTGCAGGACTGAAAATATACAACATAGGAAACCTATGGCTCCAAGCAGAAAACGTAAACTATACAGTTCTGAAGAACATTTACGCCTACAACTGGGCGGTAGGTGGCCTGTATGACCAGGCTGGGATGATTATTGATGGTGCCTGTAACAGCCAAATAATAAACGTTACAAGCGATGGAAACAACACTCATTGTCGTTCCCCCCTTGTATTAGGTGGACAAAGCGGTCCCGCTATCAACAACACAATAATAGGCGGGCTCTACGAAGACAGTCCTCTTGACAACGGCATTTACTTGGGTGGATGGCAATATCCTGTCCTCAACACTTTAATAATCAACGTTACAACAGCGAATAATACTGCAGCCGGACACTGTGGAATCAAGATGCGCCCAGCAACAAACACAACTGTGATTAACTGGACTTCAATTGGGGATTATAATGGTATGGAACTTGGCACAACAGGAGATTCATCGCGCGCTGACCCCGTGGGCGCAAGCTACAACAATGTTACAGGAATCATAAACAGTCCGTTGAACGTCGGCCTTGTTCTATCAATAGATTACAACGACGCAGATTATCACGTTGAATACAACTGGTTTAATATCACCGTAAATAATGCTACTCAAGTGGCAGTCTGGGTAGATGCGCCCTTTGCGAATACGACAAGCATAAACAACAACACTATATACCTAACGGCTACGGGTAGTAGAAAGCAGGCGATAGACTTCGCTAACATGGCAGGCAAGGTTTCATACAACACGGTCTACGGCACATTTGTTCAGAACGGAAAAAGTGGCTACCCAGACATTAGCTTCGAAAACACAACGGCTCAAACCTACAACGTCGTCAACGTCTACAGCACCACGGGAAACCCAAACGGTTTATACACTGGTAACCTAGGAACAAACTCGGTGAACTATCCTTACCCGCATTAGTCTTGTTCAGTTAGTTGTCCAATTGTGAATAGCGCGCGCTAATACTCCGAAAATAGATGGCCGCAAAAAGCGTGCGAGGGACAATTCACGCAATTTCTCGATACGTAGTCAACGCTAATGCGCGCGCTGTTGCAGTGATGCGCGCGGGTTCGAAAAAGGAGATAGCGAAGAACCTATGTCACGAACTAAACAGAAAATTTTGTGGTACATAAAGCTAGTTCCGGACGCCATTAGGTTAATTCTTCTTCACATACAATTGCGCAGACACGGTGTTGTATACGGTAAGAAATTGCGGGGCAATCCGTGTATAATAAGGAACAGAGGAAAAATAGAGTTAGGGCGCGACGTTTTCTTAAATTCCTATCCTGATGGCGAATTGTATAAAACCGGCCTTCTGGCTCATCTTGACTACTCTTTAATAAAAATCGGGGACAATTGTTCGCTAAATGGGACAATAATCCATTCGCGAGATTCGGTAGTGATAGGAAACGATTGCATGTTTGGTCCAGGTGTTGTCATACTAGACAATGATTCGCATAACACTTCAATTGATCCTGAGCGTCGTAGGCACGGCAAGGTTAGCGAAAGCCCAGTCATAATAGGCAATAATGTATGGGTTGGCATGCATTCAATAATAATGAAGGGCGTTCATATTGGAGACAATTCCATAATTGCCGCAGGCTCAGTAGTCACAAAGAGTGTGCCTGGGAATTCACTATTTGGCGGAAATCCTGCGGGATTTATAAAGGAGTTGGAAAAATAGAAACGCCAGGGACCACGCGCTCTTTTATCCATACGTTGGCGGTTAGATCGAACACGCGTTGGTACAAAAAGCGTCTCGCAAATCGATGAAAAGAGCGCGCGTGTAGCGTTTGTATTGGCTGGAAGCAATTATTGATCAAATCTAAAGAAGATTACTTGTTCTTTTTGGAGGCCGATAGAGTAGCTTTACGTATTGGACAAAGGCGTCCTAGGTTTCTTAAAGATGAAATATGGAAATTTGAAAGAGCTCTACGCAAAGTGGAGTTTCTAGAGAATTGTGGGAAAAATCGTCTAAGTCAGATTTCTTGTCTGCAAGCTCGGTATAGTCTTCGCAAGTTAAGCATGCAGCTGGGCTTTACGATTCCACGCAACGTATTCGGTCCAGGCTTGTCCATTGCCCATCAGGGCACGATTGTTGTGCATCTTGGAGCTAGAGTAGGCGAGAACTGTCGGATTTTTCACAACGTAACGATAGGTAGCGGGCGAGCTGTGTCTGATGATATCGTCCCTTCAATTGGGAATAACGTGGTTATTGGCCCCGGTGCAGTTATCGTCGGTGCCATCACAATAGCTGATGGGATTGCCATTGGCGCTAACTCGTATGTTGACAAATCATTTACTGAACCGAATGTTACTATTGCTGGTTGTCCTGCCAGAAAAATATCAGATAGGTCATCAGAAGACCTATGGATCAGAGCAACAGAAATCTTGAGAAAAAAAGACAGTGAGAGAATTTTAGCGCTCGCGCGCGCTAAATTAATAAGATAATGTATAGAAGATACGCTATTGAAATTACGTTATCCAAGAGACAGAGATATTAAAATTGATGAATTGACATGAAATTACTTGCAATAGGATCGTCGATGGATCTATCTCTTCCTGCCGCAGGGATTCCGATTATCTGGCAATTTCTGAAGGGATTTCACGATGCAGGTGTAGAGGTTATCGTAACTACACTTGGAGGAGTGAGTTTTGCGTCTCCATGGTGGAGAACCTACTCAAGGCCGTTTGTTCAGAACAAAGCATTCGATTTTGCTTTGACCCGGGGGACGAAACTAAACCAAAGAGCGGCAAGGTTCTTCTATGACCGCGGCTGGAAAAATCAATTAAACAAAATCTTCGCTTCAGAAAAGAACATTGATGCAGTTTTGATGATCGGCGTAGTATTTCAACTTGCAGAGGGAATTCCTTCTTGGATCCGAAAGAGTTTTGGAGTGCCCACCATATATTATGAAACTGATATACAGACTCTCCCCAAATACAGTCTAGATCATCATCCAGAGAGGCATCGCTCTCCTGACTATTCGGACTGCGACGCGATAGCTTGTTCATTCGAAAAGACAAGTCAAGAACTTCGAGAACACGGCTTACAGAATGTTTGGACTGTCCCATTTGGTGCAGACCCCGCAATTTTCAGCCCAATGCCCGAGGTAGAACAGGATATAGATGTTTTCTTTTCGGGATTCAGTGAACTCGACCGTGAAGATTGGATGCATGACATGATTTCAAAACCTTCAATAGCCCTGAAAAATTACAAATTCGTTGTGGAAGGATCTTTTGGAATTGACCTTGGAAACTCAGAGAGGATCCATCATCGATCTATCGATACATACTTGCACCTTTGCTGTCGCAGCAAAATCAACCTGAATATACTGAGACAACAGTTTGTCACAGCGGGCGTGTTGAACTCTAGAGTTTTCGAATTAGCTTCCCTTGGCTGTTGCGTGGTTACCAACCCCTCCGATAACCTCAAAGACTTTTTTGAACCCAACAAAGAAATGGTTGTTGTTAGCGACGCGAAAGATGCTATTGAAAAGTACAATTGGTTATTGACTTCGACGGAGAATAGAGAAATGATAGGCAAAAAGGCCCGGCAACGTGTCTTAGAAGAACATACCTACCTAAATAGAGCTCAACAAATGTTGAAAATAATAAAGAGAATACGTGTGTAACATAATTGTGATATAAGAACGAACTAGAATAGACAAAGCGCGCGTGAAGTTGAAAACAGTGCGCACGTTAGGTAGTTGTGAAAGATGAAGAAACCGGTTGTAGTAATAATCAAAGCAAGTCCTTGGAAAGATTATGCTTTGTTCAAAACACACCCTGAATATATCGCTATATTCAACCTTGTTGAACGACATCCTGATGTAGATTTTGTCTTGACTGGTACTTCAAAATATCCGCTTTCTTGTTACCGTATCAAGAAAAACACAATAGCTTGGGATATTCCATTGCCAAAGAAACTGATTGAGAATTTTACTCAACGGCTGCACATTTTCAAGATACTTCTCCAATATAGACCAAATGTTATCATATCGATGGGGAATTTGGATGTGGTGCCTTCACTCATTTTTTCATTCTTTTCTTTGAAGTCAAAGGTGGCGCCCGTTTTCATAGGCGAGTTTGACTATCATGGAAGAAGAATCGTAGGTAGGTTACTTAACTGCGCACAGTTCGCACTTATGTCGCTAGTCCTTCGGGTGTCACAAACGAAAATGCCGAATATCTTTGCCATTTCACGATTCGAACGTGAAGGCATTGAAAGAATGGCTCCAAATCTGAAGGGGAAAATCGCTCTTTTTTCCTATCCAATATCATCATTGTTTGGTTCCGTCAGAAGAAAGTTCGATGACGACTTACATGCTCAAACAATATTAACAGTCGCTGGAATTGAACCTAGGAAAGGCTTGGACGTTCTTGTGAGAGCGGTTTCCTTGATACCAAAGGAGATACGACCTAACGCTATAATAAAGGGAGGGATTAGAGACCACATCTACATGAATCAATTGAACACACTGATCGAAAGGCTGGTTCTTGCGGACTGGATTAGATTTGACAGTAGTACAACTGACTATGATGCTTTGTATCAATACTATCAAGCTGCCACTTTGTTCGTATTTCCTACGCGAGACGACAGCCTGGGCATCGTAGTGCTCGAGGCATTACATTCCGGCTTGCCTGTGGTTGCAACGTCCGTGGGAGGCATTCCGGACATGATCCAAAGCGGAGTGAACGGTATATTAATTGAGCCCGATAATCCTCAAGAACTCGCAAACACGATTTCGTGGCTTTTAAAAGATAAAACGTCTAGAGAGGCTCTGGCAAGACATGCCGTTTCAACACTTCAAAGCCACTATTACAATAGAATCACTCTAGAAAATGCGTTTGAAAAATCGATTCAAAACCTTTGAAGTGAACGCACGCTTACCAAAAGAACCTATACTCTCAAGCACTTGTCTACTCATACCCTTTTCACCCGACTGACCATCACCGCACGCGCATAATCTCTATACGAAACAACCAAAGAATATTTGCAGGCGACCTTTAGTGAAAATTGATCCATTAACGATAGTGCTAATCAGTGCGGTGGCTCTGCTTTCAATTTTCTTTAATGTTACCCTTCTAAGGCAAGTTATTGGGTTTGTATTCCTAACTTTTGTACCTGGATTCCTCATCCTAAAGATCTTCAAATTGAGGACAGAATGGATTGACTCAATCTTGCTTTCTACAGGATTAAGCATCGCTTTCCTGATGTTTATGGGGCTGGCCTTGAACGTCTTGCTTCCCTCTTTTGGTTTTGCTGCTCCGCTTTCACTTGCTCCCATATTAATAGTCTTTTGTGGCATAGTATTTGGCTTGCTTTTCGTGGTTTACAAGAAGAGACAGGCTACAAATGGCCTTCACGCTGGTCATCCTTGGTCATGGAAAGCAAGTACTCTTGTTCTGATTTTTCTTCTGTTTTCTATCCCAGTACTTAGTATTCTAGGCTCTGTGTACAACGACACACTGATCACGTCAATATCACTCCTGCTAATGGCATTGATCGGTGGATTGAGTTGTTGGAGCCGAATAATTCCAGAAAGGTTCCATCCTTTAGTAGTTCTTGTGGTAGCGATTGCGCTCACATTTCAGTTAAGAGCTATCTCCAATCATATCATGGGATTTGATGTGCATTACGAAAGCTACGTTTTCAAATCTACCGTAGCCAATGGTCATTGGAGTCCTCTAAGACTGGGCACGGAGTCGGTTCAGGCAAGGTTTCTCTCAGTGTTAAGTGTCACTATATTGCCTGCAATCTACTCAGTCGTACTAAATATCGACTCGGAAACACTTTTCGTACTCGTATTCCCACTATTTCTTTCCCTGATACCACTGGTTTTGTATAGAGCATATGAAATTCAGACGAAAAAATCTGTTGCTTTTTTGGCAGTTCTCTTTTTGATGTTTAGCACAACTTTCATAGGTATGGAGCAATTAGGTCTCGCTAGACAAGTTGTGGCAGAGCTTTTTCTCGCGCTGTCCATTTTCCTGTTAGTCAATGAAACGATACCTAGAACAACTAGACAAGTGCTTTTCTTGGTTTTCGGAGCCGCGATGGTGGTTTCACATTATGCCGTAGCATATTTTTACGTGTTTCTAATCGTTGTTTACTTCATAGCACTGAAGAAGTGGCGATCCAAAAGCCTCGTAAACACTGAGACGGTTGTACTTCTTCTTGTCTTCACTTTCCTGTGGTATCTGTACGCTTCAGATGCGCCGCTCTTGAAGGCTGTGACCGATCTTAATCGGGTATACAGCAATTTCGTTCCCGACTTGATCAGCCCGGCCGCAAGATCCTCTCAAGTAGCAACCCTTTCTAGTACGCCAACAAGCATTGCAAGCTTGTTTAATCGAGCTGTTTTTCTGGTCCAAAATCTCTTTGTAGCTATTGGAATTTTCGGAATGTATGTAAAGTCAAAAAGAAACGCGTTTAATTCAGTGTACTATTTTACTTCAGTGATTAATTTTTTTGTCTTGGTTGCTTGTCTTGTAGTTCCAAATCTGGCAGGAACACTAAACCTATCACGATTCTACGTATTGACGATGATGTTTTTGGCCCCGTATTTTGTCATAGGCGGCGAAATGATTTTCAACCGGTTGCATGACGTTTTATGTAAATGGATTTCTAAAGCTTCCAGAACAGTCGTTTCAAGAAAAAGTATTGTACTTCAATTGGTTGCTGTAGTCTTGGTGATTACATTCTTGTGCAATATCGGTTTCATAGACCACTTCACAGGCAACTATCCTACATCCTGGTCACTGGACAAGAATGCAAAAATGAACTCATCAGATCCGAGCATAAGGATTGCTTACTACGATATTATTATTCCTGATCAAGATGTTTTCGGTGTTAACTGGCTATCACAATATATGAATAAGACAGTAGTAGTCTATGCAGATGATCACTCGCAGCACGTTTTGATATCGTATGGTCCAGTTCCCGCCATGCAAAGTTCCGCAATTTTGGCCTATATTCCAACGGGTCAGAAGGGTTATGTTTACCTGAGGTACGAGAATGTCATCGAGGGACTAGGCGATCAAAATTTCAATCTAACGGAACTGAAGCCAGCGTTTGACTCCAGTGACAATATCTATGCCAACGGCGGAAGTGAAATCTATTCATCTATCGGTTAGAGGGCGCGTGTAGCGCGCATGAGCCTGGTTGAAAATGAACGAAACGGAAACAAATGAGGTTATCATATCTTTCGTTATTCCAACTCTAAATAGGCCTAATCCTCTGGAGAAGGCGCTGCAATCCATCTTTAGACAGACAAAGTTGCCTGATGAAATAATAATAGTGGATCAGAGTGATGACTCGAAAACTCAAAACTTGATCAAAAAGAAACTTCAAATTTCCTTGAAGAAAGGAATTAGCCTAAGATACATGTGGGAAGAAATTAAAAGTATAAATCATGCGCGAAATTTAGGATTGCATGCAGCAACAGGGAACATCGTGCTTTTCTTGGACGATGACATGATCGTTGATGAACACTATGTCAGTGAAATCTTGAAGGTATTCCGCAATAATCCAAGTGCCATCGGCGTCCAAGGCTGCCTATTTCCGCCGCCATATTGGCAAGGCCTTTCTACGAAGGCAATCCTGTTGAATTATCTGCACAGAATATTCCTCCTCACCCACTGGGAAAGGAACAAGCAGAGAGTTCTTCTGTCAGGAGATATCGCGGTTGCGTATCCATTGACGAGAACAATAAAAGCAACGATAATTTACCCTTGCGTGTCAGCATTCAAGCGAGAAATGCTAAAAGAGACCCAGCTTGACGAAAATCTCAAAGGTTATTCATGGCAGGAAGAATATTTTACGTTGAAACTGAGTCAATCATATCCACATTCTTTGTTTGTGACCCCTTTTGCCAGAGTTGTACACGATCGCGTGCTTTCACCTGCTGGGAGACCCGCAGGCAAACAGCTCGCCCACATCATAGCCGCCTACGAAGTATACAATTTTGTTAATTGCTTAGGTCCTTCCCTGAAGAACTGGATTGCCCTTTTCTGGAAATTGCTTGGTCGTATAATAATAGGAGCGCTAGATTTGCCTCAGAAAGAACTTAGGACGAGACTACTTTACACTCTGCAGAGTTATTCTTGGGCACTCGGAAATCTTGGTGAGGTCAGAAATGCTCGGTTCAATCACCGATGATGTTGCAGACATGGGCACATCATTCTTTGCAACACGCTAAAAAAGTGCGTGTGTATGTCACCTGCGGCTTCCTACGCGCGTTTTACTCAAGTGAATTCTCGCCACGTTTTCAGTAGATAGTATTTGGTTCTTTACCACAAGGCCTGCGAGCAAGAAGGTCATTCTAGAAGTATACTTGTTCAATCTTAGGAACATAGTGGTCACGTTAGACAAACGCTTAGCGTATGGACCCTCTCCTCCTTTCAAGTGCAAGTTTCCTGTAGTTTCTTTTGATTTTTCAAATTTGCACAAGCGGTTGTATTCTTCTATCCGTTCTAGACTGGGTAATAGCTGAAAATTGAGCTACATTCTGCAAACCTATGAACACGCGCTACTACTGACTAAACTGATTTATGTCCACCAAGAGAGCATATATCTGAACGGCGCACCCGCTTGCCGAAGGAGGAGAAAATGAGCATGAAATGGATTGATAAGAGAATTCTTGTAACGGGAGGGGCTGGTTTCATAGGGTCTAATCTCGTGAGAAGACTCCTAGACGAGAAAGCTGAGGTAGTTGTCCTTGACAACCTGAGTGAAGGAAGGAGACAGAACATACCTGATGGGTGTAGCGTTATCGAAGGCGATGTCCGAGACAGACGAGCCTTAGACGAGGTGGGATTTGTCGACTACGTGTTCAGTTTCGGAGCTCCCTCATCGATCGTTCTTTTCAATAAGCAACCTGTTAATTGTGTTGACGTCACGGTGCGCGGTTTTCTCACCATCTTGGAATGGGCCAAAGATATCAAAGTGAAAAAAGTGGTATATCCGACATCAGGAAGCGTCTACGGAAGTGCTCCTGTTCCGCAAGGTGAAGAAGATCAGGTATTGCCGATGAATTTGTATGGAGTAGCCAAACAAACCTGTGAACACATAGCGAGATTGTATTCGGGACAACTTTCAATAGTTGGTCTTAGGATCTTCGCGGGGTATGGTCCTGGAGAAGAGCACAAAGGAGACTTCGCAAGTCCAATCACTTTGTTCTTAGAATCCATTATCAAAGACAAGAGACCCGTAGTGTATGGGAACGGAACACAAAGCAGAGATTTCGTATACATAGATGATGTTATCGAAGCAATCATCAGATCCGTTGAGAGGGATGCCGTCGGAATAGTCAATGTCGGATCGGGAAAGGCATACAGCTTCAACGAAGTCATAAATTGCATAAATCAATCCCTGCACAAAAACATCGAGCCAACATACGTCGACAAACCAGTGAACTACCTTGAAAAGACACTTGCAGACGTAACAAAAATGAAAGAAGTGTTGGGCCTGACTCCTTTAGATCTGAAAGAGGGTCTCCACAGATACTTGCGAAAAATTACAAGACTGACACTCTCCAAAAACAAAGTGCGCTGAGGATGAAAGATTATTGAAAAAGCTTTAGAGATGGGCAAGACCTCAGCAACTGGAAGCTTCAGACTGCTCGTAGGCGTGGTCACATCCACCATAGTCATGGCCATCGCAGCCATAATTCTGGGCAGGCTCCTGACGGTTGACGAATACGGACTGTACGGGATCGCGTTGATCCCTGCGAATATGATAAACCTGTTCAGAGATTGGGGCGTGAACTCGGCCATGATCAAGTACATCGCTAATTACAGAGTCTCAAACAAAGACGAAGAAATACATGACGTCATCGTCGCAGGGCTCATCTTCGAGGTTGCAGCCGGCCTCGCTCTGTCATTCTTCTTGCTGTTCCTTGCAAACTTCATCGCCTCAACTGTCTTTCACAGGCCAGAATCCGCATCCCTAATAGCAATAATCTCAGTCTCGATAATCTCAGGATCACTGCTCACAGCCTCTCAATCCGTCTTCGTAGGTTTCGAAAGAATGGAACTCAACAGCTTCACACTCATCTGCCAATCCATAGCCAAAATCGCGATAGCCCCAGCACTGGTCTTGGTGGGCTACGGCGTCCTAGGAGCCGTCATCGGCTACACCATGTCCTTCATCGTCGGTGGAATCATCGGGCTAGCAACTTTCTACCTCATCTTATTGAGGCCTCTTAGAAAAAAGAGAACAAGAGACTCCAGCCTAAAGAAAGTACTCAAAACCATGCTAAACTACGGAGCACCGCTCGCAATATCCTCTATCCTCGGAGGCATCCTGGCACAGATCTACGCTTTCATGATGCCCACCTTCGCCAACAACACAATGATAGGCAACTACCAGACGGCAGTCAACTTTGCAGTTCTCCTAACCTTTTTCACCTTCCCAATAGGAACAGTGCTGTTTCCAGCGTTCGCAAAGCTCGACGCGCAGAACGAGCATGAGCTTGTAAAGAGGGTCTTCGCATCTTCGATCAAATACACATCTATTCTACTTGTGCCGGCAACGATGGTCCTAATGTCTTTGTCTGGTCCGATGATTGGCACATTGTACGGAGAGAAATACGTTTACGGACCTTTCTTCCTGACTACAGTCGTCATAGGCAACTTGTTCGCCGTCGTTGGAAGCCTAAGCTCTGGCGGCTTTCTATCGGGGCTGGGAGAAACAAGAATGCTCATGAAACAGAGCATAATAGCAATCGTCGTCGGCATTCCTCTGGGCTTCCTACTCATCCCCACGCTTGGAATAATAGGTCTCATAATAGCGAACGTTTTCGCTGTGGTGCCAAGTCTGTGCTGGGTTCTCTACTGGATATGGAAGCACTACAAAGCAAAAGCCGAGTTCCAATCCTCAGCCAAAATCTTAGCAGCCTCCACTATAGCAGCCATCTTAGCATACCTGCCGGCCAATTATCTGCAAATGGCCAATTGGATAC
>Ga0315279_10002552_pt1 | contig 27031 bp, 23 predicted proteins | sample YL17G06_20_MG_FD_203694 | JGI IMG/M metagenome (GOLD analysis project Ga0315279, IMG submission 203694) | Sediment microbial communities from Yellowstone Lake, YNP, Wyoming, USA - YL17G06_20 | ecosystem: Environmental > Aquatic > Freshwater > Lake > Sediment | place: USA: Wyoming | collected... | reverse complement strand
CGATTTAGGGAAATAGAAGATTATAACAGCATTGAATTAGTACGGGTGGGAAGTTTCCAAATCATCTCTGGGTCTCAGTAGTGCGAAGCTATCAATACAATCCAGAGCATACCACCGTCTGGTCGTTCCCTGAACGCGGGAATTGGGCGACACATAGTCCGAAATATCGCGGGAATTTTGCACCACAGATACCGCGCAATATCATCGAAATGTATACCGAAAAGGGCGATTCTATCCTTGACCCAATGCTCGGTGCTGGCACAACACTTATCGAAGCAAAGCTTCTTGCAAGAAATGCACTGGGTATGGACATCAATCCAGAAGCTGTTGAACTTACAAAAGTTGGATTACGTTTCAAACATCACCCCCCAAGTGTCCAGAAAGTAAAGGTCGGTGATGCCCGCGACTTATCATTTCTAAAAGATAATTCTTTTGACCTGGTTCTAACACATCCGCCGTATATGAATATTATCCGATACTCGGACGGCAAAATCGAAGGCGACCTTTCTAACATCGCAAGCTTGCCAAAGTTTTGTGATGAAATCAAAAAAATTGCCAAAGGATTATTCCGTGTTCTCAAGCCGGACAAATTTTGTGCAATCCTGATTGGCGATACTCGTAAAGGAAAACATTATGTTCCGCTTGCCTTCAATGTGATGCAGCGTTTTCTTAAAATCGGTTTCATACTGAAAGAAGATATTATCAAAGTTCAGCACCATTGTAATTCAACAAAGCACTGGGAATCGAAGGCAAAACGCGACAGGTTTTACCTGATAATGCACGAACATTTGTTTGTCTTTCGCAAGCCCAAACCTCTTGAGAATCTCTCATTCATAAGGTATAGTACAGCTTTTTGAAGGAAGCTGATACCATGCAGGAATTCGACTGGAAAGAAAGATACAAGGATAAAATCGGCAGCACTTCTGCGGCGATGAAGCTGATTAAGTCCGGCGATAGCGTATTCATCGGCACCGGCTGCGCACAGCCACAGCATCTTGTCAGCGCTTTAGTTGAACATTCCAGTCATATTTATGACGTTCATATTATTCACCTATTGACGATAGGGACAGCCCCTTATGCCGATGAACAATACCGTGAAAAATTCAAAATGAACACCTTTTTTGTCGCCGACAATGTTCGCCACGCCCTTGCAAAGGGTCTGGCGGACTACACGCCGATATTTCTTTCTGAGATACCTTATGAATTTGAAAGCGGAAGGATTCCGATTGATGTGGCCTTGATTAGCGTAACGCCGCCCGATGTGAACGGCCTGTGCAGTCTCGGCGTCTCCGTGGATATAGTTAAATCAGCGGCGGCGAATGCAAAATATGTCGTAGCGCAGGTGAACAGCCGAATGCCCCGGACATTCGGCGATTGCTTCCTTCACGTCAATGCCATTGATATGCTTGTTCCTTATGATGAGGACATAATCACAATTCCCATACCGGAGTCAGACGAAACGCTGAGGCGTATCGGCCAGAACATTGCCCGACTTGTCGAAGACGGCAGCACTATTGAGTGCGGCATAGGCCGAATCCCCCAGGCCCTTGCCGAATTTCTCAAAGACAAAAAAGACCTCGGCGTCCATACAGAGATGTTTAGCGACTGGATTATCGACCTGGTTGAGTGTGGCGCAATCACCTGTGCGAAAAAGACCCTCAATCGCGGCAAAGTGGTCGCCAGTTTTTGTATGGGTTCAAAGCGCCTTTATGATTACATTAATAACAATCCCTTTTTTGAATTTTATCCGACTGAGTATGTCAACGATGTCAACATTATCAGCCGGCACGAGAAAATGGTAGGCATTAACGTCGGACTCGAAATCGACCTGACAGGCCAGGTCTGCTCGGATTCGTTGGGCTATCAGTTTTACAGCGGCATCGGCGGCCAGGTCGATTTTATTCGCGGTGCCGCCAGAAGCAGGGGAGGTAAACCCATAATCGCTATGCCCTCCACTGCAAAAAATGAACAGGTCAGCAGGATTGTCCCGCACCTCACCGAAGGCGCCGGCGTTGTTACCACACGCGGCGATGTCCACTATGTCGTTACGGAGTATGGCGTTGCGTATCTGCACGGCAAAAGCATCAGAGAAAGGGTCTTGGACCTGATTAACATTGCTCATCCAAAATTCAGAAAAGCTCTTATTCAGGCCGCAAAGGCCCAGAACTATATCTATCAGGACCAGATAGAACCGCCCTGGGACCAGGTTAATTACCCCGAAGAATTGGAGCACTATGAGACGCTCAGGGATGGCACGGAGATATTCTTTCGGCCCGTCAAGCCAAACGATGAGCCGGCTCTTTCGGAGATGCTGTATTCGCTCAGCGAAGAATCCGTCCGAACTCGCTATATGACCCGCACTGTGGCGTTTCCACACAGAGATATACAGCGTTTAACCAACATTGATTACAAAAATGACCTGGCTATCGTAGGTGTTGTTCCCGGCGTCTCAGGCGAAGAAATCGTCGCCATTTCACAATATTTCCTTGACCCTAAAACACAAGCGGCTGAGGTGGCATTTCTTGTTCAGGATGAATGGCAGCAGAAGGGTATGGGGACGTTCTTGCTGGATTATATTACCAAAATCGCCAAGCAGCGCGGCGTCCAACGCTTCTATGCAAAAGTCCAGCCGAACAATAAGCCAATGCTTGCCATCTTTCACAACTCAGGATACAAGGTCAACACCGAATTCGATGGCGACGTCTATAACATTACATACGATTTGACAAAGTAAAAATAGGAGAAATCTTGGCTACAAGGAAATCCATATTCATCCATTCACCTGAGCTTGAGAAGTTTAAATACCCGCCGGATATACCGTTTAATACCGACCGGGCTGGACAGGTTAGAAAAATTCTGAATTCTATGGGATTGCTTTCCGGCGATGGCAGAAGCGAGGTGGCTCCTGTTCCCGCAGATAGAATTACTCTTAAAAAGTTTCATTCCGCCCGTTATCTACACGCGCTGAAAACCGCCTCACAAGGCTCCCGGTGGCACGGGCTTCCAGCCCGTGAAGACACGGCCAAGATGGCCGTGCTACAGGCTCTCTATATGGGAATAGGGACTCTCGATTGTCCGGTCTTTGAGGGGATGTATGACTACGCGGTGCTGGCTGCCGGAGGGACACTTACTGCTGCGAAGTTAATTCTCTCTGGTGACACGGATGTAGCATTTAACCCATCGGGTGGCTTTCATCACGCTCATCCGGAGCGAGCCTCAGGTTTTTGCTACATAAACGATGTTGCACTTGCATGTCTGGTTCTTGCTGAGCGATACAAAAGAGTTCTGTATGTCGATGTTGACGTGCATTTTGCCGACGGCGTTGCTTATGCTTTTTACGACCGCTCTGACGTGATGACCATATCATTTCATGAAAGCCCAAGAACGCTGTTTCCGAGCACAGGATTCGAAAATGAAATCGGCAAAGGCCCGGGAAAAGGTTACTGCGTTAATGTCCCTCTTCCGGTCGGCACTTATGACCAGGCATATATAAAGGCATTTGAAGAAATAGCTATCCCGCTAATGGCTGCCTACAAACCTGAGGTAATTGTCTTTGAATTGGGCGCGGATGCGCTCGCAAATGACCCACTCGCGCATTTGTATCTGACTAATAACGTTTATGTTGACATCATAAATCACCTGCTGATTCTCAAAAAGCCTATCCTTATGACTGGTGGCGGCGGCTATAATATCCCCAATACAGTGCGGGCATGGGCGTTAGGCTGGACAGTTCTTTGCGGTGCTGATACCGACCATTTAAGCAGTTCTGCTCTCGGCGGTGTTATGCTCGAAAGCACAGACTGGCAGGGTGGTTTGCGGGATAGAGCACTTGTTGTAAGTGACCAGCAGCGTGACGCCGTAATGCCTGCCGTGAAAGCAACGATAGAGGCCATCAAAGCGAGTGTTTTCCCAATTCACGGTCTCTAATTATCGCCCTCTGGCGGGAAATCCTAAATTCTTAATCCTAAACTCTAAACAAATTCAAAATCCCAATTTTCAAATGTTCGAGCCAGCGAGTTTTGGATTTGGGATTTTGGTTATTCGTATTTGTTTAGGATTTAGTGATTCGAGCTTAAAATTTTTGCTACTTACGCCTTCCCCTTCGACGACTTTAACGCAAGCAGAATTACTGCCGCCGCTGCCGCGCACGCCGCACCCGAAATGATAAACGCAGGCCGATAGTTACCCACCGTGAACACCTTCTGGACAACCTTGCCCGCAGCATCTGTCGCCTGATACGGCACCTTAGATATCACTTTCATTAACGACGCCGCAAGATATGGCCCAAGAATCCCGCCCGCGCCATAAGCTGAGAACATCCATCCGTAATTCACACCGTAGTGCTTTGTGCCGAAGAAGTCCGCGGTCACCGCAGGATACAGCGCAAGGTACCCACCAAAACACAAACCCACCACGCAAATCCCAACCAGATACAGCGGATACGCTCTCAGCCAGTCCAGCCCCAGCATTGCTGCCGCACAAACCACAAACATCGTCACCAGCGTTGCTTTGCGACCGATATTGTCCGAAACCTTCCCCCACAGTATCCGCCCAAGTGAATTGAATATCGCAAGTATCGAAACTGCCATCGCACCCGCCGCGGCTATCTGGTTGAACGCCGACTCCGCCACAGGCGGTGTTATACCGCCGATGGTAAATGACTGCCACACGGGTGACGCCTTCATTATCACCTGCAGTCCCGCCGTGCACCCCGCAAAATACGTCACCCACAAAAACCAAAATGCCGGCGTCCTAAGCATCTCAGTCGGCGTATAATTCACCTTCGCAGGCGCTGCCGACTGCGAGGGCTTCGGCGGCGTCCAGCCCGCAGGCACATACCCGGCAGGTGGATTACACAAAAGCTGCGCGCCCAACACAACCGCGATCAAAAATATAATCCCCAGCGTCATAAACGTATTGAATACACCTATCTTCGGCAGCACGAAAAGATTCACACCCAAAAGCTGATAATTACCGCCTGAAATTAACGCTTTGGCCAGAGGCGCAAAGAAAAATGCTCCTGCGCCGAAACCAGCCACGGCCAAACCTGTAATCAGACCGCGTTTGTCCGGGAACCACTTCACGCACGTTGCAATCGGACATACATAAGCAGCGCCTATTCCTACCCCGCCCATTATTGAGAATGTCGCTATCAGCCAGATAAGTGCTGTTGCGGAGGAGAAGTTCCCCGTAAGTCGAGCCAGCATCAATCCCGCGCCCAGGATAATGCCGCCCGCAGTTGCCACCTTCCTCGGCCCCAGCCGGTCCTGAAAGCGTCCCCCAAATATGGCCGCCATCGCAAATGCAGCCAGAACAATCTGAGCAGGAAGCGTCACGGCCGCCTCGCTCCAATCTGAAAACACTCCCTTTAACGGCGTCTGAAATACGCTCCAGATATACACCGCACCCAAACTAATCTGTATTACCAGCGCCCCAATTACCACCATCCATCGGTTCATCATTTTGTCCTCGCCCATATCCGTTCCTTTCATTAAAATCAAGCGGGCGCACCCCCTTAGAGAGTCCTTCTTCTCTAAGGGGACACACCCGGCTTATTGCTTTCCTCTTGTCGCTCTTACTTTTACATCGGCTCTGTTATTTGCCTCGCCCTTTCACCAGAACCTCCACCACGCTGGGGTCGGCAAGTGTTGTAATGTCCCCGAGGTTCGATATGTCGCCCTCGGCAATCTTACGCAGAATTCGCCGCATAATCTTGCCCGAACGGGTCTTCGGAAGTGCAGGAGCAAACTGGATAATTTCAGGCATTGCGATAGGCCCGATTTCCTTTCGCACGTGTGTAACAAGCTCCTTCTTCAGTTCTTCACTCTCATGAATGCCGTCTTTGAGCGTAACGAAGGCATACAGCCCCTGCCCTTTAATCTCGTGAGGCATCGGTGTAACCGCAGCCTCGGCAACCTTTGGATGGCTGACAAGAGCGCTTTCCACCTCGGCTGTTCCAATGCGGTGGCCGGAAACATTGACCACATCGTCGATTCTGCCCATCAGCCAGTAATCGCCGTCCTCATCGATGCGGCAGCCATCGCCGGTGAAATAGACGTTATCAAATAATGTAAAGTATGTATCTATAAACCTCTGATGGTCTCCCCACATCGTTTGCATCATTCCGGGCCAGGGTCTTTTGATGCACAGCTTGCCGCCTTCGTTCACGTTGCATTTGGTTCCATCATCGCGTAGAACGACCGGGTCAACGCCGAAAAACGGCCGATTTGCGCTGCCCGGTTTTAACGTATGCGCACCAGACAGCGGCGTAATTAAAATACCGCCGGTTTCAGTTTGCCACCACGTATCAACAATCGGACATCTATTACGGCCAATCTTCTCATAATACCATATCCAGGCCTCAGGATTTATCGGCTCGCCAACCGTTCCAAGAACCCTTATTGTGTTCAGTTTGTATTTGGCAGGCCACTCGTCTCCAAGACGCATCAGCGAACGAATGGCCGTCGGTGCGGTGTAGAAAACGGTAACGCCGAATTTGTCACAAATCTGCCAGAACCGTCCGGCATCAGGATAGGTGGGAATCCCTTCGAACATCAGCGATGTCGCACCATTTGCAAGCGGGCCATACACAATATAGCTATGCCCTGTTACCCAGCCGATGTCTGCGGTGCACCAGTAAATGTCATCATCGTGAATGTTGAAAATGACTTTGTGGCTGAGAGCAACCTGCACTAAGTATCCGCCCGCAGTATGGACCACACCCTTCGGCTTGCCGGTTGAACCAGATGTGTAAAGGATAAATAGCGGCTCCTCCGCCTTCATGTGCTCAGGTTCGCATCTGCTATCGGCTTTAGACATCACATCGTGATACCATAAATCCCTGCCGGTTTTCATATCACAAGGGTCATCGCCAACTTTAACGACGATGACATTCTCGATTGTCGCTGTCTTTTTTAGTGCTTCATCGGCAGTGGTTTTTAGCATAATGTGCTTACCGCCGCGGTATGAAACATTGGAGGTGATAAGCATTTTGCATCCGGAGTCATTGATGCGGTCTTGCAGCGACTCGGCGCTGAATCCCCCAAAAACAACCGAGTGAATCGCACCAATGCGGGCACAGGCAAGCATAGCTATCGGAAGTTCGGGAACCATCGGCAGGTAGATAGCCACCCGGTCGCCTCTCTTTATACCTTTTGATTTTAGCACGTTTGCAAATTTACAAACTTCCTTATGCAGCTCTTCGTATGTAAATTTTCTGACGGCATCTTCCGCTTCGCCCTGCCAGATTAGCGCTGTCTTTTTCGCGGTTGGCGTTCCCAGATGACGGTCCAGGCAGTTGTAAGTAACATTAAGCTGGCCATCGGCAAACCAACTGTGTTCAATCTTTCGCCTTTTGGTGTCCCAGGTATATTCCAGACTCCTGGTCGGTTTCTTAAACCAACTCACAATCTTTGCCTGTTCCAGCCAGAAGCCATCCGGGTCGTTAAGTGACTTTTCCCACATCTGCTGGTATTGCTGGGGACTATTGATATAAGCATTTGCCTTGATTGCCGCCGGCGGCGGAAATGTCCGCTTCTCTATCATCAATGAGTCAATACTTTTTTGAACCTGTGCCATACTGTTCTCCTTTTACGTAACTTGCAATTATTATGCCTGAAAGGCTTTATAGCTATTTTTCAATCAGCCCTTCGTCACTGCCGTTGAGAAGGGTCAGCCGTTTTTTCCTTCTGGTTAGGGTATTAGTGTTTCGTAGCTAACGAATAAACCAAATATTATATATATTTAGTTTTCAACCCGTCAAGCAAATTTCTCATCAAAATTTATATATAAAAGATGTTTGGGCCCGCAGGCTATCGGCGTCTCCCGGCCCTTTGTAATCCGTTTGCCAGTCCGAAAGCTCAAATCCGATTTCTGCATTTTTAGTGACGGAGTAAATTACGTTGCCAAAAATAGAGCGATTCAGCACCCGGTCATTTGTCTTAACGTCCCCTTTATCAACGTTATCTATGCCTGCACCGATATTAAAGCGCCATTTGTCCCACGGCCCGAGGCTCGCCCCGACCCAGCCGCCTTTGGCAGCTATTTCATTATATATGCCCTTGCTTGTATCTATGTTGACCCCCTGGCCGATACCGCCAAAGTAGGTGTTTAAGTTCTCACCCGTAAATAATTCGCCTTTGATGCTCAACCATTTGTTAATCGGCCCGGTCAGGTCGAGGTTAATCGACCAGCTCTCAAATTTCTTATTAGTGCCGCTAATCGCAATATCATATTCTTCTCTACCAGCGTGGCCCGATAAACCGACCGTCATCGGCTTATAGCCCACCCACGGCAATGTCACGCTCGCTCGTCCCTGCAAAGTTGGGTAGCCGGCATCTTCGCCTGATTCTGATGATGTTGGGCTGTTCCTTCCGATGGTTCTTGCCACCGCGCCTTCTAATTGCATCTCAACATCCTTGCCGACAAGGAATCCTTTTGTCAGCCGAATTTGTGGCCGCCGATAGCCAATGTTGCCTGCGTCCCACAAAACTGTGTAATTCAACGTATCAGGAAAGAGTGGTGACATCGTATCTGATGTTTGGCCTGCAAGAATGCTAAAGCGCTCCTCGGGCCAATCTAATTTTAGATAAGCGTGCCGCAGTTGAATCTTGGCCTTGTTCTCATCCGCAGGGCTGCCATAGAAATCGCCCTCTACAAGCCCGCTTGTCTTTACCACCTCATCATCAGGCCCGGTGATTTTCACTCCAAAACGAGTCTGGTTGACCGTGAGATTGAATTCATCGTCGTTTTTGTTGGCCGCCTCCGAATCTACGTATAGGGCATAATTACCCGGCGTAGTGCGAGAGCTGTCGTAAGAAGCATCGGCTTTAATATAGCCATATACCTGGATGTCAAGGTTTGACCAAACGGGTTTCTTTGCCGTTAGGTATCCCTGACGAGATTTTGCGGCTTCTTTCTGGACCATCTCCGCAATTCTCTGCAGTTCAGCTTCGCCCAGCTTCGGTATGGTTTCGGGTTTTGTTTCCTCTTTAGGTGCTTCCACCTTCACCGGCTCCGCACTCACCGCCTTAGCTTGTTGTAGGACGATTTTCTTTAGCTCTTCTACTTCCTTTTCCAGCTTTTCAACTCTGCCTCTAAGCTCAGCATTTTCCTTAGATAGGTCGCTGGTGCTATCCGCCCGGCAAAGATTACTGACGGCTGCCAGCATTGCGGCACTTAATAAAATTGCTATCCATTTCATTGTGAACTCCTTTTTCTTAAATCCGGCAATTTTGTGTCCTCTTCGGCCCTATTTGTCTTATTGTTGCGTGTATATTCTGACAGGTTATTTATAACTGCTCTCCCCTGCCTCGGCTCATAACATTTACCATACTATTTTTATCCAGCAATACCAAAAAGGGATTCTGCATTATACGCAAAGGCAGTTTGTCGTCAAGTATGTGCTGCCCCGCCCCAATTGTCCGCCGGCGACAAACAAGTTTTAGAGCCGAAAGAACCTAACCCCTTCGACAGTTCAATCCCTCGACTCTGGACATTCGGCTGAGCTCAGTCGAAGCCCTCGGGATGGTGAGCCTGTCGAACCATTGGGGGCAGGGCCGCCTATTTTTACTTAACCTGGCACAAGGTTTTGTCGATTCATAAGTTAAAACTCGATAGCTTCGCCAGCAAAAAATAGGAGACTTAAAAATGGCAATTCAGCATTGGTCAGATAATATTATTGTCGTGGACCTGCCACTCGAGCCGGAGATGGCTGAAGAGCTCGAAACACTTGTAGGTATGCTTTCGGACCGTGACCACTGCAGTGTGGTAATTGATTTCTCCAACGTTAGTATCGTGAATTCTTCAAGTCTTTCGAAACTGCTGGAGCTCCACAAACATTTAGTTGATTGCAGTCGCCGGCTGATATTTTGTGGAATTCCACCTGCAACCAAAAGTGTATTCACAGTAACAGGCCTGGACCAGGTTTTTGAAATTGCTGATGACAAGTTCGCTGCCTTAGCAACTCTGGAAATGATTGGCTAATACCACAGCACAGCTAAATACCGCAAGCTCATTCGCAGAACTTCTGACCCCCCAACCTCAATACGAAATACGAACGACTAACTTTAGCGGTCTATTCTCCATCCGGCAATTCACTTAATGTCCAGTAAAGGGCCAGCGTTCTTATGGCCTCAACAAACTTTATGTAATCCATAGGCTTAACAATATAGCCGGCGACACTGAGCTTAAAGGTTTCGATAACGTCCTGCTCTTCGGTCGAAGATGTTAAGACTACAATCGGAATTCTTTTTAGCACATCATCTGCCTTGGCAATTCTCAGGAAATCTACGCCGTTTGTCTTCGGCATATTTAAATCAAGCAAGATAAGGCACGGCTTCTTATTTGCCTCGTCTGTTAAATAGTCCAGCGCTTCTTTACCGTTGGTCTTGTGCACTAATTCGTTTGTAACCTTAAGCTCATCGAGTGCACGCGCAACCATCAGCGCATCAAGACGGTCATCTTCTATAAGTAATATTGGCTTCGAACTTCGCATTTTTTACCCCCATTTCTTTGGCGGCCGAATCGGCCGTGTTTGAACTCTCTTTTTTTATGCTTTTGCCTCGATGTCACCTCTTTCTCGTTATAGTCCCTTTTAATTCGCCTAATCGTCCTGAGATTTTTCTTCGGCAGGCTCTTTGCCGCGCACGCTTTATATTCTCCGCGTTTTCCACGCTCGATTGAGCCTTCCGAAGTCCCCGGGTCCCAGCGACTACTTTAAGGTTGCCGGAGCCGCCGGCGCAACCGCTTCTTGTCGCACACCTGCTTTTGGAAGGGTGAAGCAGAAATTATTTCCCTGTCCATCTGCACTTTTAACCCAGATACGCCCACCGTGCATTTCCACTACCTCCTTTGTTATTGGCAGACCAAAGGCAAGCTCCTCTTGTCGAGAGTGAAAATGTTCTTTAATCCAGTCATTGCGATTAAAAATCTTGTGCAGTTCACTGCTGGCTATCACCGGCCCGTTGTCCTGTATCTGCACTGTAATCTCGCTGCCGGCATCTGCCACCTGCACATTGACCTGGCTGTTTGAAGGAGCCGCCTTTATGGCTCTATTTACAAGAGTCCTCAAAGCCTGCAATATCCTCTCATAATCTCCATTGACGGTAACCTCAACATCCGGCATAAGACTTTTTACCTCTACGCCTTTCTGGGCCGCAACAGGCGATAATTCTTTCACAACTTGCTGAACCGCCGATTGAAAACTAAATCCGCCACGCTTTAATTCCAGTTTGCCTGCGTCAATCTTGGATAAATCGAGAAACTCATCGACAATCGTTTTTGCCTTTTCGAGGTTCTTTTCATCCAGTAACCTCCCCAGTGCCTCTGCTGCCGCAACAGCCGTTTCACTTTGCGACTGATTTCGCTTTTTCAATCTCAAATTCGCCGTTTTAAGCTCGTCCTCTATAAGAATTTGCTCCGATATGTCACGGACTACCCCGACAACCGCCACTTCGTTTCCGTTCGGGTCTTTGACCATTGACCTCGACAGCGAAACCGGAAATATGCTGTCGTCTTTTCGTTTATGGTAAAAGCCGACTTCCCACATATTTCCGACAGTTCGTGTCTGGAAAACACTTCTTGTGTTGGCGTTTTGCTGCTTTCCTATCCACAAAATGTTGCTGCCCTTTCCGGTAACTTCTTCTTCCTTATACCCGTAAGTTTCGCAGAACGCCTTATTGACAAAAATAATCTTGTCCTCCATATCGGTGATATAAACACTGTCATTGGTGCTCATAATAGCCCCAGATAGTAACCTCAAATTTTTCTCTGCCGCTTTGTGTCTGATAGCATTCTCTACCGTTATTGGGACCGCTTTAAGGTAGCTTAGCTCAAGGTCCTTTACCAGATAATCGTAGGCGCCTGCCTTCCAGGCCTTGACCACCGTCTCTTCGTCGCCGACTCCGGTTACGATTATAACCGGCATATCTTTTACTAATTCCAGAATGTCAAACGCCGTCCCGTCCCCAAGTGAGTAGTCGGAAATCACAATGTCAAACTGCTCGAAACCCAGGACGCTTTTAGCTTCTGAAACCGAGCCTGCAATAATGCACTCGTATCCTAAAGCGTTGCTTTCTACAAATCGTTTGAAAGCCATCTGGTCCAGCTCATTATCTTCGACAAGCAAAATTTTGTATCTTGAACCTTCCATATTCTTACCCCCTATTCAGTAACCTGCACAACACCAGGTAAAAAGTTGATTATTTTGATGGTCTCCAAAAATTCTTCATAGTCAATGGATTTGACCATATAATGATTGGCGCCTAATCTCAAACTTTCAATCGTGTCCTCTTCCGCCGTTGAAGTTGTCAATACAAAAACAGGAATACTTTTGAGCGTATCATCCGCTTTTATGACCTTCAGAAATTCCAGACCGTCCATTTTTGGCATATTCAGGTCAAGCAAAATAAGACACGGCTTCACGTTGCCCTCGTTTATTAAATACTCCAGTGCTTCCTCGCCGTTGGTTACTTCACCCACGGGGTTTGTAACCTTCAGGTCGCTCAAAGCACGTTTCACCGTCATTGCATCAACCTGGTCGTCTTCAACAAGTAATATGGGCTTGGAGTTCTGCATTCTTAACCTCTATTTCCTGCTTTGGCAGCGTAAAGAAGAATGTGCTGCCTTCTCCTACCTTTGACTCCACCCAAATCCTGCCGCCGTATAGTTCTACGATTTTCTTTGCGACGGTAAGACCGATGCCGGTGCTTTCAACACTGTCTCGAGGCGCCAAAGTCTGGAATATCTGGAAAATTTTCTCAAAGAATTTTTCTTCTATTCCAGGCCCGTTGTCGGAAACACTGAACTTCCAGAATCCGTTTTCTTCAATACCGCCGACCTTTATTTGCCCCTGCGGTTTATCCATATATTTGACGGCATTGCTCAATAGATTCTGGAACACCTGCGTAATTCTTGTCGGTTCACATTCAATTACAGGCAATTCATTCTCGACTGTGATGGTGATATTTTCCGGCGGAGCAATCATATCGGTTACCTCAGGAACGAGCTTATTTAAGTCCACGAGGGACTGTTTCTCTTGTATGCGTCCGACTCTGGAGTATTCGAGCACCCCGTTAATCAGGTTGTTCATCCGGTCCACTCGGCCCGAAAGCAATCTCATTTGCTCCTTCCCCTGCTCATCAAGTTTGTCTGCGTAGTCGGCTGATAGCCAGCCCGCTAAAGTCTTAATCCCTCGCAGCGGCGCTTTCAAGTCGTGCGAAACTACGTAAGCAAAATCCTTCAATTCACGATTGGTGCTTTCGATTTCTTCGAGAAGTTTTTTCTCCTTTTCTTCTGCCCGCTTACGCTCCATGATATCCCAGAAAATTCCTAATATGCCAATGATGCTCCCTTGTTCGTCTCCGACCGGCGTTTTGACCGTATAGACAACTGTTTCCTGGCCGTCCTTGATATATTTTTCCTCTATATCTTCCGACTTTCCTGACTCCATAATCCTTTTATCATCAGCCCTGTATTTTTCCGCTAAATCTTTAGGGTAAAAATCATAGTCTGTTTTGCCTGCAATTTCCTCGGGTTTAATTTCCAAGTCGCGGGCGTAATTCTCGTTGCAGGACACATAAGCGAAGTTTTTATCCTTGTAAAATATCTTTTGAGGAAGATTCTCAAGAAGCGTTTTATACTTGTTCTCACTCGCCCGCAGTTTTTCCTCCATCTGTTTGCGTTCGGTGACGTCGGTGAAAAAGCCCACATTGCACTTACGGCCGTCTAAGACCATCGCAATGCCGCTGATGTTAGCGTAAAATAAGATGCCGTCTTTGCGCAGGCACGGAAGGTCAGGTGCCAATGTCTTTTCACCCCGCACTTGGGCCTCGAACTCGGACAGCACATGGTCCAAGGACTCTTTTGGGTGAATGTCCGCCACGCCTATCCGCAAGAACTCTTCTTCAGTGTATCCAAACATCCTGCATATGGCTGGGTTGGCATAGCGGAATTGCTTCGTTTGCAAGTCGGCCACGAGCATTCCATCTGGGGCGCCTGTGAACAGCGCCTTGTACTTGGCTTCTGATTCCCGCAGAGCCTCCTCCGCCTGTTTGCGCTCAGTGATGTCGCGAAAGATTGCCAGAATGACTTTTTGTCCTTTTAAGTCGAACGTGCTTGCCCTTATCGCAACATTCCTGATTTCTCCTGATTTTTTAATTATCTTCGTTTCAACAAAAGTCTCTCCAGTAATGTGTTGTTTGAATGACTTAGAAAATTTTCCATCCCATTCTTCAGAAGGATGCAATATTCTTTGATGCTGACCTACCATCTCTGATTTTTCCCTTCCTATAAGTTCTATGGCGGCCCTGTTGCATTCTAATATTATTCCGGTCTGTGTATCAGCCAGGAACAAGGCATCTATGGTTTGTTCAAACTGGATACGGTAACGCTCTTCGCTCTCCCGCAGAGCCTCCTCCGCCTGCTTACGTTCGGTGATGTCACGTGCAATCGCTATAATGTAATCTTCTTTCTCCTCCTTCACGAACTTCAGACTGGTCTCTGCGAAGAATCTGGTCCCGTCTTTGCATTTATGCCGGCCTTGTATGGTGATGTCGCCTTTGAGTTTTAGTTCTTCTATCTGCTGCTGCCAGGAGAAACCCTCAGGAAACTCTTCGATGTCCTTAAAGCTCATCTCGAGTAATTCTTTTCTGCTGTATCTTAAGCTCTCGCAGGCTCTGTCATTTACATCTAAAAAACGGCCCCATTTCGGCTCCAGAATAAAAATGCAGTCGTTTGATTTGTCTATCAGAGTCCTGAATAATCGCAGCTTGTCTGTTGCCTGTTTGAGTCCCGCAATTCTGCCCAACTTCTCACAGACAGCATCCAGCAGAGCGCCCTCTTCTTTAAGAAATGACCCTTCCCCGTTCTCTTGTCTTTTCTCAAGGCAGTAAACCTCGATGCTTCCCGCCTTTTCCCCGCGGACTAAAATGTCGCCCCACTGGCTGATCTCCGTCTTCCGGAAATTATCCGTTTTGTATTGTATCCCGTTAAAGGTGATTCTTACACAGGTTATATCAGGATACCGATATGTGCTGCGAATCAGCCCTGTTGTTTCTTGAAAGATTTGGTCTAATGAAATTTGCGGCTGCACAGCGAGCCTTGACAATCCATAAAGGCAGTCAAGCTGTTTTATGTGCTGCTGCAGTTTAACTTGCACACGCTTGCGCTCGGAAGATTCTAAAGTCGTCCATTTGCCTTCCTTTCTTATGAGCGCAAATTGATGGTTATTGACTATGTCTATGACTTCTCCTGCCTGGCATCTATCCAGAGAATAGGAACAGATAGCAAGCATGCGATGTTTCCTGATAACGCTATTCACCACAGCTTCATAATCGGCAAAACTTTGCCAATCTTTCTTTTTAAGCCAAAAGGTATTGCCCGTAAGGCGAAGGCCGTCAAAACCTTTTTCTATTGCCTGCTTTTCCTTTTCCACCCACCCCTCTAACACTTTATCAGCTTCAAACCTGCCTGTTGCAGTATACCACTGTTTGTAGTCAAGTATCTCTATCTGTCCTTTTCTAATATAATCATCCAGATTCTTTACTTTTTCTTTAAGTGCGGTTTTCGCATCTTCGACTCCCAAAGGTTCAGAAGTAATCCACATGCAAAATTCATTATTCTCTAATCCTTGCTTAAAATAGGGCACCAGAATTTCAATCAAATCTTCTTTGCTCTGGTAAAACTGGCATAAATGCGTACCCCAGGGCACTTCATCGATAAATTCAATACCGTTCATTTTAGGCATATTCAACTCCAGCAAAATGAGGCACGGCTTACCATTTAGTCTTCATTTTTTAGATACTCCAAAGCCTCCGTGCCGTTGGTTACCTGGACTAATGAGCCTGTAATCTTAAGCTCTTTGAGGTCTCGCTGGGCCCGCGGACAACTTCAATTCTTTCAATGTCCTCAACCATGACAGGCAAACTGTAAAATTCCGGCCCCCCGAAGGACACGCTATCTGCCAGCCGCGCACAGCAAAATCACAACGCTTAATATTAATGTTCTCAAATTCACGACTATGTCACCCCCAAATTTGAATTTAGTTCTAATAACCCCCAATACGACAAGTCAGATTCTCAATTACAAATTCTTGGCGATAACTCTATTTTTATTATGTCTGCCCAGTTATGTCTGACTGGCAGTCCCGACCTCGACCTTGCTTTCCCTCAACCCGTTACCATTTGGCCCTTCTGGTAATTCGCTTAACGTCCAGTAACGGTCAATTACTCTGATAGTTTCCACAAAAATCTTATAGTCGGTCGGCTTTATCATATAACCCGCAACGCTTAGCCCGAAACTCTTGACACGGTCCTCATCGTTCTTCGAAGTGGTCAAAACTACAACGGGAATTTTTTTCAGTTCCTCATCATTTTTAGCGACCTTCAAAAATTCAATCCCGTTCATTTTTGGCATATTTAAGTCTAAAAGTATTACACAGGGTGTCCTATTTGCTTTGTCTGTGAGATACTCTAATGCCTCTTCTCCGTTGAGCTTGCAAATTAGAGAATTTGTGATTTTCAAATCGCTAAATGCCCTTTTGACCGTCATTGTATCGACGTCATCATCCTCAACTAACAACACCGGTTTCGAGTTTCGCATCTTTTACCCCCATTTCTTGTCTTGCTAATATAAAATAGAACGGACTTCCTTCTCCTACCTTTGACTCCACCTGCTCCGGCAAAATCCGTATGCATTCTTTTGCTGTAATGCCGTCAGGCATCCCCCGGCGGAGCCTTCGTAAAGGTTCATTTAATTCTCGTATTGGTTCTGATTAGGTGTTTACACAGATTCTTCAAGATTTAGTAACCGAATGTGTTCAATCTTTTTTTATAACCCCCTGATTCAAAACCCCCATAGAGAAAGCGTTCACACCTTCCTACTGCAAAGTATTATCGTCAGATACACAAAGCCGTTTCAGAAGAAAATACTTTTTTGTGACGGCATAGAAAAATTCTCGCCTATTGTCGGTCCGCCAGCCGTCTGGCAGATAAAATCCCTCATTTTTGCTTGCTAAGTAAAAATTTTGGCCTTTGCTATCCACCTATGGCGGATATATTCAATAGCCATCTAACCCGCCCAAAAACACTGTTTATGTCCAAAACCGACTCAAAAATGAGTTGTCGCAAAGGCCTTTGTCTGTTGACACACCTCACCTGGCGTAATATAATACAACTGAAACTTAAAAAGCATCAAATTACGTAAAAATTAAGGAACAGATATCCGACTTTGTGTATCTTATTATCGGACAGCAAAATTTCGTAAATAAAACTGATAACGCCCTGAAACGAATTCGCTCCTTCTGGACAAACTTTCGGGCCTTTTTGAAAGGAGCTAAACAAATGAAAAAAGCAGCCTTCACATTAATCGAACTATTGGTCGTAATCGCAGTTATTGCAATCCTGATGGCGATATTAATGCCGGCACTACAACGGGCAAAGAGACAGGCCAAGGCAATTATTTGCAGAAATAACCTCAGACATTATGGCCTGGCATCGAGACTGTACCTGGATGACTTCGATGGCAGTTTTCCTTATTCATTCACTTGGCTTTACAAAAACGGTAGTACAGGGTGTCAATGGCACGATGCAGTTAATAATCTCTCCAATAAACCTGAGAATGGCGGCTGTCTCTGGCCTTATCTAAAGGCCATGAATATTCATCTGTGCCCGGACTTCGACGTCGTTGCCAGAATGACGGGCTGCTCATCTTGTGACGGCGGAACAATTCCCGTCGACCCTCAATATAGTTACTCTATGAATTCCTACCTCAACGGCGACGCATTTAATTACGTGCCCGAACAATTTCACACTAATATAGACAGAATCAGGAAGGAATCTGAGGTCAAGAATAAGTCGCGAGTGTTTTTCTTCTCTGAGGAAAATACGTGGGCTATTCCGGGTCTCAGCGGTGCAGGAATCAATGATAACAATTTACGTTCGACGCCTCCCTGTAATACAGATTGCTTCGCTACCTTCCATAACACTTCGACCGGGAAACTGAATTTTGGCTACGCTAATGCAGTGTTTATAGATACGCACGTCGAGAAGGTCTCGGCACGTCCGGCCGGCAATACTTTCGTATTAAGCTGGCCGAGCGGAGCACCAATACCGAACTGGTAGGATTCATCAAAAATGCGCAAACCACAAGGATTTACATTAATAGAGCTATTGGTCGTAATCGCAATCATCGCCATCTTAATGGCAATCCTGATGCCGGCGCTGCGGCTGGCCAAAGACCAGGCCAATGCTATTATGTGCCAAAGCAACTTAAGGGCCTTGACAATGTCATGGTTGTTATACAAAGATGACTATGACGGAAAATTGGTCGGAGGGTTTCCCAGCCGACAACCGATAGCGACATCGGATGCCTGGGTAAAACCGCCGACAGGCAGCAACCCCGACCCTATCGAACAGCAGTTAGAGGGTATAAGACAAGGGAGGCTGTTTCTTTATAACAAGAACGTCCGATTGTATCGTTGTCCTGGAGACCGGCGGAAACAACAGCCAGGCCAGGAAGCTTATGGCAGTTATTCGATAGCCGGCGGATTGAACGGCGAGGAAAAAGATCCAGGCTGGTCAGGTGAGCACATATTGTTCTACACTGAAATACAAAATGCCGCCACCAAATTCGTCTTTGTTGAGGAATGTGACCCGAGAGGATGGAATATGGGTTCCTGGGTCGTCAATCATGGAATAGACAGATGGATTGACCCCGTGGCAATCTGGCATAATAAAAGAAGCTGTCTGGGCTGGGCCGATGGCCACGCCGATAAGCACAGATGGGTGAATAAAAGCACTATGTACTATGCCCAGCTAGCCGCCGAGGGCAACCAAGACGTATTTGATAAGACCCCGTATGCAGGCGAAAACGCCGAAGACCTCCACTTTATGCAGAAAGGTTACCAGCTAAAAGGCAAAACCGCCCTACAGCCGTAGAGATAGCGCCCTACAGGGACTTAAGGATTAAATTTCCTGTTCGCTGCTCTTTGGTTTTGCAAAAGCCCTGTCACCTTAAACTAAAAATGTTCAACTTTTTTGAACAGCCCTGGACGCTTCTGGCCGTGGCAGTCCTCACTCTTTTCGGAATGCTGACCTTCAGAAGCGTGTGTCCTGAAAAGCGCCGCTGGTGGCAATTGCTTATCCCTGTCTTTGTTGCCATCGCCGGCTTCGGCCTGGATTTCCTCGTCAAAACCGACTTGGAGAAAATCAACTCTCTTCTTATCACCGGCATAAAAGCCGTTGAAAATGAAGACTGCAGCACCATCGAAGCCATCATCGCCGACAATTACCGCGATTCACACCACAATACAAAAAAAGATTTATTGGCCCACTGCAAAACAGAATTTGCCACGAATCTGGTCGCCAAAGCCAAAAAAACTGCCTGCCTGATAGAATCCTCTCCTCCAACCGCAACTATTGCCCTCTTTGTGATGATAACATTTGATAAAAACAGCCGCATCTCGCAGGAATACAAATCCTCTATATTCGTCAAGGCAAAACTCTATCTGCAAAAACAGCCTGATAAAAGCTGGCTTATTACCTGTGTCGAAGTGCTCGAAATCGACAAACAAAGAGTCGATTGGAAAGAAATCAGATAAAAAGCCGACACAAAAAGTTATTTAGCCCCCGAAACTTGTCCTGAGCGTAGTCGAAGGATTTATTCGGAGGTTTTTCTTCCGGCCTTCGCCCCAAATCTTACCTTCTCGCAGGCGGCAGGCGCCTGACAATCGGCTGCGATTTGCTGTCCCTGTTATGGTTCTGCTCTAAAACCCGCATCGCTTTTCTCACGTCGGCTACCTTCAAAATCCCTGTCGTCCTTCCGCCTTTTGCCCCCGCAGTGCAGTATGCGTAAGAGATGTTTATATGCTCTTTAGCCAGTTTCTCCGTCACTGTTGCCAGCGCCCCGGGTTTATTTGTCAGGTTCACGCAAAGAACATCCGTCTCATTATGAGGCGCATTCAACTTTGCCAGAACCTCTCTTGTCTTTTCCGGCTCAGCAAGAACAATCCGCAAGACCCCGTGCTCCACAGAGTCCATCACTGTCAGCGCTACAATATTTATCTTGGCTCGTGCAAACTCACCTAATAGCTGAGCCAGCACACCCGGTTTGTTGACCATAAAAATCGAAAATTGTGTCGCAATTTCCATAACAATCTACCCCTCAAATTAGCGATAATTTAATCAACGCTCACCATTTTGACCGCACTTTCCCTATCCGGGAAAAATCTGAAAATCTTATCAAGATTGGTTATCTTAAAAACCCTGTGCAACTGCGGATTTATTGCACTTATCACAACCTCGCTATTGGACGTCTGAAGTTTTGCCCGAATTTCCAGAAGCAGCCCCAGCACTTGCGATGAAAAAAACTTAACACCTGCAAAGTCAAATATTATCTTCATCGGCTGATTCTGGTCTATAAATGCCTTTATCTGCCTGGATGCAGAGGCTATTGCCTCAACATCAATAATGGAGGGCGTCTTAAATGCCACTATCCCAAACGCCCCTTCTTTCGTTATTTCCAGGCTAACCTTGCCGTTCATAACCTACTGACGCTCCTTCGCAACGACCATTTCAAGCCCATTGTCCATTTAATAGCTCATCTGTGGCACGGCCATCTTGGCCGTGTCTTCACGGGCTGGAAGCCCGTGCCACCACCCCATTATTTTGGCACATTTTCACATTTTTTTCAATATTCTTTTATATTTTCTGTGTAATCTGTGTAATCTGTGGTTAAAGACATTTCCAGCACGCAACAAAATGCCCCTCTGCCTTCTCCTCCAACATCGGCGCCTGTTTGAGGCACTCCCCCGCAGCCAGACTACATCGCCCACTGAATCCACAGCCCCGCACCTCGTTGCTCGTTGCTCGATGCTGGATACTCGTCGAGTATCGAGAATCCGGTATCGAGTATCGAGTATCCGGTATTGCCGACATAAGTGCCCGCGTGTACGGATGCAGAGGATTTCGGTATAGCTCCGCCTTTTCTGCACGCTCTACTATCTTGCCCATATACATAACTGCCACAACATCACAGAAAAACTCCACAACAGCCAAATCGTGCGCAATAAACAAATACGTAAGCCCGAACTCCTCCTGCAAATCCTTCAGCAAATTCAAAATCTGTGCCTGAATTGAAACATCAAGAGAGCTGACCGGCTCATCGCAAATAACAAGTTTCGGCCTCATCACCAAAGCCCTGGCAATTCCGATTCGCTGCCGCTGGCCGCCCGAAAACTCATGCGGATACCGCTTTATATGCTCACCTGACAATCCTACTTTTAATAGTAACTCCGCCACTCGCTCCTTCTCATCGCCCACACGCAACCTTCCACCGCATGTCCCTCGCTGGACCCTTATCGGCTCACCAACTATCTCGCCAACGGTCATCCGCGGGTTTAACGAGCTATACGGGTCCTGAAAAATAAGCCCAATCTGACTGCGAATCTGCCGCAATTCATCCCTGTTGGCAGATAAAACATCCGCCTGCCCAATGGTTCGACTTTGCTCACCATCCTCCGTGAGGAGTCCCGAGGACTGAGCTTGTCGAAGGAAAATCACCCTGCCCGATACGACCGGCACCAGCCGAACTATACTCCTGGCAACAGTCGTCTTGCCGCACCCGCTCTCGCCCACTAACCCAAACGTCTGGCCCGCTCGAATCCCAAAGCTGACCCCATCAACCGCCTTGATATAACCGACCGGTGGCACGGCCATCCTGGCCGTGTCTTCACGGGCTGGAAGCCCGTGCCACAGGGATGGCCAGTGCCACAAACCCTTCCTAATAGGGAAATACGTCTTTAGCCCTTCAACCTCAAGCAAATTTTTACCACAGTTTTGCATTTTATTCGTCGTATCCTGCTGCATACCAACACGCAACAGACCGCCCGGAATGGACTTTTTTAAGTCCCGGCTCAAAAGTTTGACACTTTTTATCCTTGCAACCTATTGGACAGCGAGGATGGAATTTGCATCCGGCAGGAAAATGCAATGGCTCAGGAACAACACCCCTTATCGTCATCAGCCGCTTACCAGAAAAACCCAGATGCGGCAAGGACTCCAGAAGTCCCTGAGTATATGGATGCAACGGCTCTATAAAAAGTCTCCGCCTGTCAGCCACCTCCACTATTCGCGAGGCATACATCACTGCGACATCATCGGCTCTTTGGGCAACGATGCCCAGATTGTGTGTTATCAGCAGAATACCCATTTTATCTTGCCGCTGCAACTGGTCTAACAAATCCAGTATCTGTGCCTGAATCGTTACATCAAGTGCGGTTGTAGGTTCATCTGCTATCAGTAGCGACGGCTTGCAAACCACCGCCATTGCTATCATAACCCGCTGCCTCATCCCGCCGGACATCTGATGTGGATATTCCCTTACCCGTTGCTCCGCGTCTGCAATACCCACCCTTCGCAGCACCTCTACCGCTCCAGCCCATGCTTTTGGTTCGACTCCGCTCACCATCCTGAGCGACTGAAAGAAGTCGAAGGACTTGCCGCTCTTTTTTGGTTCGACTTTGCTCACCATCCTGAGCTTGTCGAAGGACTGATGTAGCCTGATAGCCTCTGCAATCTGATTCCCAACCGTCCAAACCGGATTAAGGCTCGTCATCGGCTCCTGAAAAATCATCGCAATCCTGTTCCCTCGCACCTGCCGCATCTGTCCTTCGCTTAGCGATAGTAAATTCCGCCCCTCAAAAACAATCTCGCCCCCAACAATCTTACCCTGCGGCCTCGGCACCAATCGCATAATGGATAGCGCCGTCACGCTCTTACCGCACCCGCTCTCCCCAACAAGCGCAAATGTCCGTCCCCTCTTTATCGAAAACCCAACATCCTGCACCGCTTTTACGACGCCTTCGCCGGTTAAAAAATGCGTCGTAAGCCCCTGAACCCTCAGCAATATCCCATTATCATCCATATTTGTCCGTATTTAACTTTCAACCTACAACCCGCAATTTAGCGCATAGCGTTCAGGTATTTAGCCCGCCGTTTTACGACGGGTTATATGAAATACAATACACAAAACACGAATCACGAGCCACGTCCTAAAGGATTCTCAACTTTGGGTCCAGCGAATCCCGCAGCGCATCGCCAAAGATATTTAGCGCCAGCGAAATAACAAATATCGCCGCTGTTGCCGCTGCCATTTGCCACCACACTCCCCGCGAAAGCTCAATTCTGGCATCATTTATCATTGCCCCCCAGCTTGGCCGGTCTGTCTCACCAAGTCCTAAAAAACTCAAAATCACCTCCGCATGGATAAACGACACAAACCGCAGCGAAAAATCAATAATCACAAGATGAATCACGTTAGGCAAAATGTGCCTGAAAATTATCCGCCGCCTGCTGCACCCGTAGCTTATCGCCGCCAGAATATAATCTCTATCCTTGTGCTTGATGACCTCTCCGCGAATCAGCCGACAAATTCCTACCCAGCTCGTAAGCCCTATCGCTAAATATACCGCCGTAATTCCCGTCAGCTTATGTCCAAAAACAGTCCTCTCTCGCAGCACAACCGCAAACGCCAGTATCAAAAGAATATATGGCACCGAGCTTAAAGTCGAATAAATCCACACGATTATCTCATCAACAAAACCGCGAAAATATCCTCCAATCGCCCCCACAGGCACCCCTATCGCAATGCTGATGAGCGATGCGCATAAAGCAACCGTTATCGATATCTTCGCCCCATAAAGTGTCTTTCTCAAAACAGACTGACCAAAGATGTCTGTCCCCAGGATATTTTCCCGGCTTGGCGGCGCATAAGATTCGCCCACCTGCTCTGGCCATAGAGTCGGCCCAATCTTCAAGTCAAAAAACTCCGCTACATAAATAAAGCCCGCAAGCACAAAATATGCCGTTATCACCACAAAACACACCATGCTGGATACTCGATACTGGATACTCGATACTCGTCGAGCATCGAGTATCGAGAATCGAGAATCGATCTCTATTTTCATCGACTGTTCACTCAAGCCGAATCCTCGGGTCAACAAGTAAATAGCAAATGTCCATTACAAGATTAAACGCCACAAAAAGTATCGCACTTATGTAAGTCATCGCGCTAATCACAAAATAGTCCCGCGAGCCAATCGCTTCTACCATAAGATACCCCAGCCCCGGAATGCCAAAAAACCTCTCTAATAATAGCGACCCCAAAAACAAAAACGGAATCGCACCAACCACACGCGTAATAATCGGCACCATCGCATTCTTCAAAACGTGCTTAAACAAAACACGGCGTCTCGAAAGCCCCTTCGCAAAAGCCGTCCGCACATAGTCGCTTCCCATCTCATCCAGCATCACAGTCCGATAGAACCGCACATTCCCTCCTAATCCCGCTGCTATACCGATTAGCACAGGCAAAGCGACATTGCCGGCCATACTCAAATCAGGCGAAAAAAATACAGGAAAAAGCCCCCACTTATACGCAAGAAAATACTGCCCAAAAAGAATAAAACTCAAGTAAGGAATGCTCATTCCCGCAACACAAAGAACAACTGCTGCAATGTCCCACACAGTGCCACGAACAAACGCAATAACAAGCGACAAACTAACTGAAATTATCACCACCCCCAAAAAAATAGGCACCGTCAATGCCAGAGACGGCCACAACCCTCTTTTGATTTTATCAAAAACCAGCTCCCCGTCGCGAGCCCTGCCAAAATTAAACGTCAAAGCATTCTTGAAATGGTTGACAAATTGACTGTCCCGGGAAAGAAATAGCGGCTTATTTAACCCGTACTCCGCCCGAATCTCCTCGATTGTCTGCTGCGTCGCACCTCTACCGGCAATCTCAACCGATATGTCACCACCCACCACAACAAACAACGTAAAAGTAAGTAACAGCACCCCCACTACAATCGGTATCGCATACAAAACCCGCCTTATTATATATGTGGTCATTTAACCTTCTTCTAACTCCGGCACGGTCTTCACCGGGACGCGTTCAGAAGCTCTTTATAAGCCGCACGTCTTGACAAGTCAATCCTGCGATACTTACTCAATCCGTATGCAAACGAATGTGGCTTATAATTCTTATACCAGTCGTGGTGCAGCACGTCTGCGACCCGATGATTCAAAAAGGCCGCCGGACAATCCTCCAAAACCATAACCTCCATCCGCCTGCAAAGTTCACGTCTCTCGAGACAGTCCCTCATCACTTCCACCTTCTCATACAATCTATCAAACTCAGGATTAGAATAGTTAAACTTATTCGGCCCGCCAGCAGCATACCTGCTATAGAACAACGACAAAAAATCCAGCTCATCCGGTATGTTCGCTGTCACACCCCCTGCAAATATTTGAACGCTTTTATTATTCACCTTCTGTTGATACGTAGGCAAATCCATATATTGCAATTCTACCTCCAGCCCGATGGCATTTAACTGTCTTGTCAGAAACTGCCCATACTGCCGTGCCCACGTATCTACGCCGGGAATAGCTATCTTTAGTGTCGGAATTTTCTCGCCATAAATCCCTTCCGCTTCCTTAAGCAGTCTCTTTGCTTCGTCAGGGTCGTATCTGGCATATCCTTTCTGTTTTATCTGTGGATTGTAACAGCCCATCATCGGAGGAATAAAACCGTGAGCCACTAAGTGCCTTCCATTAAAAAATAATTCAATGAACTTCTCCCTGTCTATCGCCCTATTTATTGCAAGCCGCAACGGCTTATTCCTACCCACCACATCGTCCGCCATATTAAAACCAAGCCAGTATGTTGATGGGTCTTCAAAGCTCTTCAATTGTATATTCAGTTGCCTCATCCTATCCGTTAGCTGCCCATTCTCCATCATAACTTCACCATAATTATCCTTAGGGACCACGGTGGCATCGACCTTCCCCTGCAAAAACAATAGCCACGCAGGCTGACGCTCCTCTATCATTGTCCACACCACTCTGTCGGCAAAAGGTATTGGCTTGCCTGCATCCTCAAGATAACCCGCCTCCGCATCACCCGCTTCGCCTTCGCTCGGGTATAACTCCCCCCTGAAAGTAGGATTCCGCACAAGCTCAATATAGCTGCCTCGCCGCCACACATTTAGCTTAAATGGCCCTGTCCCAACGGGATGACTTACAATATCCTTACCATAATAACTTACCGCCTCTTTCGCCATAGGCGCCGTTGATATGTCCGCCAGAATGCTCGCAACCATTTGAGGCCAGGGCTTCTTGAGTTTGATAACAAGCGTGTAATCATCACTCGTTATCAACCCCTCAACAGCCCGTGAATAATCAACTTCACCTTCCCCCCGAATGTTTCTGTCGGGGGCTTTGGTATATTCACGAAACTCATCGAGCCCGACAATCCTGTCATCAAACAAAGACCAGCTCGGGCTTAGATACTTGATGTTTGCAATCCTCTTAATAGAAAAAACAAAATCTTCAGCCTTCAGCTCTCTTCCCTTCCCGCCCACTGGTTCGACTTTGCTCACCATCCTGAGCTTGTCGAAGGAAAAACACACATCATCTTGAAACCTGACGCCCTTTTTTATCCTTATCGAGTAAACAAGCCCATCCTCGCTAACCTGCGGCATATCCTCAGCCAAAAGAGGTATCAGCTCGTATGGCCGCTTCAAAAAATGATAATCATACAAAGTCTCAAAAATCTGACCAGCCACCATCATCGAATAAACGTCACGTATCTGGCCGGGGTCCAGCCCCCTTATCCTGGCACTAAGTATATGATGTAACACCATTTCATTTGGCTCTCCTTCCGGACCCGAACCCCCGCACCCCCAAATAACAAGAGCCATAACCGCAACTATGCTAACCCCGTTAGAAATTCTTTGAGAACGAGAGAGCGTATGACTTGCCGTGTTATTTCTAACGGGGCTAACAATTCCAATCCTTTGGCTCATATCGTAACTCGTGACTTGTGGCCACTAACCGGAAAGCGACAGACTAACCCAACTTTCGCAGTTAGGTGATGAAACTGTGATTTTTTAAAATTTATTCCCGCGTATCGCTTCATTATCGCACAAAACGGTCTCAAACCCTGCATGGTGAAGACCTACCCTGTTGCAAAG
>Ga0315279_10002551_pt1 | contig 27036 bp, 27 predicted proteins | sample YL17G06_20_MG_FD_203694 | JGI IMG/M metagenome (GOLD analysis project Ga0315279, IMG submission 203694) | Sediment microbial communities from Yellowstone Lake, YNP, Wyoming, USA - YL17G06_20 | ecosystem: Environmental > Aquatic > Freshwater > Lake > Sediment | place: USA: Wyoming | collected... | reverse complement strand
ATGCTCGTGGCCTCGATCTCCGGGAGCACGAGCCCCATGACGTTCTTGCTATGTAGCTGGATGTCAGGGTGCACGCGGAGGGCGTAGGCGGCCGACTTGACGGGGACGACCCCGTCCACCGCCTTGGCCACCGCGATGGTCTTCATGGCGTTCTCGAAGTCGCGGTTGACCTTCTCGCGGATCTCCTTCGCCTCCTCCAGGATCTTGAAGAACTCCAGGATCAGGCCGTCCCGCTTCATCTTCAGGATCTTGTACCCTGACTGGGATAGCTTGATCCTCCTTTTGACCTCGAGGAGCTCTGACCTTGTGGGCTTGATGTCCTGTTTGACCATACCTCAGGCCGCCTTTGGCTTGTGGGCCGGGTGGTACTTCTCGATCCACTTCCGGTCGATCCTGGTGAGCTGGTTCTCTGGTATGCTGGCCAGCAGGTCCCACATGAGGTTGAGGGTGGTCTCGATGTCGCGGTCCTCCTCCCTGCCCTGCCGCACCAGGCGGCGCTCGAACAGGTCGGCGAACTCGAGGAACTTGCGGTCGCGCTCGGACAGTGCGTCCTTGCCGACGATGGCCACCAGGCCTCTGAGGTCCCTGCCTTCCGCGTACGCGGCGTAGCACTGGTCGGACACGGACTTGTGGTCCTCCCTGGTCCTTCCCTTGCCGATACCAGCATCCATTAGCCTGGAGAGCGAGGAACCGACATCGATGGGCGGGTAGATGCCTGCCCGGTGCAGGTCCCTCTTGGCCACGATCTGGCCCTCGGTGATGTAACCGGTGAGGTCGGCGATCGGGTGGGTGATATCATCACCGGGCATGGAAAGGATCGGGATCTGGGTGATGGAGCCCTTCCTACCCTTGATCCTGCCTGCGCGCTCGTACAGAGTGGCCAGGTCGGTGTACATGTATCCTGGGTAGCCACGACGACCGGGTACCTCTTCTCTGGCGGCACCGATCTGCCGCAGCGCCTCGCAGTAGTTGGTCATGTCCGTGAGGATGGCGAGCACGTTCATCCCGAGCTCGTATGCCAAGTATTCCGCGGTGGTGAGCGCCAACCGGGGCGTGATGATGCGTTCGATGGCGGGGTCGTCCGCCAGGTTCATGAAGACCACCGCGCGCTTGAGGGCGCCTGTCCGCTCGAAGTCCTTCATGAAATACTGCGCTTCCTCGCTGGTGATGCCCATGGCCCCGAAGACCACGGCGAACTGCTCATCCTTTCCCAGCACTTTCGCTTGACGAGCGATCTGCAGCGCGATATCGTTGTGCGGCAGGCCGGAACCGGAGAAGATGGGCAGCTTCTGACCACGTACCAGCGTGTTCATGCCGTCGATGGTGCTGATGCCGGTCTGAATGAACTCCCGCGGGTTATCGCGCGCCCACGGATTGATGGGCGATCCGTTGATGTCCAGACGGTCCTCGGGCACGATGCCCGGGCCTCCGTCCAACGGCTCACCCGAACCGCTCAGGATGCGCCCCAGCATATCCTGGGACACTGGCATCTTCATGGTCTCGCCGGTGAACTTGGCGCCCGCGGACCTTTCGATGCCTGAGGTCCCCTCGAACATCTGGATGACGACGACATCGTGGGAAGAGTCCAGCACCTGGCCCCTGCGCTCCTCGCCGTTGGGCAGGGAAACGATGGCGATCTCATTGTAGCCCACTGGCTCGGTCTTCTCCACGAAGACCAGCGGCCCGGCGATCTGGCTGATCGTCCGGTACTCCTTGCTCGTCATTTACTTACCTCCCAAGGCCTCGAAGGCCTTGTCCATCTGGTTGTAGATGTCCTCCAGCTCCTGGTCCACGTTCTCCTCGAACTTGGACTTGCCGAAGCGGGTGCGCAGAGGCATGTTGGATATCGACTCCACCAGCACGTCGTTCTCCACCGCCCTCTCGGAGAGGTCGGCGAAGCGCTTGATGGTCCTCATGACCTGGTACTGGCGCTCCATGGGGCAGTAGGTATCCACCGGGTGGAACGCGTTCTGTTGCAGCACGATCTCACGGATCATCCTGGCCACCTCGAGGATAAGCTTCTGCTCCTCGGGCAGGGCGTCGGATCCGACCAGCTGCACCACCTCTTGCAGCTCGGCCTCCTTCTGCAACACTTCCATGGCCCAGTTCCTTAGGTCAGGGAAGTCCTGTGCCACATTGGTGCGGTACCAGGTGTCCAGGGTGCCGGTGTACAAGGAGTAGGAGGTCAGCCAGTTGATGGCCGGGAAGTGCCGCCTCTCACGGAGCTTGGAGTCCAGGGCCCAGAAGACCCGGACGATGCGCAAGGTTCCTTGCGTGACCGGCTCGGACAGATCGCCGCCTGGCGGGGAGACCGCTCCCACGACAGAAACGGAACCGTTGTTTCCCGAGTAGGTCTCGGCACGACCGGCGCGCTCGTAGAACTCGGACAGACGCGCGGACAGGTAGGCCGGGAAACCCTCCTCACCAGGCATCTCTTCCAGCCTGGAGGAAATCTCCCTCATCGCCTCTGCCCACCGGGAGGTGGAGTCGGCCATGAGGGACACATCGTAGCCCATGTCCCTGTAGTACTCAGCTAGCGTCATACCGGAGTAAACGGAAGCCTCTCTGGCCGCCACCGGCATGTTGGAGGTGTTGGCGATGAGCACGGTCCTGCCCATCAAAGGCTTCTTGGTCTTGGGGTCCTCGAGCTGCGGGAACAGAGTAAGGACCTCTGTCATCTCGTTGCCGCGCTCGCCGCAGCCAATGTAGACCACGACATCGGCGTCGGACCACTTGGCCAGCTGCTGCTGCGTGACCGTCTTCCCGGTACCGAACCCGCCCGGGATGGCGGCGGTCCCTCCCTTGGAGATGGGGAACAGCGTGTCCAGGATCCTCTGGCCGGTGATGAGGGGGATGTCTGGCATGAGCTTGCGGCAGACCGGGCGTCCCACCCGGACCGGCCATCTCTGCATCATGGCGAGGGGCTTGCCGTCGATCATGACGACCGGGTCCGTGACCGTGAAGTCGCCCTCCTTGATCTCCGTGACGATGCCGCTCACGCCGATCGGCACGAGAATCTTGTGGACGATGGACTTCTCAGGAGCGGTACCGAGGATCTGGCCTTGGGTGACCTTGTCCCCCTTCTTGAGCGTCGGGGTGAAGGTGTACTTCGCCTTGCGGTCCAGACCGGGTGCGGCGACCCCTCTCTTGATGAAATCGCCCATGGCGGCCCTCAAATCCGGCAAAGGCCTGAGTATACCATCATAAACACTTCCCAGAAGACCGGGGCCCAGTTCGGCCACCAGAGGCAGGCCCGTGCTCATCACTGGCTCGCCTGGGCGGATACCGGAGGTATCCTCGTACACCTGGATGACCGTCTTGTTGCCCACCATCTTGATGACCTCACCCATCAGCTTCTCGTTGCCTACCTGGATGACATCATACATCTTGGGGGAAATCCCGGTCGCAGTGACGACTGGCCCCGCGACTCTGTAAATCTCTCCTACGTTCGCCATTTCAACCCCGCTCCGTCTTGTACAGATCAACGCCAATTGCCCTTTTCACCTTCTCGCGAAGGTCGCCTTCACCCTTGCCGATCGGGACCACCACGGGAGCGATGCTCTCCAGTACCTTCTTGCGGATAACGGTGGCCAATCCCTCAAGGTCAGCCGAGCTGACCGCCAATACTCCGATCGAGGAGTCCGCCAACAATTCCAGGACCTTCTGTTCGAAGTCCTTCGCAGGGACGGAATATATCCTCTTGACCCCTGCAAGCCTGAACCCGAGGACGAAATCGTCGCTCCCCAAAACGGCTATGTCCATCAAATCACCAACAGTCTTTTGATCAACTCCGGATCAAGCCCGCTCTCCTTGGAACGGGCGATGATGCGGATGTTGTCCACTTCGTTCTTCTTTCTCAACATGTAGTCAATTATCGGAAGCACAGAGAGAGGATACAGATGGGAGAAGGTCTCTGCCTGTTTCAGGGTGTGGCGCTTCATCGCCAACGACACCTCGGTCAGGGACTTCGTTTCCTTCATCTTCTCCAGCGCGTCCTTGATGTCCTCGTAGAACGAGAACTTGGCCAGCTCTCCAGCGAGCTGCTCGACGCTCTCCACCGCCGCCAGGCGAGCGAACTCCCTCTCGTTGAGCTCCTCGCCGCCCTCGATGAAATAGGTAACGATCTTTTCGGCTGCCAGGCCCTCGAGCTTCAGCTTCAGCAAGGTCTGCAGGTTGGTTTCGTCGATCTCCCTTCGGACGTGGACCAAGAATCGCCTTCCTGGTTTGGTTCGAGCGTTCACCGCCTCCAACAGGCGGGCGTAATACAACTTGTCGAGGTAGTCCTCCAAGGGCTGCAGGGTGCCCGCCTTGTCGTAGGCCACCCTGACCCCCTCCGGGACCGCCATGTCGTACCTTTTCAGGGCATCCAATACCTCGGTGATGGTGTTCAACGACACCAGCGCGATGAGGTCGTCCTCCTTCAGGCGTCCGGCGGGGACCAGGTCCTCGCGGATCTCCTCCACGCTCGCTCCGTAGTACTTGCCGCGCAGGATCGTCTTCACGTTCAGCTGGTCCCAGCGGCCGAGATAGGCCGCGATCATTTCCCTGAGCTCGCCTTGCGTGAATCCCAGGATCTCCGTGTATATCCGGGCCAGGTTCCTGCTGGTGCCCAGTTCGATGAGGTTGACCCCCTCCCAGCGGGACGCGAGCTCCGTCATTTCGGTCTTGTAATTGGTCTCGCCCAGGAATCGGCCTATCTCGTTGAGGTCCATCATGAGGAACTTGGGGTAGTTGTCCTTGCTCAAGAGCGCGCTCTTCTTCGCCCTGACCCTGGCGCAGGCGTAAGCGTAATTCCCTTTTTTACCCCGGATCGACAGCATTCCTTCACCCGAACAGGATGTTCGAAACGTTCTTCAGTTCCTTCTCCCAAATCCCTTTGAGTATGGTCTTGAACCTATAATCGAGACGGAACATGCCGTCCTCGGACTCGAGGATCAGCCCGGTGTCCATGTCCATCTCCTGCATGGATCCGATGCCGGGCATGCCAGAGATCAGTTTCCCGTCGCCCTTGGCACACAGGACCTTGGGCTGAGGGATGACCTTGGTCCCCTGCGCCATGATCTTGGCGTAAAGCCTGGTCTTGTCCGCATCGCTCATCGAGGCGAGGTCCTTCAACGCTCCCTCGAAGGCCTGGTCCAAGGCCTCCTTCCTCGCGTTCAGAACGACCCTCTTGGCCTCCAGCTCCGCGCTCGATATCTCCTGCTGCCTCAATCGCTTAAGAGTATCCTCAAGCTGCTTCTCCGATTCCTTCTTCTTGCCCGCGATCGTTTCGTTCGCATTCTGAAGGATGGAGGATTTCTCCTTATCCGCTGATTGGAGGAGCTGGTCGGCGTCCTTTCTGGCGCTCTCCAGTATGTCTCCCACTACTTCATCTAGCGCCATGAACAGGCCTCTCGATTCCTTTCCTTGCGCTCATCACATCTTGATCCAGAGCAGGATAGCCATGACCAGACCGAAGATGACGATTGTTTCCGGAATGACGGTCATGATCAGACCCTTACCGAAGTTCTTCTCATCTTCGGCAATGGCGCCGACCGCTGCGGCACCGATGTCCTTTTCCGCTATACCTGACCCCAGTCCGGCCAATCCAACTGCCAGGCCGGCGCCGATTGCTATCAAACCCGCTTCGATTGCCATTCTCTTTCACCTCTCGATTGTGTACTTCCTAACGATCCTTAATGGATTGAACTTCAACCCACCTCCAACGAAGAACTTCTGGAATAGTTCGACATAGTGGAGCCTAATCCCGTGTATGCCCGCGGATATCACCGCCAGTATGAAGACCATCAAGTGGCCGACGACGAAGATGGCGATGGCCGCGATTATGAGCACCCCGCCCATGGGCGCGATCATCTCGATCGCGATCATGTTGAATGCCAGCGCGATGCCCGCCTTGGACATGCCGATGGCGGCTATACGAGTGTAAGATATCACGTTGCTCAGCAGCGCCGGCAGTTCGAGCATGGCCTGGCCGCCCTCGCCGAGATAGGCGATGGCGATGCCAGGCAAGATAAGCGCGATGCCCAGGATGAATCGCGGGTCATCGATGCCCACTGGCTTGTTCAGGATGAGCACGTCCACGATGAACAGCAACAGGAATGCGCCGGCGCCCAGGATCATGATCCAGCCGAACTTGTGGAAGAAGGCGTGCCTGAACCCATGCCTCTTGGTCTCGTTGAACATGCCGATGAGGTACCCGAGGAGCAGGTGGGCGAATCCGATCCAGACTGTGATGTAGAGTATCAGCTTGACGTCCGTCAACTTGCTCAGGAAGCCCAGGTGCGGCAACTCCGTCTGCAGCATGGAGGACCAGGTCAGTTCGCTGCCGAACGGGTGCGTGGCATCGACCGTGCCCATGACCCCGAAGTGCATGCCGTAGGCCTCCCCGAAGAGGAAGAAGCCGAACAACGTGGCCCATATGCCGCCGAAGAACAACATGGTGGCGATGGTGCGCCACTCCGGCGTGGTGCATCTCCTAAGTCCAAGCGCTCCGAGGACGATGAACGGAATCCCATAGCCGATGTCCCCGACCATCAGCCCGAAGAACAACGGGAAGGTGATGGCTATGATGATCGTCGGGTCGATCTCGCCGTATCTTGGAGTGGAAATAAGCTCAGTGAAGAATGAGAAGAAGCCAACCGGTTTCTTGGCGTCGGTCTTGGTGGGAGGAGTCCCGACCACATGCTCCTCGCTTACTCCCGCGTGCACTTCCTCAGGGTGTATGTGCTCCTTGCGCAGAGCGACCTCCAGCACCTCGACGTGCACGTCCTCTCCCATCTTCTCTCGAAGCGCTTTCTGTACTTCAGCGAGGGATTTTTGGGGGACCCAAGCGTCCACGATGAAGGAGTGTGCGGTCGTCCCTGCCCTCAGGGGGAACTCCGCCTTCTCCACCTCTATGCTCAAGTGCTCCTCGGAGGCCAAGATGAAAGCCTCGTGCTTCTCGCGCAGCTTGGCGATCTTCTCGACCGCGTCTGCCAGTGATTTGCCGAGAGCCTCCAGCTCCGAATCGATGGCCTTCACGGCCTCCTGTGGATCGCCTTTGCCCGCGGGGACGGGGATCTCGGTGAATCCCTGCGTCACCAGGATCTGCTGCGCCTTGGCCGATTCGGCCTTGGCTACGAAGAGGGCGACGAACTTGCCGTCGGATGATTTGAAGATCTCAAAGCGGTCCACCGCCTTGGTGAGATCGTCCGTCGGATCGTTGCGGACGATGCCCGTGAAAACGTCGATGCTCCCATAACCCTTGTAAAGGTCCAGATCGACAGAAAGCTGGGTGAACGGCTCGAGCAGCTTCTTGCTGTTCTGCAGCTCGCTGATGCGGTTGTGCACCCGGAGCTTGGATTCGACCGCGCCAGCGATCTCCGCTTCCAGGCTGATGATGGCCTCGCCGACCTCGCTCTCCACCTTGGCCGTCTGAATCTTCTCGGCCATGGGCTTGTCCACGACCTCGAGGTCCTTCTCCACCGAGCGCAATTTAAGCAGCTTCTGGGAGTCCTCGGATGCGGTTGGCAGCGGGGTGCCGAGGGAGAATCCCTCCTCCTCTGCCGAGAAATCGATAGGATGGACCGCCTCTAGCCGATAGAGTACGTCGATTGTTTCCTTGAAACGAGCTTTGGACCCCACGATGAGGATCTTAGTCATTTGCTCAGGAAGTAGCATCGATAGTCCTCTCGAAGCGCTCCTTCAGATATGACTTTGCCTTCGGGACGTTGCTGATCGCCTTGACCTTCAGCTTATCCGCCTCCTCCTTCCCGCTCATAAGTAGGTCGTTGCGCTGGGAAGCAATCCTCTCCTTCTCCTGGGCAATCACCGCATCGGACTCCGCCTTCATCCTGTCCTCCGCCTCCTTCACCATGCGGATGGACTCTTTCTTGGCGGCGGCGACCACGGCCTTCGACTTCTCTTCGGCCTCAGCCACCAGCTCCTTAGCCTTGGATTCGGCTTCCTTTATCTTGATAAGTGTCTCAGCCCTGCTCACAGGCCTATCCCCCGAAGGTGAGCAAGGAATATACTATCAATATTTATAGGCTTTGGAAAAGTGCCAGTCAGAAACCGCGGGGCAGAACTGGATATCTGGAGCGGGGGTTGGGGAGCGGTACGAAACGCTTCGTTTTGCCTTCGATTCCTCTGTTTCCGGTGGAATCAGAACTTGCGCACTAAGATCTTGCTCTCGTCCAGGATCTCCTTGGAGAGCGGGTCCACGTACTCATCCTTGAACACTATCTCCCTGATGCCCGCGTTGATGATGATCTTGGCGCACATGACGCAGGGGAAATCTGTGGTGTACATGGTGGCGTCCTTGATGCTGACGCCGAAATATGCCGCCTGGATCACTGCGTTCTGCTCCGCGTGCACCCCGCGGCAGAGCTCGTGCCTGGTCCCCGATTCGATGTGGTACTGCTCCCTGATGCAGCCCACTTCCTCACAGTGCTTCAGGCCTTTCGGTGCCCCGTTGTAGCCAGTGCTCAGAACGCGCTTCTCCTTGACCACCACCGCACCGACCTGACGGCGCAGGCAGGTGGAGCGCGTGGCCACCAGCTCTGCCATGCGTATGAAATAGGTGTCGTTGTCGGGGCGGATCATCGAGAACAGGGAGCCGCGAGGGCAGTGATATAACTTTCTGGGCCGGGGCAAATTGTGGTGGGCCAGCGGGTTGACCGCTATACGTATAAATAGCAATATCTCGTTTGACGCTGGCATGTCCGCGGGCGCGCAGGTCCTCAAGATCCTAAGGAAAATGAAGGGCATGCTCATCGCGGCCGCGGTCGTCCTCATCATCATCCTGGGCTTATGGGCCTACAGCGGGATCTGGCCTCCTTTGGTGGTCATCGAATCCAGCTCGATGCAGCACTCGCAGACCGCCTCAGAAATCGGCGTCATCGACACTGGAGACCTGGTGATAATCAAGAAGGTCTCGGGGGCCGAGGAGGTCACCACCTACCTCGAAGGGATGAAGACCGGGCACCAGACCTACGGCGAGTACGGGGATGTCGTCATTTACAAACCGTACGGACAGGCGCAGCGCACCTCCATCATCCACCGGGCCTTCGCCAGGATGATCTACAACCAGAGCGGCGGATACGACATCCCTGCGCTGAAGGACATACCGCAGAGCAGTTGGTCGGTGAGCAGCGGCCAGAAGGTCTGGTACAACCTGAACACGCAGGTCAGCTTCTTCAACATCGGGTACAATCAGGTCACGGTCAAGCTCAACCTCACCACCATCCTGAACAATTTCCAGGGGGCGCACCTGGCACCCCATAGCGGCATCATCACCCTGGGCGACAACAACCACGGCATCGTGGACCAAAGCCCCATGGCCAACATCTGCTGGGCTCCGATAAAGAGCGAGTGGGTGCAGGGGGAGGCGAGGGGGGAGTTGCCCTGGTTCGGGCTGCTCAAACTTTGGATCACTGGTCCATCACCCGACGGACCGGTTCCAGAGAACAGCAAGACCACTCTGTTCATCAGTATCGGGCTCATCATCGCGGTGCCATTGGCCATAGATGTGACGGGCTACGTCCTGAACCGCAAAGGGATCGACCTCTGGGGCGGTGTCCGAAAGAAGCTCGGCCTGAAGCCGAGGAAATCGGACGAAGAAGGGCCGGCCGGCTCGCAGCCCTCGGCCGAGAAGGAGAACATGAAAGAGGTCAAGGATGCGGACCTGAAGATCAAAGCCTCGGGATCCGGAAAGGCCAAGAACCAACCGCCCGTGCAGAAGCACAAGCGAAAGAGCAAGTGATCAAATCAAGGTCGTTTGGGTCTTGAGCTTGTAGTTCTTCAGCAACTGGAGCGTCTCGTCCTCTTCCAGGGTCTTCTTGGTCTCCACCACGGGCACCGCCAGCTCGATCTCCTTCGTGCGTCCGCCGCGCCCGAAAGATTTCACGCGCGCGTGAATGATCCCCAGCATGTCCAGTTCTGATATCAGATCGGTGACGCGGCGCTGGGTGAGGGCGGTCAGCCCGATCACCTTGCACAGGTCCCGATAGGTGGAATAGACGTCGCCAGTGGTGAGGCGGGCATTGTTCTTTTCCTCGTTGATGATGATGCTGAGGAGGACCAGCTTGGATTGCGTGGGCAGCGTCTTCACCGCTTCCGTGACGCAATCCAGCTCGATCTTGTTCTTCGCGTTGTAGACATGCGCCTCGGTGATGCGGTCCTCGCCCCTGCGTTCTGCTATCTCGGCGGCGATGCGCAGCAGGTCCAGCGCCCTTCGCGCATCCCCGTGCTCCTGCGCCGCCAACGCCGAGCAAAGGGGTATGACGGACGGCTCCAGGACGCTCTCGTCGAAGGCGAGCCTGGCCCTTTGCACCAGTATGTCCTGCAATTGCTCCGCGTTGTACGGCGGGAACACCATCTTCTCCTCCCCTAGGCGGCTCTTCACCCTGGGGTCTAGGAATTCGGTGAACTTCAGGTCATTGGATATGCCGATGAGCGAGACCCGGGCCCGCAGCAGATCATCGTTTATCTTGGAGAGATGGTAGAGCACATCGTCCCCGCTCTTGTAGACGAGCTTGTCGATCTCGTCCAGCACGATTATCACCACCCGGTCCTGATCGTCGATCTTCTCGCGTAGAATGTTGTAGACGCGCTCCGTGCTCCAGCCGGTAAAAGGGATGCGCTGATCGAAGTCGGAGATGAACTGGTTGCCGATGTTCTGCAGGACGCTGTAGGGGGTGTCGACCACCTCGCAATTCATGTATAGGAAGGTGACCCGGTTCAGCTCGGAATCGGCCTTCTTGATCTCATTGCCTAGGTACTTCACAGAAGCGGTCTTCCCCGTTCCGGTCTTTCCGAAGATGAGGACGTTGGAGGGCCTTTCGCCGCGTAGGGCGGTGACCATTATCGAAGCCAATTGGCTGATCTGCTGCTGTCGGTGCGGCAGCTCGTCCGGTATGTACGAGGACCGCAGTATCTCGCGGTTCCGCTTGAATATCTGCTTGCCCTTCAGATATTGCTGGAACACATTTTCTTCCAAAGCCATCCTCCCGAAGGCCAGTGCAGCCTTCGCAAAACGCCCCACCCCTTCATTTCCTGTGGAACTTGCAAAGCGCAATTCGCTCGGTCGCAGTGGAAGAGAAGCTATACAATACAAGTAGATTTCTTTTATTCATAACCGATTATCCAATGCCTCCCCTGCTTCCCGCTCATCCGGTGGTCAAGTGACCCTCACCCCTTCATTTCCAATGGAACCGATCGCGGGGTTGGGCGCGAGGAAATTGACAGCATTTCTTCAGGTCATGATCGGAATGCCAGCATGGTGTCCATACCCTTCAGAAGAAATGAACACCTCTCCTTGACTGAGGATGGCTTCGGTTCATATGGAATCGTCCGTGCCGTTTAATAAGGCGGTCGTTGATGGGAAGGAAGAGGATGAGGGTATAGAAAGCAAAAAGTGCGCGATCCTAACCTTGAGTGAGGACGTCAAGGAGCTGGAAGAGCTAGCCGTTTCGGCAGGATACGAGGTGCTTTTCGAGATCATTCAGAGAAGGGTTCGTGCGGAGACGTCCACATACATTGGTTCAGGAAAATTGGAGGATTTGAAGACTTTTCTTGATGGAAAGAGCATTGATCTTCTCCTTATCAATGGAACACTAAAACCTTCTCAGCATTTCAATCTGGAGAATACGTTGAAGGTAGAGTGCGTAGACAAGGTCAGATTGGTGCTCAACATCTTCACGGAGCGGGCCAACAGCCGGGAGGCCATGCTTCAGGTCGAAAGGGCACGGCTACAGTACGAGGTGCCGCTGTTGCGAGAATGGATTCATAGCGCCAAGATGGGTGAGCATCCTGGATTTCTGAGTGGTGGTGAGTATGCGGTCGACGTTTACTATGACATGATTAGAAAGAGATTGAATAAGATAGCTGATGAATTAACGAAGATAAGCAAGACCAATGCGATCAGAAGAGAGCACAGAAGAAAGAAAGGCTTTCATTTGGTCAGCTTGGCTGGCTATGCCAATGCTGGTAAATCATCTTTGGAGAAGGCGCTGACCGGAGAATCAGTTCTCATAGACAGTAAGATGTTCTCTACCCTTTCCACCACCACCAGATCGATTGAGAACGGACCTAAGGATATATTGATAACTGACACCATTGGCTTCTTTCACGGGCTGCCTCACTTTGTGATAGAGGCTTTTAAGAACACGATCGATGAGATATTCTCTGCTGATTTAATCCTCTTGGTGGTAGACTGCTCTGATTCAAAGGAAGAGATCATCCGCAAACTAAGGACCTCCGAAGAGATCCTTTATCCAGAAGTATCCACCGATGATGTATTGGTCATTCTCAACAAGATCGATAGATGTTCCTATTTCCAGAACGTTGCAAGAATGATCGAAGAGAATATCCCTAGCAGTGGGGTGATCGCGGTATCGGCTGTCAGTGGTGTCGGTATCTCAGATCTCAAAGAGAGAATCTTATCTCGTTTCAAGAAGTTGGCGCGGTTCGCCGCCATCCTCCCGCAGTCCTCTGAGACCGAGCGATTCATCGCATCACTTCGGTTGGAATGTGAGATATCCTCTGTCGAATACTCCGAGAAGGTGAAGGTCAAAGGGTCATGCAACCCGTGGGACGTCGGAAGAATCGCATACGAAATAGGGTCGATCAAGGGGGAGATCGACTTCAACGTCGATTGACCGATCATTGGAAGAGCGCTTCGGACCAAAATCAGGGGTTCGCAAGCGACCCGTGCCCGGCGGGGAGGGGACACGAGAAGAGTTCCACCGGAAACGAAGGGGTCCCCCTCATTTCGACTTGATATTGAACTCCTTTTTCTTGGCAGCGAGCTCCAGTTCATATTTGTTCGGCAGCTTCCATGCCAAGTACTCGACGTCATCCAGGTTCTTGATGAATATCGCCTTGCTCTCCTCCATCATCAGGGCACGAAAATCGCGAACGGTTCTCAAGAAGACTGCGAAGAGAAAAAGGCCGAGAAGGAAGATGAGGATGCCGATGGTGACCGTCCAGTAGGCCCATGTTCCTAGCCCGATGGAGTGGGTGGACAGATCGGCCAGGCTGATCACGGAAACGATCGCGGAGATGACCATGGCCGCCGTGGTGATCCCCCCAGCATGTTCCACCTGGAACGGTTTGGCCATGCCAGGAAATACGCGGGCACCTAATTATTTCTTCTGGGAGCCAAAAACTGATTGTAATCTTCAGTAACTTGGCCCCGTCCGTTGAAAACTGGGCGTGGGCGCAAGAGTGAGCGTTCGCGCCTTGACCGCCTTGGCGACCTTAGCGGTCATAGGCGTTATGGTGGCTTCCGATTTCGGTCCTTTGCCGGCTCAGACCTTCGCCGAGCTTCGGGCCTCAGGCTCCAGGGCGGAGATCATCTGCGTTGTCTCAGAGCTCAAGCAGACCACCAAAGGCTATCTCCTCACCCTGATGGACGGCGGAGGCGACCAGATGCAGGGCTTCTGCCCGCTGCAATCCGCGTGCGGTCCGATCCACACCGGCAGCGCGGTCAAGGTCAAGGGAACGATGGCCAGCGAGGAGGACTTCCTCTATATCGACAGCATCGCCCTCCTCGTCTGAGGCCAGAATGGGAAACATTATAATGTGGCCCCCATCTAGCGAAAAACGCCCATGTACGTCGCCTTCGATGACACCGATTCCCTCACTGGAATGTGCACCACCTTCCTGCTCACCGAGATGGTGGAGGCCCTGAGGGACTTCGACCTGATCGGTCTTCCCCGCCTGGTGCGTCTGAATCCAGCGGTGCCATGGAAGACCCGCGGTAACGGGGCGCTGTGCCTCCGGGTCGGCCGGGGCGCTGGTAACATGAAATTGATCGGTAGGTCCGAGGACGACCCCATCTACTGCCATGCGCGCCAAGCCAAGGAAGTGGATGCCGATGAGGTGCTGGGCAGGGCATACGCAGTGCTGAAGCGCTGGTCCCGCATTGATGAGGATGCCAGCCCCGGGTTGGTGGTGACCAAGAGGTCGCCCCGTCCCTGGGTCTATTGGTCGGCGGTGCGGGGCGTGGTCGAGAAAGAGAAGGTCGAGAAGGAGCTGGAGGTCATCGGCGCCCTGCGAAAGGAGCTGGCCGGAGGCAGAGGGGTGATCGGGGCCACGGCCGCCCTGTCATGGAGGCCCCGGGACCGGACCTACGAGATCCTAGTCTATCGTGCCATGGAGAACTGGGGCAAGAAGCGCCTGGTGAACGAGCAGGACGTGGCCGCTTTGGACTCCCGATTTCCGGGGACATTCAACAACTACGACTTCGCGGCCAACAAAATGGTCATAGCGCCGCACTCTCCTTGTCCCGTACTCTTCGGTATCAGGGGAGAGAGCACGGACGAGCTGGTCGAGGCGATGGCTTCTCTAGGCTCAGAGACCAAGGCACGCTGGCTGCTATTCCTCAGCAATCAAGGGACGGACGATCACATCATCCGCCGCTGGAAGGAGCTACGGCCGATGAGCTCCTATGAGGTTCAGGGCCAGGTGGTGGCCGGGCCACGCAGCATCCAGGGTGGGCACGTGCTCTTCTCATTACAATGGAGCAGAAGGGCGCCCCCCCTCGAATGCGCTGTATATGAGCCGGCCAAGGGCTTCCGGGGAGCCGTCCGCCGACTGCAGGTCGGGGACAGGATACGGGTGATGGGCGAGCTGCGGGACGACCCGCGGAGCCTTAACATCGAGAAGCTCGAGGTCATCGCCCTGGCTCCCTTGGTCAAGAAGCTCTCCAACCCCATCTGCTCGGTCTGCGGCAAAAGCATGCAGTCCTTGGGAAGGGAAGCGGGGTATCGATGCCGTAGGTGCGGGGCCAAGGCGAAGCCCTCCGAGGCTGTCCGGGTCCAGATTGCCAGGGAGCTGCAGGTAGGCTGGTACGAGCCGCCGGTCAGCGCCCGCCGGCACTTGAGCAAGCCGATCAAAAGAATGGCCCCCTGCTGATATCGTCGTTGGTCGTAGGCTTGCATCGGCAATTTTTTATACGGCAATGGTTTTGGATGCCACGGGCAGCACCGGCTCGATGCTGCCACATCATCTCATGAGGAAGGATCACATGGAAGAAGTGGTAATTCTGAGCGCGATCCGGACCGCCATCGGCAAGTTCGGGGGCGCGCTGAAGGACGTTCCGGCCACGGACCTGGGGTCTGCTGCGATAAGGGAGGCGGCGGTCAGGGCTCGAGTGGATGTCAAGGACCTGCAGGAGTGCATCATGGGCAATGTCCTGTCGGCGGGCTTGGGCCAGAACCCAGCGCGGCAGGCCGCCATCAAGGCCGGACTGCGTCCAGAGGTCGGCTCCCTGAACGTCAACAAGGTCTGCGGCTCCGGCCTGAAGGCCGTCATGCTCGCCGCCAATTCCATCAAGGCGGGAGAGCACGAAGTGATCGTCGCGGGAGGGATGGAAAGCATGAACGGCGCTCCTTATCTGCTCAAGAGCGCGCGTTTCGGCTACCGACTGAACAACGACAAGATCATCGATCACCTGGTTCACGATGGTCTATGGGACGCGTTCAGCGACCTGCATATGGGCATCACCGCGGAGATCGTGGCAGAGAGACACAATGTCACCAGGGCGGAGGCGGACCTGCTCTCCTACCAGAGCCACATGAGAGCGCAAGCGGCCATCACGCAAGGCAAGTTCGACAAGGAGATCGTGCCCTTCCGCATCCCGTCGAAGAAGGGGGACATCGAGTTCAAGCTGGACGAAGGGGTGCGCGCTGACACCTCGGTGGAGGCGCTGGCCAAACTGAAACCAGCGTTCAAACCAGATGGAGTGGTGACGGCGGGCAACTCCTCGCAATTGAGCGATGGTGCCTCTGCGCTCGTCATCGCCTCATCCAGGTTCGCCAAGGAAAGGGGCCTGGAGCCGCTGGCGCGCATCGTCGGCTATCACACCGGCGGCGTTGAGCCGCGGCTCATCATGGAAGCACCGATCATCACCACCAAAGAGCTGCTGGACAGGCTGAGGATGAGGCCGGAGAGCATCGACCTGTTCGAGCACAACGAGGCCTTCGCCACGGCGTCGGTGGCAGTCAAGCGCGCCCTCAACATCCCGGATGATAGGTTCAACGTGAACGGCGGTGCGATCGCCCTCGGGCACCCGATCGGCTGCTCCGGGGCGCGGCTGCTCACCACCCTGGTCCATGCCATGATCGACCGCGGGGCAAGCACCGGACTGACGACCCTGTGCCTGGGCGGGGGCAACGCGGTCTCCATGGTGGTGGCGCGCTAGTCCAGGCGCCGCTCCTCCTCGTTCGCACCGGGGCGACTGGGCCGCTAGGAATTTTATACTCCTTATGTTATGCATAACTGGGGTTACGATGCCGTCCTTGGAGGAACTTTTGCAGACGGTGGACAGCTACAGGAACGACATGGTAGATGCGCTCATCGAGCTCATCCGCGTACCGGCCATCGGACCGGAGAGCGGAGGCGAGGGCGAGTTCGAGCGCGCCCGCTATGTGCGTGAGCTCGTGGACAAGTGCGGCTTCGATGATGTGGAGATGTTCGATGCCTTGGACGAGCGGGTGCGCCTGCGCCTGAGGCCCAACATCGTGGCCAAGAAGAAGGGACGGTCCGAGCAATCGGTCTGGATCATTTCCCACATGGACACCGTCCCTCCGGGGGACCTCGATTCCTGGTCCTATCCCCCCTTCTCCCCGAAGGTGGTGGACGGCAAGCTGTACGGTCTTGGTTCGGAGGACAACGGGCAATCGCTCATCGGGTCCCTGTTCGCCGCCAAGGCATTGAACAAGCTGGGTCTAGAGCCGCAGAGGACCATGGCCCTGGCGTTCGTCTCCGATGAGGAGATGGGCAGCGACAAGGGCATCAAGTTCCTGATCAACGAGGGCGTTTTCAACCGCAACGACTTCATCTACGTTCCAGACTACGGGGTGCCAGAAGGGAACGTGATCGAAATTGCGGAGAAGCACGTGATCTGGCTCAAGTTCAGGGTGTACGGCAAGCAGACGCACGCCTCCACTCCCGAGAAAGGCCTCAACGCTGTGAAGGTCTCGAACCAGCTCTCCAGCTTCCTGGTGGATCATTTGCAGGCGAAGTACCACGGAACGAACGAAATGTTCATGCCTCCGGCCTCCACCTTCGAGCCCACCAAGCGCCTGCAGACCGTGGGCAACGTCAATTCCATTCCAGCGGAGGACACCTTCTTCCTGGACATGAGGGTGCTGCCCCAGTACGATGCGGACGAGGTGATGGCCACCGTCCAGAACGTGGCCAAGATGTTCGAGGACCGCAGCGGGGCCAAGATAACGGTCGAGTTCGAGCAGTTCACGCGCAGCGGACCGCCGTCAAGCCCGGAGAGCGTGGCCATGATGGCCTTGGCCAGCGCGATCAAGGACGTGAAGGGCGTGGACGCCGTCCCGAGGGGCATCGGCGGGGGGACATGCGCCAACCTGTTCCGCCTGGCTGGACTTGAGGCTTACACTTGGGAGACCTGCGACGACATGGCCCACACCGTCAACGAATACTGCATCATCGACAACCTGGTCAGCGACGCCAAGGTGTTCGCCACGCTCATGGCCAACCTTTGCTATCCCAACGAGTTCAGGTGACTGGAGGACGGCGGGGGAATGGGCTTTCGACTGGACTTAGAAAACGTCACGAGCTGAACAGCCGGTCGACCATCCACTTGCTGTCGAACTTCACTATCTCTTCGTACTCTTGTCCGGTGGAAAGGAAGGCGATCGGTTTCTTTATGGTGTATGCGATGCTCAGCGCCGCGCCGCCCTTGGCGTCGGCGTCGATCTTCGTCAGGATGACCGCATCGATGCCCACTTCCTTGTCGAAGACGCGCGCCTGCTCGATGGCATCGTTCCCGGCCAGCGCGTCGCCCACGAAGACCATGAGGTGCGGTTTGACCACGCGCTTGATCTTCTTCATCTCGTCCATCAGGTTGACGTTGGTCTGCATGCGGCCAGCAGTATCCACCAGCACCACATCGCGCTTGCGCGCCTTGGCATGCTCGAGGGCGTCGTAGGCCACGGCCGCCGGGTCCCCGCCCGCGGAGTGCTTGATCACCTTCGTGGCCAGCCGGTCACCGTGGATGCTGAGCTGCTCGATGGCCCCGGCGCGGAAAGTGTCCGAGGCGGAGAGCACGGTGGTCAGCCCCATCTTCTGCAACCGGTTGGTCAGCTTGGCTATGGCGGTGGTCTTGCCGGTGCCGTTGATGCCGACGAACATTATGACCACCGGCTTCTCGTGCTTCGTAACGAAATCGTCAAAATCGAAGGTGTTCTGCCTTAGGATGTTCTCGATGGCGTTCTTCAGGGCCAGTTTGATCGCGTCCTCCAAGCTGAAACGCTTGTCCACGCGCTTGCCCAGGAGCTCGGCGCGCACCTCGCGCTTGATCTCCTCGACCACGGGAACGGCGACATCGGCCTCCATGAGGCCGAGTTCCAGTTGCCACAGGATCTCGTCCAGGTCCTTTTCGTCGATCTTCTTGCCCGAGTCACCGATCACCTCGGCGACTTCCGCTGGAAGGGCTTCCTCTTCCTTCTTCAGACCGAAGAGCTTCTTCAGCGCCTCGAACAAGTCCTTTCACCGGCCTCAGCCTTGCTGCTGCAGCCTATCGTACTCGCCCTGGACCATCTGTGCCAGCTGATTCGCCCGTGACTCCGCCACGGCCCGGTTCTCACTGACCTTCTTCAGGCCCTCGGTGAGCTCCTTGATGCGCGCTTCGAAGGTATCCAGTGCCTCCTGGATCGGTTTCTCCACCGTGAGCCCGGTCCCCACGCCCACCAAGGCCTTGGAGTTGGAACCCGCTTTGGCGAACACGAAGGAATTGCCGCCCACTGGGACCAGGATCTCCGCGTCCTGCGGGGCGTCCTTCCACTTGGCCAAGGTCTCCCTGGCCCGGGTATATTCCTCCAGTGAGAACTGGACCAAGTTCTGCTGCTCGGCCAGGCTCTGTGCCTGCCCGCGGCACAGCTCGAGCGCGGCCAACGCTTGCTTAATCTCTTCCTCGTTCACTTGGCACCACCGTGCACCTGGTATTTCACCACGGGGTCGGTGATGTCCTCGTCCTTCAACGACAAGAGCTCTTTGATCATGATGTCCTTGCGCACCACGCGGTGGCAGCTCCCAAAGGTGGAGAAGACCTTCTCCTTGGCCGTCTTCTCGTCCGCGGCGGCGACCTCGACCTTGAAGTCCTGGAGGTCATTCCTGTACTTGCCTTCTTTCACTCTGAAAGCACCGGTTGCTCTGAAAGCCTTCATCAGAATCGCCTTCGGCACAGAAGCAGAACTTATCAATAAAGCTTTTGTCCCAGCCCCGGTCTGGTTTCAAGTTCGGCTCTCTCTGCGCCCATGTAATTGACGAAGATCTCCGGCCCCTGATGGAAAAGAATAACTGAGCCTTATGCTGATGGACGGGCCGATGTCCCCTGCTGCCAGGAAGGTCGCGTTCTTCTTTCCAGGCAACTCGTTCCCCGCCGTTTCTGTCACCGGGGCCATATGCGAGCTGCAATGCGACTACTGTCAGGGGAGGCATCTGCGGGCCATGGTGCCTATCAGCACTCCAGAAGGGCTGCTGGGGCTGGCGAAAGAGCTTCAGGACCGACACGCCAGAGGGTTCCTATTGAGCGGGGGCTGCGACAAGGTCGGCCGCGTTCCCCTGCTCCCCTTCGTTCCTGCCATCCGGGAGATCAAACGGACCACGTCCTTGGCGGTCAACCTCCACACCGGTCTGCTGGATAAGGAGGAGGCCAGGGCGATCGTCAGCAGCCAGGCCGACTGCTATTCCGTGGACGTGCACGGCGACGAAACGACCATCAGAGAGATGTTGCACCTGCCCTTCGATGGCGATGCTTACGATTCGACCTTGGACGCTCTTGAGCTGGCTGGCGCCAAGCGCATCGTCCCGCACGTCATCATCGGCCTCAGCGGTCCCGATGGTGACAATGAGAAGAAGGCCGTGCGGATCGTGGCCAGGCATGAAGCGGACGCCCTGATCCTCCTGATGCACGTGCCCACGCACGGCACGCCCCTGGCGGACACCGCCGCACCCTCTGATGCGCTGGTGCTGGAGGTCGTCTCCCTGGCCGTGGCCAGCATGGATGGTCCTGTGCTCTTGGGCTGCATGCGGGGCAGAGGCGATCATGAGCTGGAAAAGGAGTGCATCCGTCTCGGGGTGGCGGGCATGGCCATGCCCTCAAGGAAGACCGTGGAGTGGGCTTCGGCCGAAGGATACGAGGTCAAGGTGGAGAAGGCCTGCTGCGCCCTTCACTTGTAAATCGCGCCTTTGGAATACTTCCGCGTAGAGGGGATCAGATAGATGATCCAGCCAATGTTCACTACGGCGAACAGGATGGCGAACAAGGGCACGAAGCTGAGGAAGGTCGAAGACATCGTGCTCGTCACCTGGAAGGAGACGGAGCTCGCGTCGGAGCGTAGAGTATCCAGGACCAGGAAGTACTTGCCCGCCTGCAGCTCGCCGGTGTTGTATTCCATGGTTCTGTTGACGACATACGCGTAGGTGTTGATGCGGTACTGGATCAATTGGGAGACGTTATCATGATGGAGATTCATGTACTGCTCCGAGACCAGGTAAACCCGCGCCTCTCCGCCGGTCGAGGTCACGGTGACCTTGGTCACCTGCCTCAGGCCGAAATTATCGCGGTCGTAGAAGGTGACGTTGCTGGAAGCGGCGACGGTGTGAGTGTTGGTCAGGGTGCCCCGCATCGCCAGCCCGTCCTCGAGGGCGTTGCCGAAGTAGGGGGTGAGGAAGAGCAGGGCGATGACGACCGCCACTATGATGATGATGATGGAACGCCGGGCCGATCGCTTGGCCATGTAGTACTTGGTGCTGTTGGACTTGAGCAACCTCATCTCCAGGACCATGAACACCATGGCCTCCACGGAGATGATCAGCATCATCAACAGCACGAAGTAAAGGAAGGAGTTGATCGGCAGGTAGAACGGGTTCAGGGAAGCTCGGCCCTCGGCCAGTATGACCACGAAGATGGCCAAGATGAGCACCAGGACCTGTGTGATGTACAATAGGCGCTTGACCCTGCGGACAGCGCCAAGTCTGAGCCCTCCTTCCAGCTCCTCCTTGCTGCTCAGCATGAATTTCCCATGAAAAATGCCTTGCTCTGAATAAATACTTTTGCTGACGAATGTCAGAAATCCACGAACCCGGAAATATTGGCTAGGGCAAAGTGGCCTCGCGCCGGCAGAGGAGGAAGAGGGCGGCGAACTCCGGCACCTCCACATCGCCTTCCAGGGAAAAGCTCTCCCCTCGGATGTTCAGCTTGGTCGGCTTGGCCATTAACACTCTCACCGGCTTGTCCGAAAGCACCTCGGGGACCGCGTCCCGCAACGGGTCGAAATGATCGAGCTCCGCTCGGGTCATGACGATGACCTTCAGCCCGGTCTTGCCGTGCAGCGAATAGGGCAACCGTATCAACCGCTTGATGTCGCTGGTCACCGGTTCGTCCACTTGCCCGGAGACCCGGGGTTTGAGGTCGTTCTCGATCAGCCGCAGGAAGAGCTCCAGGTTCTTGTCCTTGATATCGGCGAGATTGCCCTTCTCCATGATCAGGTCCCTGCCCCTCTTCCCCGGCTTCCCAGCGAAAAGGTCGTTCATGAGGCCAGCTACAGTCTCCTCCTTCTCCGGGCGGAGCGCAGAATAGGCGGCCTTAGCCTGTGCAGGGGTAATCCCCTCCATCTCGTCCAGTAGCTCGGGCAGCCCGCGCAGCACCTTGCCCTTCCATCCCCCTTCCGAGGCAGAAGGCAACCTTCGCGTCGAATAGATCACGGGCCTGGTCTTGTTGAAGTGCTTCTCCACGGAGGCCCCCGCCGGCATCAGCCATTCAGGATCGAGGTCCGTCCCAGTTATGTAATCCACGATCTCCCGGCGCTCGTGCGAGCGCAGCGTCACCACCCGCGGGTCGGAGATGTGCGCGTGATATCCCCTCCCGCCGGAGAAGGTCACCTTGAGGCACGACTCCTCGAAACCGAGGTCTCCGAGGATGTAATCGTCCAGCAGGCGGACCATCTCTTTCTTCACCAGGGCCAGCATCTCTTGGTAGCTCAGCCCCTCCGCGCCCCGGATGTGATCGGCGTCCAGATCGAAGATGAGGTCGGCGCCGAGCCAGCCCTTGTCCTCCATTTTCTCCGCGTCCGGGTTCTCGTAGTACGCAGACGAGTAGTACGCGTGCGAAGGCACCCTTTCCCTCAGGAACGCGTGGAAATCCGCTTTCTTCGGGAAGGCCAGATGCCTCTGCACGAATCCCTTGTCAAAGAACATGAAGCCGAACTCGCGCTTCCCGTACCTGTCTGGTGGCGGGGGCGGGGATTCCGTGTAGTAGCGCCGGAAGCGCTCCATGATGAACTCGATCTCGCCTGCCAATGCTTTACCTCGCTCCAAAGGGGCATAATTATCGAAGGACTTGAACCTTAACAAATGGGTTACAAGAAAGCAGCTCGGTCGAGTTCTGCATGCGGATCATTCACGGCAAGACTCATGCGCCAGCGAAGCGTTTCGTTGTGGGCTGGTTTTTAGAAAAGGCGGAACCGGAGGCCTGCAAATGCCGGCCAGCGAGAACTGAGACCATAACTTAATTATCGCATACAAATTATCGACATTGGCACGCGAGGCCAAATCCATGAAGACCTTTGTCAAGATCATCTATTCCAGCGCGGGAAAGTCCCCCAGCGAGATCGAAGCCATCCTCACTAGCGTCAAATTCACGCGCGTCAATGGCACAAACACCTTTGAAACGGAAGTGCCGGACGAGGGGCAGGCGCTAGCGTCCATCAACGTCCTGTATGAGGTCCTTAAGGGCCAGGGGGTCATCTACGAACCCGGGTTCGGCAGGGGCAGCGAGGCGGCGGGATCCCAGGGCGGATACAAGGAGCGCATGGGCAGGTGGAAGGACGCAGGCTTGGACACCGAAGAGCTGTTCGACCTCTTGCAATATGATGTGGACCGCTTCAAGGACCGGGGCCTGGAGATGATGAGGGAACAGTTAGACCGCGTGGCCGCGGAGAGGGAGCACGAGATCCGCGAGGTCGAGGCGAAGGAGAAGGTGGAACGGGCCAAGGAGCGGCTCATGACCGCCATCGCCTCCGAGGGCGGGCAGACCTTCAGCCAGTTGGCCACGATCACCGGGATGGACGAAGACATGCTGACCCAGATGCTCGACGAGCTGGTCAAGAAGGGCAGAGTGGCGGCGAGGCAGAGCGGTCGACGCGTCGCCTACGCCGCCATCTGATGCTCACGCATCCACCCAGGCGACGGAACTCCGTCGCAACCCTTTTGTAGAAGCATAAATTAGGCTTAAATAGCGGGGCCTTCATGAGAGGAGAAGAGGTGTAAAGCAAATGGGAGCATTCGGTGCATCCATCAGAACGATGGCACTGTTCCTGTTCATGTTCGTGCTCTTCGCTGCCATAGGATGGGCGGTCGGGTCCTATTTCATAGGCAATTGGTTTGCCGGCCTGATCTTCTTCTTGGGCATAGCGGCGCTCATGAACCTGATATCCTACTTCTTCTCATCGAAGATCGTGCTCTGGTCGTACAAAGTGAAACTCGTCAATGAAACGGAGTCCCCCAGACTGTACCGCATCGTGAAGGGCATAGCGGGCCGCTCCGGCCTCCCCATGCCGAAAATCGGCATCGTGCCGACCCAGACCCCGAACGCGTTCGCCACCGGGCGCAACCCGCGGAACGCGGTGGTGTGCGCGACCGAAGGCATCATGAAGATGCTGGACGACAACGAGCTGGAGGGGGTGCTGGCGCACGAGATGGCGCACGTCAAGGACCGGGACATACTGGTCATGACCATAGCCGCCACTCTGGCCGGGGCCATATCCTTCGCGGCCAGATATGCCTTATGGGGCTCGCTGTTCGGCGGCCGCCGCGATGGCGGTGGCTGGATAATGCTGGTGGTGGCCATCACCGCGCCCATAGCGGCGCTCCTGGTGCAGTTGGCCATTTCGCGGAGCAGGGAGTACAAGGCGGACCGCGAGGGCGCCATGCTCATCGGCAAGCCGCTCTTCTTGGCCAAGGCCTTGGAGAAGCTCGAGAAGGAGAACCGGCGCCGGCCGATGACCTTCGGCAATCCGGCGTCCTCCGGCCTGTGGATCGTGAACCCGTTCAACGGGGGGACCTTCATCTCGCTCTTCTCTACGCACCCGCCCATGGCCGAGCGCATCAGGCGCCTGCGCAAGATGGCGGACGAGATGGGCCAGTACTAAACCACTTTCCATTTCACCATTTTTCCGAATCCTGGCCTGCCCGATGAAGCGATGATGATCTAAGATCAGGAATGAGTAGAGCCCCTGCGGCCCGGTGCCTTCAAATCGGATCAGGGGCTGCCGATCATCTTGCCTAATAATGAGCGTCTCGCTCCGATCGGTGATCAGAACAGCAATTGGCCGGACAGGCCTAGCCGCTCCACGAACTCGTATCCCTTCCGGACGTTCGCAACTTCGTTCAAGGTCCGATGCACATCCGTGCCGATCGATACTTTCACCTTGTCCCTGAACTCGCGATAGTGGCGCTCCGCGCATTCGTAGTAAGGCACACCTTCCCTGGCGTATATGGAGGCCAGATTGACCTCCACGAACAGCCCATAAGACGAGAGCAGGTCCGCCACTTGCGGCGGCGAGATGCCGCTGAACACCCGCTCGATGTCCGTGTGCACCAGCCCGCACGGGACCTTGATCTCGGAGAGAAGGTGGTCCAGCTCTCTGAGCTGGCTGCCGCCCATGTGATCGTCGTTCACGTACTCGAAGAGCACCAGGTCCAGTTTATTGAGCAAATCGATCGGGAGATCGAACAGGGGCGTGCGATCGGGGTTGGTGTCTATCTCCACCCCCGCCAGCACCCTCATGCCGCCATCATACTTGCGGTCCAGGTTCTTCACCAGGGCGATGTACTCCTCCAAGTTCTCGCGGCTCAGGCAACGCCGCACCTTCATGGTCTCGAAATGGTCCGTGATGGCGATGTGCGTGAGGCCGCCCTCCGCCGCCTTGGCCACGATCTCCTGGGGGGAGAACCAGCCGTCGGAGAAGGTGGAATGCGTGTGGAGGTTGATCAGCGTACCTGCTCCCATTTCTCCAGCTCCTGCACGCTCGAGAGGGAACCGCCCCGTTTTATCTCCTCTCGGATACGATTCTCCCGTTCCAGGACGTCGATGGCGCGGTTGGCCACTTCCACGGCATGCTCGTGCGGGACCACGATGACCCCGTTCTCGTCCCCGATGATCCAGTCCCCCGTGCGCACCACCTGGCCACCACAGACTATCTCGTGCCCGATGCCCCCGAACCCCTTCGGCTCGCCGGCGTGAGGCACGACCAGCTTGGAGAAACAGGGGAACCCCAGGTCCAGAATGGAATCGATGTCCCTGGCCGCTCCGTCGATGACCACGCCCCGCACCCCCTTCAGCTTGGCGCTCCAGGAGGCCAGCTCACCCCACACGGCCACATCGCTGCCGCCCACGTCCACCACGATGACGTCGCCGTCCTGGGCCCGGTCGATGGCCTCCACCGGCTTGGCCCAATCCCCCTTGGCGGTCTGCACCGTGAGGGCTCGGCCGACCATCCTCTGGCCATGCTGGACGTGCGGCAGGATCCCGGCCATCACCCCGCGCTTGTGCTGCGCGTCGGCGATGTTCGGCGTGGACGATCTCGAGAAAGCCTCGAACAGCTCCTCGTGCGTGTACTTCCTGATGAGGGGTCGAGGGACACTGGCCCTCAGCTCCATGGCCTGCTTGATCTCCCTGGCCGCGGCGCGCGCGTCCTTGGCCTTGATGATGGCCCCGCCAACGATGATGATGGAGGCGCCCGCGCTCACCAGTTCCACGGCCGAGGAGGCGTTGATCCCCCCCGCCACCGCGACAGGCAGGGAGGTCCCTGCCGCCACTTCCTTCAATAAGGCCAAGGGCGAGCCATGTCCCTTCATCTGCTCGTCGATGCCGACATGCAGGCAGACGAGATCGGCCCCGAGTTCCTCCGCCTTTTTCGCCATCGCCACTGGCGCGGGAGAATTGATGAGGTCCACCATGATGCGTGCGCCATAGCGCTTGGCGACCAGGCACGATTCCGTTAGCGTCCCTTCGTCCGCCAGGCTCAGTATGGTGATCACGTCCGCTCCCGCCTTGGCGGCAATCTCCACCTCGAAGCCGCCCACATCCATGGTCTTCATGTCCGCCACGAGCACGCGTCCAGGGAAGGCCTTCTTCAGCTCGCGCAGCACCTCCACCCCTTCGCTCTTGATCAGAGGGGTGCCGGCCTCGATCCAATCGGCCCCGCCTTCCACCGCCTCCTTGGCGATGGCGAGCGCCCGCTTGGCGTGCATGAGGTCCAGGGCGACCTGGAGGATGGGCTTCATATGGTCGCATGAGAAAGCTATTGCGTAATAATCCTTTTCGTCAACCGACCGGAAACAATAATATGTACACTGGACAATAGTCCAGCCCGATGGCCAAGGGGGATTCAAGGGGACGCTGCGTGACCGGCGTCGAAGGGTTGGACACCATTCTGGGCGGGGGCATACCTGCCTGCAACATCGTTCTGGTGGCTGGTGGCACCGGCACGGGCAAGACCACGCTGGGCTTCGAGTTCCTGGTCAGGGGGGCGAACGCCGGTGACAAGGGGCTGCTGATCTCCACCGTGGAGAGCGAGCAGAAATTGCTGGCCAACATCCCCTCCTTCAACTTCCTGGACCCCAAGGCGCTCAAGAACGGCACCATCTCCATCGTCGAGCTCAAGGAGATCGCTCAGGAGGGGGGGTTGTCGGTGTCTAACTTCGATCAGGCGGCCATCGACAAGCTCGTCCTTTCGATAGGGGCGCTGGTCAGCAAGACGAAGGCCAAGCGCCTGGTCATCGATACCCTGGACACCATTCTTGCGGAAGTGCAGGACGATGCCCTGGACACTTACCTGCTGGTGAAATTGAGCGAGTCGCTGTACAAGAACCAGTGCACCGCCATCCTGGTGGCCAGCATGAGCTGCGATCACGAGATAGAAGGGGCGGTGGCCGACGGCATCATACGCATGGACAATTACGAAAGGAAGGGCGACCTGCTCCGGACGCTGCAGGTGCTGAAGATGAAGGGCA
>Ga0315279_10002550_pt1 | contig 27040 bp, 20 predicted proteins | sample YL17G06_20_MG_FD_203694 | JGI IMG/M metagenome (GOLD analysis project Ga0315279, IMG submission 203694) | Sediment microbial communities from Yellowstone Lake, YNP, Wyoming, USA - YL17G06_20 | ecosystem: Environmental > Aquatic > Freshwater > Lake > Sediment | place: USA: Wyoming | collected... | reverse complement strand
AATGGTGCAGCAGGCCGTCCAAGTGGATCCCGTTCCGTACCAGGCAATTGTCAAGCATGTCCGAGACCATAGAAAAGCCCACCACAATGTGTAGGGGGTACTTGAGTCAAGTAAATACCCCCTTTTATGGTATTTGCCGGGTCTTCTGAAATGTCTTTGAGAATTTTCAAAAGGTGGTCGGATGGTTTTGCCATTTGAGGATAGCTCGCAAAAGGAACAACTGTCCCATCATAGTCTAAAAAAATGAGTCTTCGCAGGGCTTTTTTGAAGTCTCTATGTAACTGTTCCCTCATAGAAAGAGCTAATAACCCGGCGTTAAACTTCTTTTGCCGATCCTTTATCGAAAGCAGCTGGCGGATGAAATCGTCTGCCCAGCGAACCACATTATAACGCCGCAGCCGGTTCTGCATGATTTCATTACGCTTGGCCTGCTTGTCTTTGGGCATTTCCAGCGCCTCTTTCAGGGCATCTGCGATTTCTTGTACGTTGTTTGGGTTTATGATAATTGCCTCTCCAAGTTCTTTTGCAGCACCAGCCATCTCACTGAGAATCAGAACGCCGGTCTTATCCGTTTTAGCTGCAACGTATTCTTTTGCTATCAGATTCATGCCGTCTCTTACAGGTGTAATTAAAGCCACGTCACTGACAGCGTACAAAGCAACCAGCGGATGAAATGGCACAAACCTGTACTGATACAGCACCGGCGTCCAGCTTACGCTGCCGAATTGGCCGTTGATTTTGCCCACAAGCTCATCTATTTGCCTTTTCATCTGCTGGTAGTGTTCTACGCCGATTCGCGAAGGTACAACCACCAGCAGCAGAACAACTTTGCCGTGCCATTGTGGATTTCTCTCCAGGAATAACTCATAAGCTTGCAGGCGGTTGATAATAGCCTTGGTGTAATCCAGGCGATCTACCGAGAGCACCAGCTTGAAATCCGGCAATGTTTTTACGAGTTTCTGTTTTTCTTCCTGCACTTCTGCGCAACTTGCTGCGTTGTAAAATCTCTGAAAGTCTATGCCCATCGGGAGGGTCTCAGCTTTTATAACACGGTTGCCCAGAGGGATTTCACCCATATTGTGCTCATGGCCCAGAATACGAAGGACGCAGCGCAAGAAGTACTGGGTATACTCGTATGTGTGAAATCCTATAAGGTCTGCTCCTAATAGGCCTTCTAATATCTCGCTGCGCCACTTAATGGGGAGAAGCCGAAATATCTCGAAGGATGGGAATGGAATATGCAGGAAAAATCCTATCGGGACATCCGGCATCTTTTCTCGCAAAAGCTTAGGAAGAAGCATCAGGTGATAATCGTGTATCCATATCACATCGTCCGGCTTTGCAACTTGCACAACTGCATCGCAGAAGATTTTGTTCACACACTTGTAATGGAGCCATGAAGTTTCGTCGTAAACGCAATAAGTAGGAAAATAGTGAAAAAGCGGCCAGATTGTCTTATTACAGAATCCCTGGTAAAACTTCTCCATAGCCCTCTCGGTCAGAAACACAGGATACGCGTGAAATTCGCAGATCGCTTTTTCAGTTAATTCGTCTAATTGTTGCTTGGTTTTCTTATCGACCGAAACACCCGGCCAGCCAACCCATATATACTCAGATTTGGTAAAGGAGGAACCTTTCAAGGAATCTAAATATGCGCTTAAACCGGAGACAAGACCTCCAGCAGCTTCTTGAAATATCAGCTTGCCCTGGCTTTCTGTCACTGTGAATGCTAAGCGATTGGATACTACTAATAGCCTCATTTATGCTGCCTTACGTGAGAAACCATCTTGATTTTAGCAGGTACTTTCCAATGGCGCATCCTCGTGGTAGAGGCCCAGTGGGCAAAATGTGAAAAATGGAGCCAACGGGATTCGAACCCACGACCTCTTGCATGCCATGCAAGCGCTCTCCCAACTGAGCTATGGCCCCAGTACAAAACAATTGTAATACAAATCGCCGCTATCTGCAAGCAGATTTTTGGGATTTCTTCTTACGCCGCCGGTTATAATCTTGCAAGAACTTCCGATTCAAACAGCCGTATTACAAAGCAGTCAGAGAATGAAGCGACGGAATTGTGGTTAAGAGACAGAAAATATTTGTAACGGGGCGCGTTCAGGGGGTGGGCTTTCGGCCTGCCGTGCATCGGCTGGCCTGCAGGCTGGGTCTAGCCGGTGCGGTCTACAATGACACAAAGGGCGTTACAATCGAACTACAGGGCGAAGAAAAAACGATAGCCGAATTCTTAGCCCGACTGCAATCCGACGATAAACCTCCGTTAGCCGAGATAAAATCCGCTGCCGCGGTGGATGCGCCGGTCATCCACGGCGACGACAAATTCACAATCAGGCCGAGCGATTCGCAGGGAACCGCCCTATCCCAGGTGACGGCTGACATTGCCGCCTGCCGAGATTGCCTGGCTGAGATGGCAGATAAAAATGACTTTCGCTACGGCTATCCGTTCATAAACTGCACCAACTGCGGGCCGAGATATTCAATAGTCAAAAACATTCCTTATGACCGGCCCAATACCACGATGTCGGTCTTCAAGATGTGCCGGAAATGCGCTGCACAATACAGCGATGTTACCGACCGGCGTTTTCACGCCCAGCCGGTCGCCTGCCCTGCCTGTGGGCCAAAAGTTTGGCTGACAGATAGCAAGGGCCGGACAATTGTAGCAAAAACCGATAGCAGCATTGCAGAAACAGCCGGGTTACTTCGAGCCGGGAAAATCGTGGCAATCAAGGGCATCGGCGGATTCCACCTTGCGGTCGATGCCCTGGCTGAGCAAGCAGTGCAAAGATTACGGCAGCGCAAAAGACGAGACCACAAGCCTTTCGCTATGATGGCTGGCTCGATTGAAACGATGAAGAAATATGCCATCGTCGACGAACTTGCCGGGCAGGTCTTGAAAAGTCCGCAGAGTCCCGTTGTTTTACTGCCGAAAAGGAAAGGCTCAGCAATCGCTCCATCCGTTGCCAGCGGCGTTGACACCTTCGGCTTTATGCTCTGCTACGCCCCGCTGCATTATCTGCTCTTTGCGCAGGGCATAAAAGTCCTGGTGATGACAAGCGGCAATATCGCCGATGAGCCTTTGATTTACAGGAACGAAACGGCGATTGAAAAATTAGGGCAGGTCGCCGATGCCTTTCTGATGCACGACAGAGATATTTATCGGCAGGTTGACGACTCTGTTATTCATTTCATAGACGGCCAGCCGGTGCCGTTGCGAAGAGCCAGAGGATATGTCCCGACCCCGATTTTTATGGAAGGAAATTGCCGGGACGACATATTCGCAGCAGGGTCGGATCTCAAAAACACTTTTTGCTTTGCCAAACAAAATCAGCTTATCTGCAGCGAACACATCGGCGACCTTGAAGACGCCCAAGTCTACCACCACTACATCAGCTCAATCGAACATCTGCGGAGGCTATTTGAGGTTGAGCCGAAGGTTGTAGTCTGCGACTTTCACCCGGCGTATCTATCGACGCAATACGCCCGGTCGTTATCCGGCGTTAAGACCATTGCGGTTCAGCATCATTGGGCGCACATTGCATCGGTTCTGGTTGAACATGGCATCGAAGGGCCGGTCATCGGCCTTGTGTGCGACGGCACTGGCTACGGGACTGACGGTGCGATTTGGGGCTGTGAATGTATGATAGCATCTCTGGAGAAATTCGAGCGTTTTGGACACTTAGCCTACTACGAACTGCCCGGCGCCGATAAGGCGAGCAAAGAGGCCGTCAGGCCACTACTTGGATTATTAAAGAAAGCCTACGGAGATCAATCATCATGTCATTGCGAGCGGAGCGAAGCAATCTCAATAAAGAAATTTGGCTGGCTACTTGACCGAATTGCAGACGAGCCGAATAACAAATCTAAAATTGAAAATCTAAAATTGAAAATTATACTGGGGCAGCTTGAGAAGGGCGTTAATTGTGTCCAAACTTCGAGCCTGGGCAGAGTTTTCGATGCGGTTGCAGCTATGCTCGGCCTGGGCAGTTACAACCATTTTGATGCCCAACTGCCGATGGCTCTGGAGGCAATTGCCGAATATAGCATCGAGGATTGTTATGTTTTTGAATTTATCCGCGAAGCCGGCAAGCCCGTGCAGCTCGACTTGCGTAAAATGATAAAAGGGATAATTCAAGACATTCAGGAGGGATTAGCTACAGGTATTATCTCGGCAAAGTTTCATAACACACTTTCCATCGCCCTACTGGCGATGGCTAAACAGGCTAGAGAAAGTACGAAACTCGACACGGTTGCGTTAAGTGGCGGCGTATTCTGTAATCGGTATTTGACAAACCGTTTGGTAAATCAGTTGAAACAGAATGGTTTTTCCGTATTATTTAACCGCGAAGCCCCCGCCAACGATGGCGGACTTTCGCTCGGCCAAGCAGCAATTGCAGCCGCTGTGATGAATCGCGAGTCTTGAGAAAGATACGAGCGATGTGTTTGGCAATACCAGCAAGAATAGTAGAGTTGGATAAAGACAGGGCAGTTGTTGATGCGATGGGCAACCGCTTCAAGGCGAAAACTACACTGCTGCCGGAAGCCAAGCTCGGCGACTTAGTGCTGGTACATGCTGGTTTTGCCATATCGCTTGTGGATGAAGAAGAGGCAAAAAAAACCTGGGAGCTTTTCGCAGAAATAAACAGGTTCACGGAGGCGCCAAACAAAGTCTCAGGATAGATGCAAAACTTAAAATACTAAGCACGAAATTCTAAATTCTAAACAACATCAAAATTCAAATTTCAAATGTTCAAAACGTTTAGGATTTCGAATTTAGGTTATTTGAATTTGTTTAGGATTTAGATATTAGATATTCGGATTTATTGGTTTTATGCTTGATAGAATCAATAAAGCACGACATACTATCGATGCCGCCTGCGAACGGTTGGGTTGCCAAATCAACATAATGGAGGTTTGCGGCACCCACACGGTTGCTATTTTCCGCAATGGCATAAAATCAATCTTGCCCAGGAGAATAAAACTTCTCTCTGGCCCTGGCTGTCCGGTTTGTGTAACCGACCAGAGCTACATAGATGCGGTCTTAGAACTGGCAGGCCGTGACGATTGTATAATTGCAACCTATGGTGACATGGTTCGCGTTCCGGGCAAAAGCGGGTCACTGGAAACTAAAAGCACCAGAGCCAATGTCAGGGTGGTCTTAAGCAGCGAGGATGCGCTGCAATTGGCTAAGGATAATCCCCAAAAAAACGTGGTGTTCGTAGCCGTAGGCTTTGAAACCACGGCGCCTGCTACCGCGGTGGCAGTAAAAGAAGCAGCCGAGCAAGGTATTAACAACTTCTTTGTGCTCAGCGGGCATAAATTAGTTGTGCCTGCGATGCGGGCATTGCTGAGCCAGATTAACCACAATATAGACGGTTTTCTTTGCCCTGGACACGTCAGCACGATAATCGGCTACGGCGCTTTTGCTGAGATTGTCCAAGATTTCGCACGCCCGTGCGTTGTGGCCGGCTTTGAGCCGGTGCAAATAATCGAAGGACTCGCCGAGATTTGCCAGCAAATCTCAGGCGGCAAAGCCGAGCTAAAATCGGTATACTCAGCAGTCGTTACCGAGCAGGGTAATATCGCCGCGCAAAAAATGATGGCCGAGTTTTTCCAGCCGGCGGACGGTTGCTGGCGCGGCCTGGGAAAAATTAAAAAGAGCACGCTCAAACTAAAAGATAAATACAGCCGGTTCGATGCCTTTAAGCAATTCGGCATAACTGAAACGCCAGGCGGCGACACTAACGGCTGTCGATGCGGCGAGGTCTTGTGCGGACTGATAGACCCGCCGGAATGTGCCCTTTTTGAAAGAAGTTGCACGCCCCAGACGCCCGTTGGTCCGTGCATGGTAAGCTCCGAGGGCGCTTGTGCGGCCTGGGCAAAATACGGGCCAGAGAGGTAGGGTATGCTATGCATACCGAAAAACATTCAGAGATAGGTATGCAGAAACCTGCATACCCTACGAAATATAACAGGATTCTCCTCGCGCACGGAGGCGGGGGACAATTGACAGATGAATTGATCCAGCAGCACATTCTGCCGAGATTCAAAAACGATGTCCTTGCGCAGTTGGGTGACTCGGCAAAGCTAAACCTTGCTTCAAATTCAATCTGTTTCACGACCGATAGTTACGTCGTCAAGCCTTTATTTTTCAGCGGCGGGGACATCGGAAAACTGGCGGTCTGCGGCACGATAAACGATTTGGCAGTAGCAGGGTCCAGGCCGGTCGCCTTAGCGCTATCCCTGATAATCGAAGAGGGCTTTGAATTCGATTTGCTGGAAAAGATTTTAGCCAGTATCGCCGAGCAGACCCGTCAAAATAATGTCGAAATTGTCACCGGTGACATCAAGACCGTCGAGGCTGGGGCAGCCGACCAAATTTTCATAAACACGGCAGGAATCGGGCTGAGAATACCGGGCGTAGATTTGGGATTCGACAAGATCGCGGTCGGCGACAGGATAATAATCAACGGCACTATCGGCGACCACGGAATGACTATAATCTGCCAGCGCGAAGATATAAAATTCCAATCCAGGATGCAAAGTGACTGTGCCGGCCTTGCCAACCTGACGTGTCAACTGCTGCAAGATACAGGCGGCATAAAATTTTTGCGCGACCCAACGCGCGGCGGATTAGCTGCGACGCTCAATGAAATCGTAAAGGCAACCGGATTGAGTATCGAAATTTGCGAAGCGGATATTCCGGTCACGCCGGCGGTGCAAGCGGCTGCCGATATGCTTGGTTTTGACCTGCTCAATATCGCAAATGAAGGCAAATTCGTTGCGCTTGTTTCGCCCGAGTCAGCCGATAAGTGTTTGAATGTTTGCAAAAACCACCGGCTGGGCAAAAAGGCAAAGATAATCGGCCAGGTCTGCCAGAGCCTTGATCTGCCCACAGTGGAAATGCTGACCAAGATCGGCGGCAGGCGAATTGTGCAGATGCCGTACGGGCGTGAGCTTCCGAGGATATGCTGATGCACGAAACTATGCTTGCAGAAAACCTGCTGTCCGCCATATTGGAAGAAGTGGAGAAGCAAAATGCAAAGCCGGTCAGCGCCAAGATTAGCTGTGGTTTGTTCAGCGCGGTCAATGATGAAATACTTCGCTTTGCCTTTGACGCTGCCGCCAAAGGTACGCCCTGCGAAGGAATGAGATTGGAAATAGAACATAAGGCAAAGCCAGATGCACCGCTGCTGCTGGAAGAGATAGAATTCCAAGGCGATTAGGTATGCAGAAGAAGACCATCCGTAAAAAGATACTCAGTGCCAACGAAGAGTACGCCCTCAAGAACAGCCGGTTCTTGGCCAGGCAGAAGAAATTATGCCTTAATATGATATCGTCGCCCGGCTCAGGTAAGACCACGATTCTGGCCAGGACGATAAGCGACCTAAAAGGCAAAATCAAGATCGGCGTGATCGAAGGTGACATCCAAACCGACCTTGATGCCCAGAAAATCAGGGCGACCGGTGCGCCCGCGGTTCAAATAAATACCGGCGGCGCGTGTCACCTGTCGGCCGCTCAGATAAGTAATGCGCTGCAGAATCTGCCGGTTGGAGATTTGGATGTAATTTTTATAGAAAATGTCGGTAATTTGGTTTGTCCATCGGCTTTTGAGTTGGGCGAAACCGCCAAAGTAGTTGTGCTGTCGGTCGCGGAGGGTGATGACAAGCCGGCAAAGTACCCTGCTATATTTACAAAGTCAAAGGTGCTGCTTATAAATAAAATCGATCTGCTCAAGCCCGACAACCAGGTGGATTTCGATATCGAGCGGGTAAAAGCCGACGCCCGCAAGTTAAACAAGGGCATAGAAATTTTCCCGATATCAGCCAAGACCGGCGAGCGCATGACCGAATGGTACGACTGGCTGCTGAAAGCGATAGACCTGCCACTGTAACAGTGGTATAATTGCCCGACCGATAACCATTGATTCTGTTTTGTTGATATTTAGGAGTTGATAGATGAGTGACAAGCGAATCGGTTCTACAAAATCAATCATTTTGGTCCTTTCTTTGGTCTTGCTGTTGGCCGGCGCCGGCACAGCCTGGGCCGATGTCAGGCTGCCGGCTGTAATCGGCGATAACATGGTTCTGCAGCGCGGGCAAAAAGTGCCCATCTGGGGCTGGGCACAGCCGGGCGAAGAAATTACGGTCACGGTTAGCTGGAATAATATGCGCTGGTCGGCGCCCGCCGACAAGGATGGCAAATGGCGATTTGAAGTCACCCCGCCCAGCGCAGGCGGGCCTTACGAGATGACCGTCAGCGGCAAAAATTCCATAACAATCAGAAATATTCTTGTGGGTGAGGTGTGGGTCTGCTCCGGGCAATCGAATATGCAAATGTCGGTCAGGCAATCTGCCAACGCCGAGCAGGAAATTGCTGCCGCGAATTATCCGAATATCAGGCTCTTTAGTGTCCAGCGGAAGGTGGCGGAGCAGCCGCAGAGTGATTGCCTCGGCAGTTGGCAGCAATGCACTCCACAAACGGTTGCAGACTTCTCTGCGGTTGCCTACTATTTCGGCAGAGACCTGCACAAAGAGCTTGGCGTTCCGATTGGCTTGATTCACACATCCTGGGGCGGCACCCCTGCTGAGGCGTGGACTAGCCGGCAGGCACTGGAGGCGGAGCAGGATTTTGCCCCCATCCTGCAGCGATACGACGACGCGGTTGCGAAATATCCGCAGGCAAAGAAAGAGTATGACCAAAAGTTGGCCGCGTGGCAGGAGGCGGTCGAGAAAGCAAAGGCTGAAGGTGGCAGGCCGCCGAATAGGCCCGGCGAACCGTTTGGCCCGGGACATCCGCACGCACCGGCAGGTTTGTATAACGCAATGATCGCCCCCTTGATTCCGCACGGTATTGCCGGGGCGATATGGTATCAGGGCGAATCTAACGCTGGCCGGGCATATCAATACCGCAAACTTTTGCCGGCTATGATCAATAATTGGCGCAAAGACTGGGGCCGAGGAGATTTTGCCTTCCTCATCGTGCAGTTGGCAAATTTTATGGCAACCAAGCCCGAACCCGGTGACAGTGAGTGGGCGGAACTGCGCGAGGCGCAGCTACTAACGTTAGCTTTGCCCAATACTGGCATGGGTGTGATCATAGATATTGGAGAGGCCAACGACATACATCCCAAGAATAAGCAGGATGTCGGCAAGCGTCTGGCGTTATGGGCGTTGGCGAAGACCTACGGCAAGAACCCCGTCTATTCCGGCCCAATCTACAAATCGATGAAGGTTGACGGGAACAAGGTTATTCTGGAGTTCAATCACGTTGGCGGCGGTCTGGTCGCCGGCGGAGGCGGACCGTTGAGGGGATTTGCCGTTGCCGGTACGGACCGCAAACTTGTCTGGGCCGACGCGCAGATCGATGGCAATACCGTGGCAGTCAGCAGCGATAAAGTAGCTGAGCCTGTGGCCGTGCGATACGCATGGGCCGATAATCCTGTCTGTAATCTTTATGATAAGGAAGGCCTGCCGGCCAGCCCATTCCGCACGGATGATTGGCCGGGCGTTACAGTTGACAGGAAATAGCAGTCACCAGTTAAGTTGGAAACGGCAAATAGAAAATCATTGCCCAAATATAAGAGACTTGTCACTAACTACCAGTTCAAAACGGTTGTGGCCGGCAACTTGTGTGCAAGCGATGGATTCCTAGTCCTATACATCCGCCGGAACGATTGTGGCTATTCACGACTGGGCGTGTCCGTAGGCAAATCATGCGGCTGTGCGGTGGTGCGTAATCACGCCAAAAGGCTGTTGCGGGAGGCCTGGAGGCTGTACCAGGGGCAGATTCCAGCAGGCTTTGATTATTTACTTATGATTTCGCCCCGATGGTCGAAAAAGGTAAATGTGTCCGCCGATTCCAAAAGAGTTGTGAAGCGGATGACTTTTGAACAGGTTAGAACCTCGTTTTTGACGTTGATAGACGAACTCCGCAAGAGACGGCAAAAGGCTCGCATATAAAATGGCCGATAAAGAATTAATGCCGATAGGCGACGCGGCAAAAAAGGCTGGTGTTTCCCGCCAATCTCTGCAATATTACCTGATGGTTGGCTTGCTGGCCCCTGCCGAAGTTACGCCGACTGGAAGACGCCTGTTTGATAACAAGAGCATCGAGCGAATCAGGCTGATAAACAGACTCAACCGGAGCGGCTATCCGCTGCGGGCCATAAGGGACTTGTTTATGCGATGATATTTGTTCATTGTTCATTGTTGGTTGCTCGATGAACCACTAACTATGAACTATGAACTCCAGTGAAAGGGACGCATAAGTGACTGATTATGAAACCATCCAAAAGAGACGCAACCTGCTCGTAGGCGTTTTTGTATTAGCAGGCTTGGCTGCGCTGATATGGCTGGTATTCAAGTTCGGCGACCTACCGATAAAAATCAGCGAAATTCACTCTTTTGAAGTGGTCGTTCAGTTTCCGACGGCCAAGGGAGTTGAGAAGAACACGCCGGTTGAATTCTGCGGCTATCAGATCGGCACAGTAACAGGCGTTATGCCTCCTGAGAAGCTGCAAGATCCGAAAACCGGCTTGGTGTATCATCAAACCAGAGTTATCCTTAGCATCGACAAGAAATATGTTGATATCCCCTCCAACGTAGCTGTGAAGTTGGTGACGCGGAGTCTGGCAAGCAGTATTATAGAACTGGTAGTTGACCCGACCTTGCCCGCTCAGCCGCTTGACCCCAACCGGCCGGAAACAAAATTCCTCGTGGACGGCATGCTGCTTCAAGGTTCGACCGGCATGACCAGCGAGTTTTTCCCCGCTGAAAGTCAAAAGAAATTTGAAGAGCTTATCGACAGCTTCAATAGCCTGGTTAAGCACGCCAACGACATTCTCGGCGACCAGAGCACTAAGCAAAACTTTAAGTTGATTTTGGCTAACCTGTCCGAGGCAACAAAACAGGCCACCGAAACGCTAAAGCAAATCCAGGAATTTTCTGCCGCCGGGACCACGACTTTGAAAAATGCAGATGCAGGGGTGAATAAGGTCGTTATAGCCCTGGTCGACACAACCGAACAGTTAAGCAAGACTGTCTCCCAGTCGCGGATACTTTTGGAGAAGATAAGCCAAGGCCAGGGAACTGCCAGCAAGCTCCTCAACGATGGCCGGCTGTATGAGAGTCTGTTTGAAAGCACCGAACAATTGCAGGCATTGTTGGCTGAGCTAAAGTCGCTTGTCGCTCAGGTCAAGGAAAAAGGCCTGCGGTCCATATATTAGCGTGTGGCGTAAAAGCTTTAGTTTCTTAGCAATGAAATTGTGCGCAAGAAAATGTCGATGAATTTTGGAAAGATTTACCCCGGCCAAAAGCCTGCGTTCATAAGTCGCGCTAGTGGCCGGGTCGAGCTTATCGGCGGCCATACCGATTATAACGAGGGATTTGTTATCGCTGCCGCAATAGATAGCTCTGCTTTCGTGTCGGCCTCACCGCGAGACGATAACATAATCTGCCTCTATTCAGAATGGGCTAAGCAAAAACATGAGTTTGCCCCGTCGTCTGGTCTGGAACCCTCGCAGAACTGCCAGTGGGCTAATTATGGTAGAGGGGTGGCCGCTTATCTGTGCCAGGAAGGTTTGCACATAAAGGGGGCGAATTTATACATTGAAAGTTCCGTGCCCGTCGGCGCAGGCTTAAGCAGCTCGGCCGCCCTGGAGGTATCGCTCGCAAATGCAATGATCCATACTTCCAAGCCCGATTGGCAAATACAGCCGAAAAGACTGGCCCAGATATGCCAGAAGGCAGAAAACGTCTACGCAAAAAGTCCGTGCGGCATCCTTGATCAAATCACCGCTGTAGCGGCGATAAAAGACCACGTCATCCTGCTTGACTGTCGCGATGTCAGCGTCAGGCTGTTGCCTTTCGATAGTAACGCCTGCTCGATAATGATTTTCAACAGCATGGTTAAGCACGAAATTGGCGGCGGCGAATATGGTAAGCGCCGCTGGCAGTGTGAAGAGGCTTGCGCCGTCATAGCTAAAAAGTACCGTAAGGTTAAGGCACTTCGCGACGCAGACGAGGTTATGCTGAATTCAGTCAAGAACCAACTCGACAATGTCCAGTTTTTGCGTGCCAGCCACGTCATAGGAGAAAACGCCCGGGTACTCGCCGCGGCGGAAGCTCTCAAACAAAATGACATAGAAAAACTGGGCCGACTTATGAATGAATCTCATTACTCGGCCAGAGATTTGTATCAGATATCGTGCGAGCAGACGGATTTCCTGGCAGAGCAACTTTGGAAGTCGGACGGCGCCTATGGTGCCAGGCTGTGCGGGGGCGGGTTCGGCGGCTCGGTGGTAGCGCTGGTCCGGCCTGATGCAGCGGCAAAAATAACCAAAAATGTGCGAAAGGCCTACAAAGACAGGTTCAATCTGAATTCTGACGTTTACCTGGCCAAGCCCTGGCAGGGCACAGAAATCATAGACCTTGCGTGAAACGCTGCACTAAATATTTAGCCCCCAAACCCGTCCCCTCGGCCTTGCTCGGGGCGGGCCTGAGCCGGGTCGAAGGATTTATTTGGGGGTTTTCCTTTACTTTTCTTTCACGATTTGGCGTTCGGAGCATAATCTGGATTGGGTATGGGCAGTTTTGCGTTTGTAGTTTTGAGCCAATCGGTCAATTTCGCATCGAGTTGGCGGACCTTTTCCGGCATCTTCTCAGAAAGATCGTTTTGCTCCGACAGGTCATCCTTTAGATTGAATAGCTCGAAAGTCGTGCCTTCGTAACGCTTGATCAGCTTCCAATCGCCTGCCCGGATAATGCTGTAGGGCACAATGTCGCCGCGATAGTGCGGAAAGTGCCAGTAGATTGCATCGCGTCCAAGCGGTTTGGCGCCGTTGGATTTTAGAGCCGTAGCCAGCGATACGCCGTCAATAGCACGGTCACGCGACAGGGGGACACCGGCCAACTCGCAAATCGTCGGGAAGTAATCGACGCTTGTCACCGGCTCACAACTGACAGTGCCCGCTTTTACAATTTTTGGCCAGCGAACAACGACCGGCTCGCGGATACCGCCTTCATACGGGTAGCCCTTGCCCGCTCGCAGCGGAGCGTTGTTGGTTACATTTAGCAGACCGCCGTTGTCGCTGGTGAAAATAATGACCGTCCTCTCAGCCAGGTCAAGCTCATCCAGCACGGCCATAATTTTGCCCACGGCATCATCCACGCTCTCCACCATCGCCGCATAGGCGGGGTTTTTCTGCCCGAACAAGGGTCTCGCGCGGTACTTTTCTATTAGCTTTTCCTTGGCCTGGATGGGCATGTGAACCGCATAGTGAGCCATATAAAGAAAGAATGGCTTATCTTTGTGCCGGCGGACAAATCCAACCGCCTCGTCGGCCTCACGGTCGGTCAGATACTCACCTTCCCGGCGTGGCGGCAGTGTCGGGATTTGTCCCTGTCCTTCTCGAAAATATGGGTCGAAATAGCTTGGCGGCTGTCCGAAGTCACAGCCGCCGATATTGAAATCGAAGCCCTGCTTGTCCGGATACCAGTCGTCCGCGCCTAGATGCCATTTGCCGATATGGCAGCAGGTGTATCCTGCCGGCTTGAGCGCTTCGGCAATAGTGATTTCGTCCAGCTCCATCCACAACGCGTTCTCCGGGCACAAGAGTTTTTTATTTTTATCGCCGACATATCCATTGGGATTCTTCCCATCTATCGGGATTTTGCCGCCCTGAAAACGCGAGCGAATCCAGTCGGTGATACCCAGCCGGGCGGGATACCGCCCCGTCATGATAGCGGCGCGGGTGGGCGAACAGACCGCACAGGCTGCATAGCCATTGGTAAACCGCACGCCCTCAGCGGCGAGTTTGTCGATATTCGGCGTCTGGTAAAACTTGCTGCCGTAGCAGCCGGTGTCCATCCAGCCCATGTCATCGATCAGGATAAGGATGAAATTGAGCTTATCACGGGCAACTGCCCCAAAGGCAGACCCGGCTTGACCGGCCCAAAGACTCGCAGTTGTCAAACCTGCTAACTTAATAAAGTCACGACGGGTGAAATTTGTCCTATCCACTTTTTTTCCTCCATTTCAGTTTCGATAGTGCGCAAACTGCGGCCTTAGCCTACGGCAAAAGCATTGGGAACGCAACCGAAAATGGGTGTCCGCAGCGCATCAGAGCCCGAAGCGTCAGCGCTTGGTTAACCTTGACCTGTCACGTGCCTAAGATAAAATACTCTGCGAGTGTTCCAAGCAAGATAAGGATGGCAGACTATGAAACGAAGGTCTTTTCTAAAGTTCACGGGCAGCGTATGCACATCGGCATTTCTTGGCGGCAATTTATCATTCGGCAAAAGACTCGACGCAAGTGCCGCGCGTGGCAGCGTACATATTGATGATAGTATGCTGCAGAACAGGAATCAAAACCGCTCCACGGTTGTCTGTCAGAACGGAATTGTCTGTTCGAGTCAACCGCTGGCCAGTATGGCCGGCGTCGACATCCTCAAAGCCGGCGGCAACGCGATAGATGCAGCCATTTGTGCCAACGCCATGTTGAGTGTGGTGGAGCCGATGATGTGCGGACCGGGCGGCGATCTTTTTGCCATCGTCTGGAACGAGAAAGAGCGAAGGCTTTTCGGTCTCAATGCGAGCGGCCGGTCACCGTACGATTGGACCATCCAGCAGGCACAGACCCTCGGACTTAAGGAGATTCCTGTCCATAGTCCATTATCCTGGAGTGTGCCGGGCTGCGTCAGCGGATGGGCGGCGCTACAAAAAAGATTTGGAAGTCTAACCTTAGCCCAGGCTTTGGAGCCTGCGATTTCTTACGCCCGTAAAGGCTTTCCTGTCTCGCCCATTATCGCTACTTCCTGGTCGTTTGGCCCGATAGGAAATCCTGGACTCGCTAAGACTTTTATGCCTGACGGCAAACCGCTGCGCTTCGGTGACATCTTCAAGAATCCAGACTTAGCCCGCTTTTTCGAGATTATTGCTCGGGATGGTCCGGAAGCCTTTTACCAGGGAGAAATCGCCGAGAGGATCGTGAAGTTCTCGCAGCAGCACGGCGGCCGGTTTTCGATGCGTGACTTTCGGGAGCACACCGCCGATTGGGTCGAGCCGGTCAACACGAACTATCGCGGCTATGATGTCTGGGAGCTTCCGCCCAACGGCCAGGGAATTGCAGCTCTGCAAATGCTGAACATGCTGGAGCAATTTGACATCGGCTCTATGGAACCCAACTCTGCGGAGCATCTGCACCTTTTCATCGAGGCAAAGAAATTAGCGTTTGAGGATCGTGCCGTCTACTACGCGGATATGGACTTTGCCGAGGTTCCGCTGAAACAGCTTATCAGTAAAGATTACGCCAGGCAGCGAGCAAATCTAATTGTTCCGAAGCGCGCCGCTCAAACTGTAGCAGCCGGCAGGCTCAAAAGCTCATCCGACACGATTTATCTGACTACTGCGGACAAAGAAGGCAATATGGTCTCTCTTATCCAGAGCATTTATTACGCCTGGGGTTCAGGCTTTGTGCCGGACGGGCTGGGCTTTTGTCTTCAGAATCGTGGGCAATTATTCTGCCTTGATCCGGAGCACCTTAATAAGCTGGAGCCGCACAAACGGCCTTTTCATACGATTATACCTGCGTTCGTGACCCAGGCCGGCGAACCGGTCTTTTCGTTTGGCGTGATGGGAGGCGACTTTCAGCCGCAGGGCCACGTGCAGGTGCTGATGAACACAATTGATTTCGGGATGTCACCGCAGCAGGCCGGTGAACAGCCGCGCGTGCAACATTCTGAAGGTTCGACACCAACGGGCCGCAAAATGGTCGACGGCGGCACGGTCAGCTTTGAGCGAGGTGTTTCTGAAGACGACAAACTAAAACTCGCCTATATGGGCCACAGGATCGGACGCGAAGTTGGGACATTCGGCGGCTATCAGGGGATCTGGCGGCAGTCAAATCCCCGCCGTTATTTCGGCGGCTCTGATCCGCGCAAGGACGGCTGCGCCGTAGGATACTAGACGGGGCGAATAACGCTTACCGCAAAAAGAGCATCTTCATAATTTTATCTGTCTTTGCAATTTTTATTTTTTTGTTGCAAAATTTTTTTCGGCTATCCAAAATATGCGATGAAACGTATGGCCATGGACACAGGCCGACCTATTAAACGTTTTAGTCTAGCATGGAGGTACTAAGAATGGCGAAGAAAGCTAAGAAGAAGGCAGCCAAGAAAAAACCGGCGAAGAAGAAAAAGTAAGAATTTAATAACCTTAAGTTTGCTGAGAGCCATCATTGTTTAAACTTTGATGGCTTTCTTATTTGTCACTGTCTCCAGCCCGGAATGAGCGTGGGGAGCGAAACGACACTTGTGAATCTGCAGGTTGTGAGCTGCTGACGGAGCTTGCCGAATCTGCAGCGCGAGCACCTCCACCTTTGCACAAGGAACTTTGATTGGCCATCACTCCCGCCGTAGTCTCTTCCCTATGTTCCGAAAGTCATCGCCGTACCGGAGATGGCTAAACATCAGGCAACGGCCCGAGGCAAAGCTCGATCGGCTCTTAAGAAGACCTCGTTCTTTTGAAATTGACGTAAAGTCTTTTGCAGCAGTATCTTAGGAAGCCGCGGAACTGCACTTTTATCTGGGTATTTTCCTGCCGGATTTTCAGCGAACATCCGGTTTCGGGCAGCGTAGTAAACGTATGAACACCGGCAACTAAGGGCTGGGGCAAATCTTTCCCTCCTCTCCTCCGCATGTCCCAGCCCTATCTTTATTCTCACACCTGATAAGGCTGATTCAGACAGCCTGTAGAGCAGGATCTACCGAGCTTTGGCCTCTTTTATCCAGCAGTATAAGACCGGCACGATAAGCATGGTAAGTATCTCGATCGTCATCCCGCCGAATGATGGTATCGCCATCGGCACCATAATATCGCTGCCTCGCCCCGTGGAGGTGAAAACCGGAATCAATGCAAGTATCGTAGTCGCAGTTGTCATCAACGCCGCCCTCACTCGCCGCTTGCCGCCTGCGATTGTTGCCTGGCGAATCTGCTCGATGGTTGTAGGTTTTTTTGCCCGAAACACCTGATTGAGATATGTCCCCATTATCACCCCGTCGTCGTCGCTTATGCCGAATAGCGCCAAAAATCCCACCCACACCGCCACGCTCAAATTTATCGGGTGGACCTGGAAAAGCTGGCGCATATTGACGCCGAACAGTGAAAAATTCATATACCACGGCTGTGCATACAGCCACACAAGCAAAAACGCCCCCGACCATGACACTATCACTCCTACAAAAACCATGAGTGTCGTCGATACTGCTCTGAACTGAAAATACAAAACCAGAAATATCGTAAATAGCGAAATCGGCACCAGAATCATCAGGGTTCTGTCCGCGTGAAGCTGATTCTCGTATGTCCCTGCAAAGGTAATATCCACCCCTGCAGGCCTGACAAATTCTCCCGATGCCTCCTTCTCCTTTATGACTCTCGCCGCATTTTCGACTACGTCAACCTCAGCAAGGCCGGCCTTCTTGTCGAACAGAACGTATCCCACCAGCACCGTGTCCTCGCTCTTTATCACCTCAGGTCCGCGCACGTAGCGAATATCAGCAAGCTGAATAATCGGTATTTGAGCGTCGTCCATCGACGGCACTAAAATTTTGCCTAACATCTCAATCTGGTCCCGCAGCTCACGCAAATATCTCACTCGCACTGGAAATCTGTATCGGCCTTCCACTGTTGTTGTTATCTGAATCCCGCCTATGGCAACTTCCACCACACGCTGGAACCGCTCAATCGATATGCCGTAACGCGCAAGTGCCTGCCTGTCAGGCACAATCTCGAGATACGGTTTCCCGATAATCCGGTCAGCAATAACCGTCGATGGCTCAACGCCTGCTGTTTCCTTGAGCATCTCTTCTATCTCGAACCCGACCTTTTCAATTGTCGCCAAATCAGGTCCTTTTATCTTCACGCCCATAGCCGCACGCATACCACTTTGCAGCATTACAAGCCGTGCTGCAATCGGCTGCAATTTCGGTGCGCTGGTCGTGCCCGGTATCTGCGCCGCTGCAATAATCTCCTTCCAGATGTCATCGGGTGTCCTTATATGCTCCTTCCATTGCCTGTAAGGCCTGCCGTATGGGTCTAGAATAAGCTCGCCGTTGGGGTCTCGTATAAATTCGCCTTTCTGTTTATCATACCTGAAGTTCACCCGCCTGCCGGCCTCGTCGGTAATATATTCATCTTTATAGTTAATCACCGTCTCAATCATCCCCACCGGCGCCGGGTCAAGCGCAGATTCCGCCCGTCCGATTTTTCCCACCACCGTCTCCACTTCGGGGATGTTGCTCATCGCAACATCCTGCTTTTGCAGTATGTCCAGGGCCTCGCCTATCGATGCGTGCGCCATCGTCGTTGGCATATACAAAAACGACCCCTCATCCAGAGGCGGCATAAACTCCCGTCCCAGCCCTGGAAAAGTGTGCGCCATCGCCGACCACGCGCGATTCGCTCGAAGGGCGCTTGGCACAAAACTAAACATCCTGTCAAATCCAAACCAAATAAATGCGCCCAGCACCACCAGCATCGCAGGTAGCGACAGAAATTTAATCTTGTGCTCTAAGCACCACCCAAGTATTCCCTCATAGAAATGCTGAAACAGCAAAACCAGAGCCATCAGCCCGCCGATTAAGACGACTACAAATATAAGATTAACCGACAAGCCCTTTTGAACGCCCAGTGGATGCCAGTCCGCCGTAAGCAATGCTGCCACGAGCACCAGGGCCACAACGTTCACGGCCGTTGGCACCGCCTTCTGAATTCGCTGGGGAATCCTGCCCCTGAAAAGATGAAACGCCGCAAAGCTGATAATCGCAAGCCCCGCCAGCCAACTGAATACAAAACAGGTTGCCAACCCGACAATGGCCAAGAGACCGTATAAAAGGGTTCTCGCATATTTGATGCCGATCTTGGGTGGGAAGAAAACGATATGAGCAAGGGGTGGTATGATAGTTAACGCAATCACTATAGAGGCAAACAACGCAAAGGTCTTTGTAAATGCCAGTGGTTTGAAAAGCTTGCCTTCCGGGCCACCCATAAAAAATACGGGCAGAAAGCTGATAATCGTCGATGCGCACGCCGACAGCACTCCGCTTCCAACCTCGGCCGCCGCCCGGTGTATCACCTCGGCTCTCGGCATATCCGCGGGGTCTTCATCCAGATGTTTGAGAATATTCTCGCAGATGACAATCCCCATATCCACTATCGTGCCTACTGCTATTGCAATACCCGACAGCGACACGATGTTGGCATCTACTCCGAACGTTTTCATCGCGACGAAGCAGCCCAGCACCGCTAACGGCATCACCGAGCTTATCATTATGCTGCTGCGAAGATGCATTACCATAATCACTATCACGATGACTGTTACCAGGACTTCCTGATATATCGCATCGTTGAGTGTTCCTAAGGTCTCGTAAATCAGACCGGTTCTGTCGTAAAATGGCACAATGGTAACCTTGGAAACCGTCCCGTCGGCCAGCGTCTTTGAGGGTAGTCCCGGCGAAATCTCCTCGACTTTCTTTTTGACGCTCTTGATTACTGCCAGCGGATTCGAGCCGTAGCGAGCCACGACCACGCCCCCCACCGCCTCGCCGCCGGCCTTATCCAAGGCACCCAACCTCACCTGCGGTCCCCATACCACCTTCGCCACGTGCTTTATCTGCACCGGCACGTTGTCCTTCACCTTGATTACGGCATCCTCTATATCCTTAATTGTTTTGATAAACCCTATTCCGCGTATCAGATATTCCACTCGATTCAACTCGATTGTCTGCGCCCCTACGTCGATATTGGATTGCCTTGTCGCCTCGAACACCTCCTCTACGCTCACCCCGAAGGCCCGCATCGCATCGGGGTCAACATCAACCTGATACTCCCGAACAAATCCTCCTATCGATGCAACCTCGCTTACCCCAATCGCCGACCTGAGTTTTAGCCGAACCTGCCAGTCCTCTATCGTCCTTAGCTCTTCAAGGTCCCATCCCCCCGCAGGTCTCCCGTCTTTGTCCCTGCCTTCAAGAGTGTACCAGAATATCTGCCCCAGCGCCGTAGCATCCGGCCCTAACATTGGCTGAACCCCCGGCGGCAGCGTTCCAGAAGGCAAGCTGTTGAGCTTCTCGAGTATCCTGCTTCGAGTCCAGTAGAAGTCCTTTCCGTTTACCAGCTTCTCGTGTGCTGAAAAATCCCTGAATATCACGTATATCGACGAGAATCCGAACATCGAGCTGCTGCGTATCACCTTTATATCCGGAATGCCTAATAACGCTGTCGTCAAAGGGTAAGTAACCTGGTTCTCCACGTCCTGCGGGCTTCGCCCCGGCCAGTCGGTAAAAACTATCTGCTGGTTCTCGCCAATGTCAGGAATCGCATCAACCGCTACCGGATTGCGCTGCCATCCCCAAAGATGCCAGTCAAACGGTGCGACATATATCCCCCAGCCGATGATAAAAAGCGTTATCAGCCCTACTACCAGCTTGTTGTATATGCAAAAACCCAGAATCCTGCCTACCCAGGACTTCTGCTCAGGCGTCTGCTCGTAAAGCATTTCTTCCATATAAAGTTCCCACGTTTACCTTGGGAATTCTCAAGTTACTTCTGGAACTGCGGCAGCTTTGATAAATATTTTTCCGGGTCTGCCTCGAAATTTGTCTTGCACTGAGCGCAGCAGAAATAAACCTTCTTGCCCTTGTATTCAACAAAAACGTTTTTGTCGATTTTGTTGCCGTCCATTATGGGACACATCGTCTGCTCGATTTCAACCGCAGCTTCCTTTGCTCTCTTTTTTACTTCTTCTGCTGTCTTAGTGGCTGTCTCTTTCATCCCTTCCGCGTGTTTGTGCACCTCTTCCGTTGTTGGCGTTTTCGGCGGCGCAGCCATCTGCTCCTTTTTCTTGCACCCGACCAGTGTAATCACTGCCGCCAAACCCGCGACCGTTGCTAACATTATTAACAGTTTCGTCTTCATTTTTCTGCCCTTTCAATGCTTATGGTTCTTGGATTCCACATCGGACCTTTCTATTTCCTGTTTCATCTGGCCGACTCCGTGCTGATGCCCCGCTGGAGCGGCCCCGCCCTCCGGACTCATCATACTCGGCTTGGCCTGGATTTGCAGGGCTGAATCGATCTTGAAGTTTCCGTTGGTTACGATGATTTCGCCCTCGGCTAATCCGGACTGAACGATGTAATAATCGCCTGCTCGTGAGCCAAGCACTATTTCACGTCCTTGAAAGGTTGGTTTTTTCTTATCGGGCAGCCGAACGTAAACGACCGCACGCTTTCCGGTAATTAGCGGCGCCGAAGCCGGTACAACCAGAGGCGGCTGCTGGCTGGCGTCAACCTTGACGTAGCCGAGCGATTCAGTGGTGACCAAGTCCATGCCGCAGATGTCACAACTGCCGGCTGTGTCCTTGACAACATCGGGGTGCATCGGACAAATCCATTTGCCGGCCATTTCGGCGTCCATAACCTTGCCGGAGCCGGCGATGTTGGACCGAACAACCGCTTTGACCAACATTTCCGGTTTGAGCTCGCCATCGACGTTATCAACATTGACTCGCACCTTGACGGTTCTTGTACTATCATTCAGAACGGGATCTACGAATCTTATCGTGCCTTTGAAGACTTCGCCGGGATAGGCTTCTGTGGTGAATTCCACCTCTTGGCCATATCGAATCCAGACCAAATCAGATTCGTACGCATCCAGTTTGACCCACAGCCGCGACAGGTCTGCGACAGTGTAAATAGGCGTACCTGTGCTGACATACGTGCCTTCGGTGGCGTGCTTCTGGATGACTATGCCGCCGATGGGCGAATAGATAGTTATACGGGTAAGAGTTTTGCCGGAACTTTCGATTCCGTCTATTTGGCCCTTGGCAAGTCCGAGCAGGCGCAGCTTTTCTCTGGCTGCCTCTAAGGTGGCAGAGGTACTGCTTTTCATAAGGTCGGAAGATTCAGGTTTGATGCCCGCGGCAGACTGCAAAGCCGCAAGAAGTTCAGCCTGGGCGCTGATTAGCTCCGGGCTGTATAGTTCCACCATGTGGTCGCCTTTGTTGACGGTGATGCCGGTGAAATCCACATACAGCCGGTCAATTCTGCCGGCTACCCACGCGGCAATGTTCTTGACCCGGGTCTCATCGTAGTCTACCTTGCCGACCATTCGAATCTCGGCGGTAACGAATTTCCTCTCTACCGGGGTGGTCTCAACCTCCATCAGCTTGATGGATTCCTCGGAAAAGGAGACTTCCCTCGGGCCAACTTCGGCCTGCGCTGCGGCTACAGGAATCAAATCCATAAAGCAAATCGGGCACTTGCCCGGCTTGGGCTGACGAATCTGAGGGTGCATTGAGCAGGTCCACCACACAGTCTCTTGTGCCAGAACCTGCTCGCTCGGGTGCTTGTGCTTTCCGGTTGCCGAATTGGGATGCAGAAATGACCTCAGCAAGTACCCCGCCAGGAATGCCAGAACCACGAAGACGGCAATTTTAACCGTTCGCGCCGCTGGCAATGATTTGTGAACAATCTTGTCCATAGCAACCACCTTAGCGATTCTATACTATTCCCATAGGATTTCTGTTCAAGCAAAAACCATCTAACCAGTAATCATTTTTCCTCGGCCCGCAAGCCTATTCTTTTTCGGACCTTGCGGCGGTAATTTCCTCTGCCGGGGTCGTAAGCCCCGCCCCGGCAAGCATTTCCAGCTCGGCCAAACGCTGCTGATTATCCGCCCCTGCTCGTTCGTACAGCAATTTGAAGTTCAACAGTGTCCGCTGCGCGTCGATTAAGCTCAAAAAATCCACCGTTCCCGCCTTGTAAGCAACCTCGGAGGCAGCGAGCAACTGCTGGGCCTTCGGTGCGAGCGTATCGCCATAAAGCTCTCTTTTTCTCCGGCTGTCTTCAAACTCATATAAAATCTGGGCGGCACGAGCTGCGAGACTGTTTTCGATTTGTGTTTTTTGCTGTGATGCCTTTGCCATATCTGCCTTTGCCTGCAACTGTCCGGCCTTGTAACTTTCCCGCCAGATGGGCAGGTTCACGCCGAACATCAGAACGACCTCATCCTTTTGGCTGTTTCTGAGCCCTGTGCCCATCATCGCTTCATTTGTCATCCATTCGACGCCAAGACTCAGATCGGGATAGAACCTTTTCTTAGCAAGTTCGAGCCGGCTTCTCGCGGCCTGCAGCTCAAAGTCCATTGCCGCAAGCTCAGGGTTCTGCGATTTTAGAGCTTCCATCAATTGTTGGCGGCTAAGCGCAACCGTCTTATACTGTTCTTTTTCGGGCCAGGGCAGCACATTAGGGTCCTTGCGGTCCATCCGCCATACGTCGGGCGGATTAAGCGCAGCGTTTAGCCGGGCGGAAAGCGGCTTTCGCAGCTCCTCCAGCGCCTTTAGCTCGTCCGCCATTTTTGCTATTTCAAGCTGTGCGCGGATGACGTCGGGGTGTCCCGCCTCGGAGGTCGTATATTTTATACGGGCGACTTCCTCGAAATGCTTTGCAAGCTCCAGATTTTCCTTCGCTATTTCAATCGCACCTGCAAGATACACATACTCAAAAAATGCGTCTTTAACCTCAAAGAAAAGCTCAAGCTTTGCCGCTTCGTATCGCTTCTTTGCGGCCTGCGCCGCTGCCGCAGCAGCGTCGGTTCTTGCCTGGGTCGTGCCGAACCACGGGAACATCTGCATCAGTTGAAGGTTCTGCGAGCGAGGTCCTTCTTTGGTTTCAACCTCATCGATATAATTGCCGTATGTGAATTGCGGGTCAGGCAACGCCCCCGCCTGGGGGATTTGCTGCAGCGCAGCCTTCCACTGCTCAAACGCAGCTTTTAGCCCGGCATTATTTAGAGCGGCGCACCGCAGGTATTCTTGCAATGTCACCGGGGTATCACCATCGTATGAATCCTGAGCAGTATTAGCGAGACAACGGGCGCTAAGCCAGATTAGAGTCACCGCACAAATGGTAAGTACGATTGATTTCATTTGTCACCTCCCAAATATAAGGTGAAAATAGATTCGCAAAATCGTTTTAATAACCCCACTATCGCTTTCACTTTACAGCGTACTATTATCCACAATGCGCCTTTGCCGTCAACTACCAAGCTTACGCATTTACACTGACCGTGTTCGATAGGGGCGTGCGGCCCACAACTAAAACATAAGACTGGCTGCTGCTGGGGAACGGATATATAATTGCCCTCCAGCAAAAATTGTGTAAAGGAGCCTTATTATGAATGATTGCCAAGAATCTCTTCGTTCGAGAGAAAAAATCTCGCGAAGAAAATTCGTACGACAGGCGACGGCCGCCGCCGCTATATTTACAATCGTCCCCCGGCGTGTGTTTGGCGGTAAGGGTCATATCTCGCCCAGCAGCAAACTCAATATAGCCGGCATCGGCATCGGAGGCGTTGGCAAGGCGTTTCTTCAGGGCTGCGCCAGCGATGAAGGTGTCAACATCATTGCCCTGTGTGACGTGGATGATGAATACGCGGCGCCGGTTTTTAATACATATCCCAAAGCCGCCAGATACCGTGACTTTCGTGAGATGTTCAAAGCCGTAAAGGGCATTGACGCGGTGATGGTTGCCACGCCCGACCACACGCACGCGGTAATATCAAACAAGGCTATCAAGATGGGCAAAAACGTACTCTGCGTGAAACCGCTCACTCGCACGATTTACGAGTCTCGGATCCTGGCTGAGGCCGCTCGCAAAGCAAAGGTCGCTACACAAGTAACAGCATCTTCCAGTGCCAGCGACAGCGCCTGCACCCTTTGTGAGATGATCTGGGACGGCGCTATCGGCCCGATCCGGGAGGTTCACTGCTTGTCGAACCGCCCCTTATGGCCCCAGGGAATGACGCGACCGGACGGCCAAGACCAAGTGCCCGCACATTTGGACTGGGATTTGTGGATCGGCCCAGCCCCGATGCGACCTTTCAAGGCCTCATGGCCCAAGGAGCATCTCACACTCAAGCAGGTTCCGTCTGGCCAACCACCCGACGCAGTATATCATCCCTGGAATTTCCGGGGCTGGTGGGATTTCGGGACTGGGGCACTCGGAGACATGGGCTGCCATCATTTCAACACGCTTTTCCGTGCTTTGAAACTTGGACATCCGACGAGCGTTCAGGCCTCATCCACAAAGGTCTTTGCCGAAACAGCGCCTCTGGCATCGGTAGTCACGTGGGATTTTCCCGCGCGGGCTGACATGCCGGCGATGAAGCTTTTCTGGTATGACGGCGGGCTAAAACCTCCTCGCCCGGCTGAATTGGAGGACGGCAGGCCAATGCCCGCTGAGGGAAACCTCTACATAGGAGACAAAGGCAAGATATTAGGCGGCACAAACGACGGCAGGATCATTCCCGATTCAAAAATGCAACAGTACAGACCTCCACCCCAGACGCTACGCCGACCAGCTTTGGTAGGAAACCTGACTACGGCGGAGTGGATCGCGGCTTGCCGAGGAGGCGAACCAGCAAGTTGTAACTTCGATGTGGCGGACCTGCTTACTGAGGTAGTTCTGCTCGGCAATATAGCGATTCGCACCGGCAAGAAACTTTACTGGGACGGCAATAATATGAAGATCACCAATGACGAAGGGGCAAATGAATACATACGGTAACCCTATCGCTCGGACTGGTCATTATAGGAGATTGCAGCCTATGTTAAAGAAAATAAAATGGATACTAAACATAGTAAATATGCTGCCGGCAAATACTCGGCAAATAGCGATAATCGTATTGCTGACTGGCTCTGTCTGGCCTTGTATCGCAAACGGCGACGTAACCTGGCTCCGCAAGAGCACTGTAACAGGTGACATGCCGATCCCGAACGAGGGTGACCAGCAGACGTGTTGTTTGATCCTGGACATTGATAAAGACGGCATCAACGACTTTGTTATCGGCGAGCGAACCGCAGCGCCGTCGGTCGTGTGGTATAAGTACAATGGCAAAGTCTGGGATAAGCACATCATCGAGAATACTCCTTTGAAGCCCGAGGCGGGCGGTGATTTCTGCGACATCGACCGCGACGGCGATTTGGACGTAATCCTCGGCCAGGATGCCAGCGGTAGCGCTATATGGTGGTGGGAAAACCCTTACCCGAATTATGACAAACCGTGGACCCGCAGGTATATTAAAAACTCCGGAGCTAATAAGCATCACGACCAAACCGTCGCAGACTTCGATGGCGATAGAGATGTGGAATTCGTCTCGTGGAACCAGGGGGACAAGAAGCTGCTTCTTTTTGAGATTCCCCCAAACCCGAAAACGACCGAGCCATGGCCCTCCACTGTGATTTATTCTTGGTCATCCGGACTGGAGCGAGAGGGATTCCCATCTATTCCTGTCGATATCGACCTGGATGGTAAGCTGGATATCGTGGGCGGAGGCCGGTGGTTCAAGCATGTGGGCGGCACAAATTACACCGAGAACATTATCGATGCTAATATGGCCTTCACACAGTGTGCAGCCGGCCAATTGGTCAAAGGCGGCCGTCCCGAAGTTGTGTTTAGTCCCGGCGATATGGATGGAGACGCAAAGTGGTATCAGTGGAATGGAAACGGATGGATAGGCCACACACTTTGTCCTGTCGTGCACGGTCATACGTGCGAGATGCGAGACATAGACGGCGATGGGAACCTGGACATCTTTATCGGCGAGATGGGTAAGCCCGGTGCCGGTGACAATGCCAAGACATACGTTTGGTTCGGCGATGGGAAAGGCAATTTCCGCCGGACCATTGCCTCACACGGTCAGGGTATCCACGAGGGCAAGATTGGCGACCTTGATGGTGACGGCGACCTGGATATTTTGATGAAGCCGTATAGCCATAATGCCCCCCGCGTTGATGTCCTGCTAAACTCAGGAATTAAGAATTGAGAATTAAGAATGAAGAAAGCCCAATTCTCAATTCTACGTTCTAAATTCTAAAAAGGGGGTATTCACTTGACTCAAGTAAGCACAAGATGTAGTGTACGGGGTCATGGAAGATTATCCCCGGACGCTTACAGAATTCGAGGCACGTTTT
>Ga0315279_10002549_pt1 | contig 27053 bp, 18 predicted proteins | sample YL17G06_20_MG_FD_203694 | JGI IMG/M metagenome (GOLD analysis project Ga0315279, IMG submission 203694) | Sediment microbial communities from Yellowstone Lake, YNP, Wyoming, USA - YL17G06_20 | ecosystem: Environmental > Aquatic > Freshwater > Lake > Sediment | place: USA: Wyoming | collected... | reverse complement strand
GGGGGTGGAGAGCGTCGTCTCGGGCCTGAAGCGGCGGCTCGGCAGCCTCACCGCTGCCCATCTGCCCGACATGCAGCTGCGCGAGGCGCTGCTCAAGGCGCTGGTCTGGTCCATCCACCGCTAACCGTTCCTCCACCGCCGCAGCTTCTCAACAGGGCAAGATAGATTCTAAGACACTGTGAAATGAGATGGGCGCGTGTTCCACGCTGAAAGGAGTCCGGCCCCCGTCTGGCCATGTCGTCTTGTACTTGACGTCGATCTGCTTCGCGATCTTCGCTGCGACGAGTTCGTCATCATTGTTCACGCATTGGTCGCCTCGATTGCAGATGCACCAGAGCGCGCTCCGGAACAGGTATTCGCGTCGTTGGGCGTTCAGCTCCGTATTCCCCTGTCTGCGCTGGGAACGGGACCCAGGGCCGCTGTGCAGCATCGTGTCATCCGCAGGAGCGTCCGATTTCTCCCGGGCTTCCGCGGCTTCTTTCATCCATTCGAGGCCATGATGCGAATCCGTCCATAGCTCATCACCCAAGAATCAGACTGGGGCCGTCGTCCGCCACACGTAGTAGTCCCGAGCACTCACTACCCAGTCCCTGAAGCTGTCGTTCCACTCGCCCTTTAGGAACTTGATCGCCTGTAAAGCCATCTGGTAACGCACGAGGTTCGGCATCTGCGTACGCACACGAGTGGCGACATTCTCGTCCAGACGCTGTAACGGGGCAAATCCAGCATCCAACACCGCCATGTCCATCAAGGGGACTGTCGGGACGCCGAACGCGTAGACGTAGTCCTCGCATGTGGCTCCCGGGGCGTTGACGTGGTGTTCGAGCAGTATCTCGGCATGGCACAGATCGCCGAGAAGGCACTCGTTGTCGAACGGGAGTCGATCCGACTCGTGCCCCTGCTTTTCGGGTAAGGAGTTCTCGGTCATGGTGTCTACCCCATCGAATTGCCAAATACCGCCCTGTTCATCCGCTCCACTACTCGACTGGTATGCGCCTCCGTCAGGCGCGCGTATCGCTTCACCATCGCCAGCGTCTTGTGCCCGAGCACCTCGGCGATCTCCGCCAGTGTTGCGCCATTCATCGCGAGATACGACGCCGCGGTGTGCCGGAGATCGTGGAATCGGAAGCTCTCAATCTGCGCCCGTTTCAAGGCCGCATCCCACGCGCTCTGGATATCGTTCGGCCGGGGTGACGCTCCTTCCGCGCGTGGAGCGGGGAAGAGGAGCGCCGTGTCGATGCGGCGTACCGTCGCAAGCTCACGGAGCACCTCGGCAGCATGTACCACAAGCGGCACGGCCCGCGCCTCGTTGTTCTTCGTCGTCCCCGTCTGAAGCGTGATCACCCCGCAGCCGAAGTCGACCCGATCCCACGTAAGGTTCATGATCTCGCTCCGCCGCATGCCAGTGCTCAGGGCGAGGACCACGATGGGGTAGAGGAACGGATTCCGGCTCTCTCGGCACGCTGCGAGCAGGTGTGCGCGCTCGTCTTCGGAGAGGAACCGCACGCGGCCCGGTGGCTCCTTCGGCTTGGACACTTTGCGCATCGGCGTATCGTCGGTCCAGCCCCACTCCCTCACCACCATCGTGTAGCAGTGGCTGAGCACTGCGAGATAGCGGACCACGGTGCTCGGGGAGCGAGGTGCTCATGTCCGCACAGGCTCCCGCAGGAGCTCATCCTTGCACTCGACGATCAGCGCCGGGGTCACGTCGGCGAGGAGGTAGAGCCCGAGGCGTGCCCGCCACCAGCCGAGCTGGGCAATCTGCGCGACGCCGGCCCGTTCGGCGGGAGCGGCCATGCCCAGGTGATACTCGTCGATCCCGAGAGCGGCGCCTTCATCGCCGGCTCCGACCCTCGTCGCGACGGCTGCGCGATGGGATGGTAGGGAGGCCACGCTCCACGGCGACGGCGGATCGGAGGACGCGGCGGCGCCAGAGATGGGAGAGTACCTCGTTAGGGCGTACCTGAAGCTCGTCATCAAGTGCGACGTGGTGGACTACGCCGTCCATTCGTCCGTCCCCCGCGGGCCGTGCCGCCCCACGCATGACGGGCGGCCATTTTGAGGACCAAGCGGCGTCGACGAAGTCGGCGAGGCGCGGGACGAAGAATCCCTTTGGCTGGGGATGTGGCCGCATTCGAACAGCCGCCCTGCGACCAAACTCGTCGTGGTCTCCGAGCGCGCTGGGCGACGATTGCCGGGCCTCCCTGCGGGAGACTCCCTTCCCCCCAATCCCCGTACAGCCGCTGGGCTACCTGCCGGGTGACACGCGGCCGGAGAAACACGACGGCCGTCGGAAGTACCTCCAGCGGCCGTCGTGAAGCTTGGTACCCCCAGAAGGACTCGAACCTTCAACCAACGGATTAAGAGTCCGCTGCTCTACCAGTTGAGCTATGGAGGCACGGACTTCGTAATGTACCGCTGCGCCTGGCCTTGGTCAACGGCGAGGCCGCGGTCCGCACAACCCTCCGATGAGCGCGCGAGCCGAGAGGCCCGCTCAGCTTGACCCTTCGACCGCGTCATGTACACTGTACCTTCGTCGTCGAACGTCGGCGCGGACGCATCTGGCGGCGCACGTGCCGGGAGCGAGGAACACGCCGGGCACAGGCGGGGTCCAAATGGGCGAGCCCGAAGGGATTATCGCCGAGGTTCAGGCGATCGCGGCGCAGGCCGGCGAGATCGCGCTGCGGTACTTCGGCCGGGTGAGCGCGGAGCTCAAGCACGACGAGTCGTACGTCACCGAGGCCGACAAGCAGGTCGAGGAGTTCATCCGTCGGCAGCTCGGCGCCCGCTTTCCGCGGGACGGGATCATCGGCGAGGAGTTCGACCGTAGCCGCGCCGGCACGTCGGACTGGACCTGGGCGATCGATCCGATCGACGGGACGACGAACTTCGTCGCCGGGCTGCCGCACTGGGCGGTCTGCATCGCGCGGCTCAGGGATGGCCGGTCCGAGCTCGGCGTGACGAACGTGCCGGTCCTCGGCGAGATGTACACTGCCGCGCGAGGCCATGGCGCGCTGCTGAACGGGCGTGCGCTCCAGATCCCGGATCGCCTACCGCCGGAGCACGAGCAGCTTCTGGCGGTGTGGTCCACCGCGTTCCGCCACATCACGCTCGAATTCCCGGGCAAGGTGCGTATATTAGGCAGTACGGTGCTCAAGTTGCTCTACACGGCGCGCGGCGCGTACATCGGGGCGCTGACTCCGACCGTCCACGTATGGGATGTCGCTTCGGGGCTGCCGGTGCTCTGGGAAGCCGGCGGCGAGGCCCGCAGCTTCGATGGCACGCTCTACGAGGCCGCCGACATGGACCCTGCCCACGGGTACGCGGTACCGCCGCTCGTCCTGGCCAGGCCGGGACTGCAGAAGCGGGTGCGCGAGCTCTTCACCGTCACGCGGTGAGGACCTTGCGATCCGGGGAGACCAGATCGCCCATGAGACGGAGAAGGGTCCGGTACCTGCTTGCGGCCGCCATCGTCACCGCGACCCTCGGGGCGAGCGGTTGCGTCTACTACAACACGTTCTTCAATGCTCGGCGCTCATTCGAGCAGGCGGAGAAGGCGCGGGGGGACCGCGACCAACTCGGGGCGCAGCGCCAGCCCCTCGACGAGCTAGAGGAGCCGACGGACCCTCAGTCTCGGCCCGTGAGCACGCTGCCCGCGCGGATCACGACGGGAAGCGATGCGACGATGTACCGCACGGCGATCGAGAAGGCGGGGAAGGTCCTCGCGTACTACCCGGAGAGCCAGTATGTGGATGATGCGCTCCTGCTGATGGCGAAGGCGTACTTCCGCCTCGGAGAATACGGGAGCAGCCTGCGCAAGTGCCAGGAGCTCCTTCGCACGTACCCGAACAGCTCCTTCGCCACGGAAGCGAGCTACTGGCGGGGTATGTCGCTCTGGAAGCTCGACCGACAGGACGAGGCGGCGCCCTTCCTCCGAGAGATCGCCGACCGGCGCGGCTCGCCCTTCCGCGGGGATGCGGCCTTCGCCCTGGCCGAGCTCGAGCGGGAGGAGGGCCGTCCGGAGCTCGCGATCGAGCACTATCGCACCGCCACCGCGAGCGCGCGCGACCCGGTCTTCCGCACCCAGGCGCGCGAGGGGCTTGCGGACTGCCTCGCCGACGCCGGCCGCCCCGAGGAGGTGGTCGTGCGCGCCTACGCCAGCATCGCGGCATCCGCGCGGACGAACCGGGAGCGCTACGTCGCCTTCGTCAAGATGGCCCGGGTGCAGCGGCGGATGAGGGATTACCGAAGCGCCCTGGCGACGCTCGAGCCACTCCTGGTCGACCAGCACTTCACCGACTTCGACCAGCGCACGCGCCTTGAGATGGCCCGCACGTACGAAGAGGAGGGAGAGGTGGAGCATGCGCTCCTCCTCTACCAGCGCCTGCTCGAGGAGGCGGAAGCCCTGGCGGCGGCGCGCGACTACCCGCAGCAGCAGTACGCGGGCAGCAACGCCCCGCAGGTCTCTCGCCGCGCCATCGGCCCGGAGGAGGTGGAGGCGCACTATCGGCTCGGCCTGCTGCACGAGCGGCACTTCCACAACCTCGCGAAGGCGGCCGAGGAGTATGAGACCGCCGCGCAGAACACCGCGTCGGACGCGGGGAAGGCGGCGCAGGGACGGAAGGGCAAGATCGACCGCTGGGCGGAGCTCCACCGCGGTCTCGCGGATACCTCCGCGGCGGCCCGCACGCCCCGCGCCCACGCCGACGCGCTGTTCCGGCTCGCCGAGCACTTCTACTTCGAACTCGACGACGCCGATTCCGCGCTCGCCTACTTCCGCGCCGTGGCGGATAGCTTCCCAACCAACCCGCTCCACGCGCGGTCACGATACGCGATCGGCTGGCTTCTCGCGAACGCTCGGCAGGACTCGGCCGGGGCCGATTCCGCATGGACGCCGCTCCTGCAGGATACCACGCGATCGCCCGAGGTCCTCGAGCTCCAGCGCGCGATCCGCAAGCACGAGGGTGACGCGCCGCTCGACCCGGCGCACGAGCCATTCAGCCGCGCCGAACAAGCGTGGACCCGTGCCCTTGAGGAGCTGCCTCCGCAACCGCCGGACACGCTCGTCGACAGCCTCGCCTGCGCTCAGTGGTGGTCCGGGTGGAGCGCCGAGCAGCGCCGCCGCAGCGAGACGTACGTCGCGCTGCTCGAGGATATCGTCCGGCGCTTCCCGGAGAGCCCGTATGCCACCCGTGCCTCCTTCATCCTCGGGTGGACGGCGGAGAATGTCGCGGGCGACACCGCTCTCGCGTTTCGATGGTACCGCCGGGTCTGCGCAGACTCCATCGTCGCCCCCGACGTGGCGGCGATGGCGCGCGATCTCATCGCCTTGCGCGCGGGAGTGGCGCAGGACACCGTCGCCCGCCGCGAGAGGCTCCAACCGCCGACGGCGAGCAATGCGGCGGCGAGCCCCGGTCAGGCTATGCCGAACGTGCTGCAGGGGCTACGCGGCCATCCCGGATCGCACCGGGCGCCGGGGCCACGCGAGGCGATGAGAGACGAGGCGGACGCGGCGGATTCGACGGCCGTTCCCGTGGCCCGCGGTCGCCCGCGCTCCGAGGGGGACGAGGATGCCAGTCCGTAGGTACGAGGGCCCTCCCGCGGTCGATGAAGAGGCGACCGTGATTGGGCAGCATCCGGTCGCGCCGGGCTACCAGCGTCTTCGCCTGCGCGCGGATCGGATCGCGCGGGACGTCGCGCCGGGGCAGTTCGTCATGGTGCGCGCGGGCGAGCGGCATGATCCGCTGCTGCGGCGACCGATGAGCATCGCGGGCGCCGATCCCGCGTCCGGCACCATCGAGATGCTCTACCGAGTGACGGGCGTCGGCACGAGCCTCCTCGCGGGCCGGCATGCCGGCGACAAGCTTCCCGTGCTCGGCCCGCTCGGTCGGCCGTTCGAGCTTCCTCCGGCAGGGACGATCCTCCTCGTCGGCGGCGGGATCGGGATGCCGCCGCTCTGCTTTGCGGCCACGCGCCTCCCGCCGGCGCGGACACTCGTCATCCAGGGCGCGCGCACCGAGGCGCTGCTTCTCTGCCGCGAATCGCTCGCGGCGCTCGGGGTCGGCCACCGATACGCGACGGAGGACGGCAGCGCCGGCGTTCGCGGCCTCGTCACCGACCTGCTCGGGCAGGTGCTGTGCGATATCGCGAGCCCCGTCGAGATCCTGGCGTGCGGCCCTATGGCGATGCTCATGGCGGTGGCTCGGATGGCGCGGGAGCGGGCGATCCGCTGCCAGGTCTCCGTGGAGGAGCGCATGGCGTGCGGCTTCGGCATCTGCATGGGCTGCGCGATGCGGCTCGCGCGGAGCACCGAGACGCCCGAGTACGCGCTCGTCTGCGTCGACGGACCGGTGTTCGAGGGGACGGACATTGTCTGACGCGTTGGAGCGAGGATTGTCCCACCATCGAGTGCGTTCCACGCGAGGCCGGGCATTGCCGTCCGGCCGCGCATGTCGGCTCGGATGCGCATGAAGGCCGGTTTCATGATCTCTCCCGAACGCGCCGAACGGATGGTCCAGACGATCAGCGCCGCCTGCTGTCGGAGCGGGGTCGCCCGGGCGTGCGAGTGGAGCCGCCGGTCCCACGGCGCCATGTTCGTCCGGCTGCGTCTCTCGCCGACTGCTCGCCACGCCGAGCCCGACGATTGGACCGCGGAGACCCTCGAGACGACGCTCGCGATCATCGCCCGGCGCTACCGCGTCGTCACCATCGACGAGGCGGTGGCCGGCCTTCGCGGCGAGCAGCCGCTCCCGCGGTATGCGCTCGTCCTTGTCGCCTCCTTCACGACTCGGCTCGAGCACATCGATCTCCCTCGGCTGCTGGACCGTCTCGGCGTGCCCTGCGTCGTGTCCGTGTCGCCGGAGCCCCTGGCGCGCGGCATCCCGCCGTGGCCGGTCGTCATCCGGCTCGCCATTCGGCAGGTGAAGGCCGACTCCGTCGACATGTACGGCCGCCGCTGGCCGCTCTCCGGCGATATGAGACGGCGCGATCAGGTCGGCGGGGAGATCGTCCGGAGGCTCTACGTGATGCCCGAGCCGGAGCGTTCCGCGCGCGCGGAGGAGCTCGTCGCGACCTGGGGCGTCAATCCGGCGACGCTGCCCGGCCTGACCTGGTACGACGCGGAGCGACTGGGGCACTCGCCCTGCATCACGCTGGCCGCCGCCGGGCTGACCGGCGACTCGCTCCTGCGACAGCCCCTCGACCGCGCGATCTACGAGCTCGAGGAGGCGCGGACGCTCATGCAGGAGCGATTTGGCGCCGAGGTGCGTCACCTCGACTACCCGTGGGGCGATTGGTCGCGCGTGCTCGCGGAGCAGGCGGCGCGCGCAGGCTACGCCTCCGGGGTCGGCGACGACCCGTCGTCGAACGGGATGAACCGGGTCGGCGATGACATCCACCATCTCATCGCCCGTCCTCTGGCGGCGGGCACGCCGGAGCGCGTCCGAGCCGACCTGGCCGGCGTCCTGGGCATCGATCCCCTCCGTCGCTGGGCGACAGGCCCGCCAGAAACGTAGCCCTTCGCTGACCGGCGCCCGCGGCCGTACCGCGACCGCGTGCAGAGGGATTGCCTCCGCGGCGAGCGCTCGGCGGATACCCCCTCACGGCCGGCGATGGTACCATTCCCCTGCGCGACACGATCGCCCCGACACTCACCCGAACGAGGTACATGCCCATGGCCATCGTCACGCTGCCGCGCCCCGAGGGGCAGCCGTTCTACGAGTGGACCGGCGCGCGGCTTGCCGAACGCCTCGAAGCGGGCGAAGGCGCGCTCGGCGCCGTGAACGCCGACGCGTGGCTGGAGGAGCGCGCGCGACGCCGCGCCATGCTCGCGCGCGTGCTCGTCCCCGACTGGCCGATACCGGACCCGCAGGTGACCGTGACCGACGCGATCGACCATGCGGCGTTCCGCATCCTCAAGCTCCGCTTCCAATCGCTGCCGGACTACTGGGTCACGGCGCTCCTCTACGTGCCCCACGACGCGAAGCCGGGCACGCCGGGCATGATCGTCGCCTCGGGGCACATCCTGGAGGCGAAGGCCTTCTCGGAGTACCACGGTATCTCGGTCGAACTGGCACGACAAGGGATGGTGGTGCTCGCGTTCGATCCGGTCGGCCAGGGCGAGCGCGTGCAGAACTGGGACCACATGCGGAACCGCTTCAACGTCGGCTGGGGGACGACCGAGCACGACGTCCTCGGGAACCAGGCGCTCCTCTGCGGTTGGCCGCTTGCGCAGGCCTTCGCGTGGGACGGTATGCGCGCCATCGACGTGCTCTTGGCCCGCCCGGAGGTGGACCCGGCGCGCGTGGGCGTCTGCGGCATCTCCGGCGGCGGCACGCAGACGACGTGGCTCCTCGCGGCAGACGACCGGCTCGCCGCGGCGGCGCCCGCGTGCTTCATCACCGGCTGGCGGGAGCAATTCGCCGCCCGCGTCGGCGCCGACCCGGAGCAGTACCCGTTCCCCGCGAACGCGTGGGGATGGGACGAGGCCGATATCCTCGCCTCGTTCGCGCCGAAGCCGCTGCTCCTCGTCGCCGTCACGCGCGACTTCTTCCCCATCGAGGGCACGCGGAAGACCTACGCGCGGCTCCGCGACCTCTACCGCCGCCTCGGCGTCGAGGACCGCGCCGGCATGTTCGAAGCCGACTTCGATCACAGCTACTACCCGCCGCTGCGCGAGGCGACGGTGCGCTGGTTCTGCGGGCTCTTCGGCATCCCGTACGACGGCAAGGACGCGGCACAGGACATCCTCCCGCCGGAGAAGCTTCGCGTCACGCCGACGGGGCAGCTCATCACGAGCGGCTTCCCGCGCACGTTCTACGATCACATTCATGGGACGCGGCCGAGCCCACTCGGCGCGCAGATCGGCGAGGTGGCGCTGGCTCACCGGGAACGATGGCAGCAACGCCGGCGCCAGACGCTCCGCGAACTCCTGGCCCTGGCGCCTGCGGCTCCGACGCAAGTGCAGGCGCGGCAAGTGGATGCGATCGCGCTTCCGGAGGGCACGGCGGAGCAGTGGCTCATCGAAACGGAGCCGGGCGTCGAGCTTCCCGCCCTCGTCGCGAGGCCGAAAGGCGGCATCCGGGGCGTCGTGCTCCACCTGCACGAGTTGGGCACGGACACGGACTGGGGTCTCGCGGGCGGACCCGTCTACGGCCTCTTGCGCGCGGGCTGGGCGGTCGCCTCCGTCGATCCGCGCGGCACCGGCGCCGGCCGCGGCGACACCGACGACGAGCGGCAACGCCGGCGCTTCGGCGCGGAGGCGCACGCGTCGTGGACGTGGACCATGCTCGACCGACCGCTCATCGGCCAGCGCGTCTTCGACGTGCTCCAGGCGGCCGCATGGGTGTACCGCTTGCCGGCTCACGCCGGCCGGACGACCTCAGACGGTCGGCCGGGCTTCGAGGGCCTGCCGGTCGCCATCATCGGCGTCGGCGAAGGCGCGATCTGGGCGCTGTTCGCCGCCGCGCTCGACACGCGCATGGAACAGGTCGTCACGTTCGGCGGCCTCTCCGATTACGCGCGCATCCTCAACGCGGCGAACTGCGCCTGGCATACGAGCGCGCTCGTGCCCCGCATGTTCACCTGGGGCGATCTGCCGCAGGTCGCCGCCCTCGTGGCGCCGCGGCCGCTGACCATCATCGCGCCCGTGGACCACGACCGGCGCCCCGTGTCGTCAGCCTCGGCGCGGAGCACCTACCGCGGCGTCGCGAGGCTCTACGAGGCGTTCGCCGCGCCGACGTTCCACATCGTCGCCGCGGGCCGCGCGCCGGAGGATGTGCCGCCGGACTACTGCGAGTGGCTCTGCAGCCGCGCGTGAGGGCCCGGAGTACGGCTCGGCACGAGGCTGCGCCGCCCGGCGGGAAGCCCACCGTACCAGTTGCACCTGGAACGCCTTTCAGAATGAGCAGAACGGCTGTACGACGTACTGCTTTACGTACAACGCGCGGTCATCCGTCGCGCCTTTCGGGCGCGGTGAGGACCGAGTGAGCGAAGCGAACGAGAACGAACGCGAAGCGTTCGCCGGAGAAGCCCGTCGCGGTGGGGACGAAGCCGCATTCGTCGCATGCATGTGACGACCTCCCAAGAAACTGAGGGATTCCTCGCTTCGCTCAGAATGACCGTCGTTATGATGCGCCCACATGGACCCATTATGAAGGGCGTTCTCATTCAAATGGGGCGGTATCCCCAGCTAAAGGGATTCCTGTCTGCGGCGGTGTCCACTGCGTGGACGCCGCCTTCGCTCGGAATGACCGGGCTGTGTACGGGGGGCTGTATGGGCAACAGGATGCAGCGAGAGTGATCACAATGCGTATCGCAAGGAGCTTCCTCTCATGGCTGAGCGACGCGTCGAGCCGCGCCTCCTGCGCGGGTTCCGCGATTACCTACCCGAGGAGATGATCCCGCGCCAGCGGATGCTGGATACGATCACGGACGTCTTCGAGCGGCACGGGTTCGTGCCCCTGGCGACGCCGGCGCTGGAGTACTCCGAGGTCGTGCTGGGCAAGTACGGCGCCGAGGCGGAGAAGCTTCTCTTCCGCTTCACCGACAACGGCGGGCGCGACGTGTGCATGCGGTACGAGCTGACGATCTCGCTCGCGCGGGTGATGGCACAGTACGGCAACCTGCCGCGGCCGTTCAAGCGCTACCAGATCGGCCCAGTCTGGCGTGCGGAACGGCCCGGTCACGGCCGCTTCCGCGAGTTCACCCAGTGCGACGTCGATATCGTCGGCGCCGGCGGCGTGCTCGCGGAGTACGAATGCCTTCAGGTCGACTACGACGTGCTGACCGCGCTCGGCGTCGGGCGGTTCGTCATCCGCGCGAGCAACCGCAGGTTCCTCGACGGCCTCGCGACGATGCTCGCCCTGCGCGACGATGAGCAGAAGCACGCGGTCGGCCGCACCATCGACAAGCTGTCCGGCCAGGGCGAAGCGGCCGTGCGCGACCTCCTCGCGGAGGAAGCGGGCCTCGACGCCGGGCAGATCGACCGCGTGTTCGGCTTCCTCGGGATCAAGGGGACGAACGACGAGGTCCTCCGCCGCCTGCGCGACTACTTCGCCGGAGTGCCGGAGGGGCTCGAAGGGGCGGCCACGCTCGACGCGCTCCTGGTCTGCGCGAAGGCCGGCGGCATCCCCGACGACGTCGTCCAGCTCGACACGAGCATCATCCGCGGGCTCGACTACTACACCGGCACCGTGTACGAGACGTTCCTCCTCGACATGCCGGGCCTCGGCAGCGTCATGAGTGGCGGTCGGTACGACGGGCTCATGGGCATCTTCACCGGGCAGGACGTCCCCGCGGTGGGCATCTCGGTGGGCATCGACCGGCTCTTCGCCGGCCTCGTGGAGATGGGCCGCGTCCAGGCCGCCGCCAGCGTCGCGGACGTGTTCGTCGCCGTGTTCGATGACGCGACCGCGCCTGCCTCGATCCGCGCGGCGAGCGACCTCCGGAGCCGCGGCATCGCGGCCGAGGTAGCCGTCGAGGGCGGCAGGCTCGGCAAGCAGCTCAAGTTCGCCGACCGGCAGGGCGTCCCGTTCGCGCTGATCATCGGTCCCGACGAGGTCGCCGCCGGACGGATGACCCTCCGCGACATGAAGACCGGCGATCAGCATCCCTGCGTGAGTGCGGACGAGGTGGCGGACCTCATCAAGGCGAGGAAGCACGGCTGAGGCTTCCCTGGCCGCCAATCACGCGTAATCGAGTTCGACGACCTCGTAGAGCCCCAGCCGCGGCGCGGCGAGTGTCGTCCTCTCTCCGCGCCGTTCGAGCGGGAGGTCATCTCCTGACGCGAGCGCCCGCGCGCCGCTGAACCGGCCCTCCGCGACGACCATGCGGCCATCGGTCCAGCCGCGCGCGGCGACCAACTACTTCTGGATCAGCGCGACGAACGCCTCGGCGTACTACGGGAGCTGGCCGAGCGTCTTCATCCCGCCGGACGGGACGACCGCCGGGTCGCTCCGGTTCCACCGGCCGGCGTCATGGTCAACATCGTGGACACGACGCGGCAGTACTACGATGCCTCGCGGGAATTCCGCGACCGCGCGATGGCAGGGATTCTCCGCAGCGGCGGCATGTGTGGCGGACGACGCGGAGCGGATGCTGACGCTTCTAACGCTTCCCGGGGGCTCACTGGCGGCATCTGCGGACAACCAACGTCGTAGAGAGCCCCTTCGCGCCACTGAGGCCCCGAACCGGTGCGGCGAAGCGCTTCCGGAAGGTCACCAATGCGACGTGTCTGATCTGGAAGACGCTCATGGTCGCCGAGACGACCTTCCGTCACCTGAACGAAACGAATCTTGCGGAGCTGGTCTACGACGGGATGCTTCGCAGCGACGAACACCCCGTCATATCCGATGGCACCGCGAAGGTCGCCGCCTGATCCTGTTTCCACACCTCTTGCGGCGACCTCTCCTGCACGCTCTGTCAGACACAGCCTAGGGTGAACCTTGACGACAATCTCTACCATCGGCATATTCAAAGAAGATGACGTTGGCATCATCGCTGTTCATGAAACAGGTTGCACCACTTGAAGTAAACGCATAGCCGCTTCTTTCGCTCAATATCCTGTGATCCGGGAGTGGAGAAGATGCGCCCGCCAATCTTGGCATCTGTCGGCTTGATTGCTCTGTCATTTCTGGGCTGTGCTGCCCAAACCCCGTTTACACATGGCATGAGGAACAAATACAGCCTCACCGATCAGCAATTACAGCAATTACAGTATTATGTCTCAGAAAAGGTAGTGCTTCAAAGAGAGATGCAGGAAGATGAGGTAAGTGTTACCGGCACCCACAAAATGCGGGTATTCCAGGGAAGACGAGTGGAGGAGATCATTCTACGACCGGGAACTCCTGGTGTTTGCGATTTTGTTGACTCTTACCGTCTTGGTATAAGTTTCGAGGAAGAAGACCACCTTGTTTTCGGGTCGCCAATTGAGACCCGAGACGAACTTGGAGGAAAGTACTTCATTCTTGCTAATGAATGGACGAATGGTAGAGGTAGGGTCAAGTATGAAGAACGCGAGTACTGGACAAGCATAGGGAGTGCTAATGCACACCTTCTTATAGACTTGGAGCAGCTACGAAAATTCGAACGGGAATCAAGAACGCTACCGGGGCGTCGCCTTCAGAACTGATCATAGAGCGCAACGGTCAGGCATCACGCTCGATCGCTGGGTAGTGTCGGCATATCAACTCCTTTCCGCAGGCCGTTTCCAGTAGCTGATCCAGTCGCGGGACTGGGTAGCTGACGATAGGGCTAGTGCTTCATGAGAGCTGTAGCTATGGGTAGAGACGGCGCAACCTGACGCGGGCGTCGGTGGTGGTGAAGTGCCACTGCACGCCGCATTGCCGGTTGTTCCGATCCTGTTCCCACCGCCGGAGCTTGTCTTCGAGGGCCAAGATCATGCCAGTTCGGCTACGCAGGCACTGGCGGGTCACCACGGACATGTCGCGACGGTCATATCGCTTTCCCCCATGCGTCGCCGACCGCACATCGCCCGCTCAGAACGCGACGTGCACCGGGGTGACGCCGCGCACGACGGCCGTCCGCTCATGTCCGGCGACCGCGATTCGAACGTTCGTCTCGCGCTCGGCCGAGATCGTCCCCTCGACGCCACGGTCGTCCCACGCGAGGTCGAGATCGACCCACTGCCGCGGGCTCTCAATCGCGACGCCGGGCAGTTCGACGCGACGGACACGGTGCGCGAAGACGCCGTCGCCGTCGGCCCAGAGAACCCGTGCGTCGGTCGCTCCCCACGGGCCCGAGACCGGCGTCTCCCCGGCGTCCGTCACGTACGTGCAGCCGGCGACCTCCATGACGAACGAGCGGCCCGCCGAGCCGCCGACGGGCCGCACCGCCTTCTCTGCGGAGTCGATGCGATCCGCCGGCACGAGCACGGTGACGAAGTGGTTCGGCTTCCCGACGACGAGCGGCCGCGGCTGCGAGAGGCAGATGCGACTCACGTGGCTCGCCTTCCAGTACGTGAAGTAGCGGGTCACCGGTTCGGCGTAGTGCGGCGAGGCGTATGGCTCGGGGTTGTCCTGCACGGTCTCGCTCCAGCGCGCCGCGTCGAGCGGGTTGATGACGAGCGCGCTCGCGTCCGCATTCTTGAACCACGGCCCGTTCATCCCGTGGAACTCGTCCACGGAGACCTCGGCCCAGCCGTCGCCGGCGCGGCGGACGCGCTGGGCGTGCCAGAGGGGCGAGCCGACAAGGCCGTCGACGACCGGCTCGACGCGGTCGTGAACGATCATCACGCCGGTCCGCGTGAGCAGTACGGCGCGCTCCTGGAAGATCGGCAGGAGGTGCGGCATCGCGGCCTCGACCGTGGCCATCTGTGCGACGGCCCCGCCGGTGAGGCCCACGAGTTGGAAGTCGCTCGGCCGCGCCATCTCGGCGTGCCGGTTGTAGTCGTCGATCGTGTAGGAGAGCCAGGCGCCGTCCGCTCGGGCGACCCAGAAGAGGTTGTGGAATATCGGATAGCGCTGCATGTAGCCGCTGCCATCGAGGAGGAGGGCGCCGTCGGCAGCCCAGGCGAGCACGGCTCCCGCGTCGAGGTGATCGTGCCAGATCTGCCGTGAGCAACTGATCATCGCCGCCGGGCTCGCAGGCGTCCGCCCGAGTCGCAGCACGACTTTGTCCGCGACGCGCGGCCCCGGCGCCGGCGGCGCGAGCGACCACGAGCCGGACCGCATCAGCGTGTGCGTCGGGAGCACGCGGTGCGTCACGACCGGGCGCGCGGGCGGCGCCTCCGGTTCGAGATCGGCCGGGGCCGCGCGCAGGAGATCGATTCCGGCGGCGAGGAACCACGCCGTCCGCGGCAACTGTCCCCACGCCTGCTTCGCGCGGTACGGGTCCTCCGGCACCTCGTCGATGATCGCGACGTTCCTGATCCAGTCGCGCTGTTTCGCCCAGGCGAACATGTGCTCCGCGGCCCATCGCGCGCGCCGGGCACGCTCGCCATCGGTCCACGCGGCGACGAGGGCGAAGAACGCGAACCAGTCCGGCCAGAGCTCCATCGTGCACGTGTCGCCGTAGCCGGGCATTATCCCCAGCGGCAGGAAGTGGTCGAGCCCGCGGTCGATCCAGTAGTGGGTCATGGGGTCCGCGAGCGCCCGGTTGCGCTCGCCGCGGCGGTCCGCCCAGCACAAGAGATCGAACTGCGCGAAGGCCTCGTAGTTCGCCGCCACCTCGAGGTTGTCGCCGAGGACCCACCACTCGCGCCAGACGTCCTCCGCGGTGGCGCTCGAGCTCGCGGCGTCGGACGAGTCGGGCCAGAGGCGGGCGATGACGTCGTAGAGGTTCGCGGTCGTCACGGCGTGGTTGTATCGGCGCAGGCCGAAGTGATGGTCGATCATCCGCCTCGCGCCATGCGCCTCCTTCGTCGCGGCGAGGTGGATCTGCTGCTCCTCCGCGGGGGAGAGCTTCCCGGCTGCGCGGAGCGCCCCGACCGCCGTCCAGAACGCCTCCGCGGCGAAGGCGTGCACCGGCGCCGGGAGCAGTAGGTACTCGCGCATCGCGTCGAAATGACGCGCGGCGTCGAAGTGGCGCGGCGCAGACGCACCGGCCGGCGCCTCCGCGGTACCACGACGGGCGAAGATGGCGTGCGTCCCGGCGAGATACGAGGCCATCATGCCCGGGCCGCCCCATTCGCCGGGCAGCGGCGGACCGACGATGAGGTCGTGCGCCGATCCGTCGAGCGATGCGTCGGCAATGGCGCTCACCCATGATTCCACGTCGTCGAGCCAATCCATGGCACTCCTCCTTCGAGCGCGCTACCCCCCGTACTCCCTCGGGCGGCTCGCGCCAGGGGCGAAACCGGACAAGGCAGGCGTCGAGGCGGTCGCCCCGAGCCTGCCTCCGTCGGACGAGCGAGATGCGGAAGGGGAGACTTGAACTCCCACGAGCTTGCGCCCACAGGATCCTGAATCCCTCGGAATGGTGACAGCGGCAACAACCGGCATTCGGTGGCAGCTCTCCATATCACTTACTATCAACATGATATTATACGTGTTCGTGTTGAAGATGCTACATCGTGGCCGGAGGGGCGAGGCATGCCTCGCCCCTGCAACCCATTGTGCAGACGCATCATACAACCGACGATATGGGCAGACCCCGTGTTCGCCCATATAGCGCGTTCAAGCCCGATGCGTATTACTGCCGCATGTGTTGGCGGGCGCTGCCCAGAGCCGTGTGCTTCTGCGGCGGAGTGTGCCGTGAGCGTGCCGCGGAACAACCAGGTGATTCCTCTCTTCACGCAATCCTGTGTGGCGATCGGGGGTCCCGCTCTAATCCTTGTCATGGGCACCCGCGTCAGTCTGCAGTTCCGACCAGGTTGCCGGTGGGACCATCTCCCCCGCTTCTCCCACCCCCACCGGCCTGACCCCCATCTTCACGAGGTGCGCGTTCGCCTCATCCTCCAAGACGCAGACGGGTATGCCCCACGACAGCACCTCCCGCGCGAGCGCCGTCGTCCGACCGGCGGGATCGGCGTGGATGATGAGGACGGACGATGCGAGCGCGGCGACGAACCGGTCCCGGCATTGTGCGCTGCGGGTGTCGGCGCGTCGGGGACCGTCGGCGAACGGGGAGAGGAGGAGCACACGACCGGCGTCCATCGCCGCGCGATACTCGGAGGGATACCGCCAGGCGGCGATGTCGTGTGCAAGACAGAGGATGATCGGACCGTCGCCGCGGAGCGCCACGATGCGGCACTCCTCCTCGGCCGCCGACTGGAATCCGCCGATGATTGGGATGCCGCGCGCGCGGATCACCTGTCCGACATCATAGGCACGGAGGATGAGCCGGCCGGGGCACTTGCGTGAGGAGAAGATGACAAGCGCAGGGCATTCGAGGAGCGCCAGGTTCCCCCGCGCGACGATCGACGCCGGCGCGGCGTCCCCAAGCCGTTCCCGCGCTCGCAACGGGTAGCGGGGATCATCGGCGTCGATCACGACGGCGTCAGTCGGCGGCGTCATCCGGACCACCCACGAGAACGGTCACGCGGCCTCGATATACACCCGAGCCGAAAAGCCGAGATCTCTGAGCAATTGCACGCAATCTTCCCACGTCAGACCGAACGCGCGGACGTCGGCCAGCCCGAGACGGGAGACGACCGACGCGATCTCGGGAATCGCCCGCTCCTCGAACTCGCCGTCCATCATCGCATTCTCCGCCCAGTCCACCAACTGCTCCAGCGTGATATCGTGACCGAGGTAGGCGGCCATTTTTTCGGCGACGTTCTTCTTCGTGATCACCACCACATCCTCCTACGCTTTCTGGTGGCCGCGATCCACCGGGTATTTCTCATACACCTCGACCAGCGCGCCCTTGTCGTCGTGTATCTCCTGCCAGAACCGCACCGCTCTTTCGTTGGCGTCCACTTCCTTAAGATAACGCGCAGACCATCCCCCGCGACCCGGCACATCCAGCCGATAGCGTCGCCCGCCGTCCGGCAGGTCCTCCCACCGGCCGAATTTCCGCTCGTTCTGCGTCCGCTCCGTCATCCTCAATCGTCCTCTTCCCCGTCGAGGTTCTCCGCGCCCATGCGGTACTTGATGTCGTAGTTGATGATGAAGTCGAGTTCCTCGTCAGTGAACCCGTAGTGCTTCGCGAGGACGCGATCGATCTCGTCGATGATGGGCTTGCAGGCTTTAGAGACGATCGAATCTATGAGGAGCCCGCTTTTCCGATAGACGGACGTGTGTGTTGCATGACATTGCGCGAGTTGCGCGGATAAATCCGTAAGCCTCTTCTTCGTGTCCCTATCGAAGGTCGAAAGATCGAGAGGGAATTCCATTACATCCGACGGGTTTATGTGGCGTGTGTCGGTATATGAACAGAAGAATTGGTAGAAGGTTGAGCTATTTAAGACCGAATAGGCGATACTGCGATCGTGTTCATTGTCGAAGGTTACGCAGTTGACTTCACCTCGAACACGGCTTCGCCCACCGTTTTCAGGCCGGGCCATAGGTGGATCGAGCAGGAACTGGCAGAAGTACCCCGGAACTCGAACCCAGAAGACATTGTGCTGACCCCGCCTCGTTGCGATATGTCGAATCGTTAGCTTGCCGTTGATCTTCTTCATGGTATTGACTGCTTCCGAATATCCCACCTTCGGTAATAGGCCGTGGTAGATCACATCTTCCTCAGAAAATTCCTGATATCGTAGCGTGGGGAATAGCGCGTCTCTCTCGCCGCCTTTCGCATTCCATCGGTGGTATCTCGTGGAGTAACGTCTCGGTCGTGGAAGTTGTGACGAGGCCAGCAGTATCGTTAGCCGATTCTGTGCGCCGGCGAGAAGCTGGCCAGGACGATTCGAGAAATGCGATAGCCATAGAGATCGATGATCTTCCAGAAGAAGCCTACGTAGAGGTTCCATCGCATCCGAGCACGCGACCGATACGGGAATGATCATTCCGACGCGCCCTTGGTGGTGTACCAAGGCGAACGATTTCTCCACGGCGAAAGTATAGAGATTGGCACACTTACCGGTCGCGTACTCAAGAACCTCGTAGTCCTTCACTTTCGAATATTCAAGGTATGGAGGATTGCCGATAATGGAATCGAATCCCCCTTTCTTCATGGTATCGTAAAAGCCCACGAGCCAGTGGAATGCCTGATGCGATTTCACCCACGAGTCGTACTGCCGAGGGTTCGTCGGGTCTTTCCCGTACTCGCTTGCGAGGTATCCGCTCAATTCCTCTTCGAGCTCCCGGAGACTCGCACGAAGTGCCTCGCGATCCTCCGGCTGTACGTCCCCATGAAGCTCGGTCTGCTGCTCCCGGAATTTCCCGAAGCGGCGCCCGACGTCTGACGCCCGCTGCTCGATCCGCTCCATCGCGTTTCCGAAGTCGAGCTTGCTCGTGACCGCCCGCTTTACCTCGTCGTACGTGGCGTATCCGACCAGCGAGTTCCCGGCGCAGATGTTGAAGTCGATGTCGGGTAGCGGCTCGATTCGGTCGGCGCTGTCCACCTGCGCGACGAGCTTGAGGAACAGGCGCAGCTTGCAGATTTCGACCGCCTCTTCCATGATGTCCACGCCGTACAGGTTATTCAGGATGATGGACTTGAGGATGAAGTAGCGACGGTTGGGGTGATGGCCGACGCTGTCGAGCAACGTCGTGAAGTCTTTGAATTTGTCGTGTGGCAACAGCGGGATGTTGTGTTTGGTGAATCTGAGCTTCGCCCTGTCTACTTTGGCTGCTTCATCGCCCAAGAAGGACTCCATCCGGTCGAGGCAGTCGTCGTAGAGGTCGTACAGGATGTTGAGCGCGGCGAAGAGGAATGCGCCGGAGCCGCACGTCGGGTCGAGGACGCTCAGGTCCCGGATCGCGTGCCAGATGGCGCGGAGGAGTTCCGGTCCCTCGCATTTGTTGATGACGTCGCGCCCGAGCTGCTCGATATCGAGGTTGAGCGTGATGAGGTCGTTGACCTGGCAAACGTCGCCGTTCGCGAGTTTTCCGCGTACCTCCTCGTATCGCTGGCGCCGGGCGACGACCTCGCGCCAGATCTCCGTCGGCAAGGCGTGGGTCTCGGGGGCGGACCGATTCCACTCGTGCCGTTTCGACATGTCGTCGAGACCGGCGGCGATCTCGGGCGGCAGTTCGTACGGGCGTTCGAGCCGTTGCGGTTTCTCACCCGGTTGCGTGCGAGCATTGACCACGATCCCGTGTTTCACGGCGGGGTAGATGTAGCGGTCCGGGTCTTCCTGAAGCAGCCGCCAGACTGAACCATCGCCCTCGAAGGCGACCTTGCAGTTCTGTCGTGCGATGTCGAGGATGCGCGGGATGACGGTGTTCCGGCTGATATAGCCGGTGATGTCCGGCTTCGTGTAGTACGCCCCCATCTGCTTCTGGTTGATGTATTTCTCGAAGATGTACCCGAGCACGTCCGGGCTGATTTCCTCTTTGGCGTCGGGATGCTCTACGTAGTAGCTCGGAGGCCTTGGCTCAAGTGGCCAGTCGTAGGCCTCGAAGTAGTCGAAAAGGTTCTTGAACGCTTCGTCGGCGATGTGGATTGTCTCGCCGTGTTGCTCCTCAATCTGGTGCCTGAGAAACAGACCGCCGTCAAGGTACGGGACCGTGCCGAGCAGCTGGTTCGTTTCCGGCAACCGTTCGCCGGGCTTTCTCGCGAACCCCTCGAAGAACAGCGGACAGAGGAAGTCCTGGTAGTACCGGTCTTTGCCGCGCCGCGCGCTGTCTGTCAGCTTCGTGCGGAGGTAATTCACGTCGCCGTCGAGGAATCCCTTCTTCTGGATGAAGTAGATGAACATGAGCCGGTTGACCAGGACCGAGGCATACCACGGCTGATACCGCGACATGTCCTTGTCGGGAATGCCTTTGACGAAGTTCAGGAACGTTGCGTGCTCGGATTTGAACCGGTCGTAGAAGCGCTTCGTCACGCGCTCCACGTCGAACGCGCGGCGTGCATGCTCCGAGACGCCAACGATGGTAAGCTGTTCTTCTTCCTCCAAGCTGAATTCGATGTTCTTAAGTTTCGCGATGAGCGAGTCACCCGGCTGGCTCGTATGGTAGGTGTGCTCGCGAGTCGCAATTGGCCGGCCCGGTTCGCGCCGCGCCCACTGCCAGACCTGCGTCGTCCGGTCCACGTCCGCGAAGATGACGAGATGTTCGTAGAACGTCTTGGCGACCTGTCGCTCGATCTTCTGTCGCGTGGTCCGGTCGGGCATCGTGCCACCGCCGGTCGGCTCACAGACGAAAGCGACCATGCCGCGCTTCTCGGCCACCGGGGCGAGCGTGAAGGTCCGGTCGTCGATGGCGACGTCGTGCGGCGGTCGGCGGCAGTGGTCCCAGCCGAGCAGGTCGATGAAGAGCCGCTCGAAATCGAATTCGCGGATGTATGGGCGGATATCTTCCGCGGTTGCAGGCACGGTCACGTCCTCCCGCCGGGCGGGATGAGCCCCATCGAGCAGATGATCTGTGGCGCCCCATCCTCGCCGTCCTCATGTTTGACGCAGAGCCGGTCGTCGGCGCGGAGCGCGACGACGAGCCTCGCGAGGTCTTCGTCGGTTGCGCCGTTCTTCAGCCGCTCGCCGATGCGGCTGATCGCGTGCTGATGGAGCGGGAACCTGTAGATGTCCTCGACGGCGAGCTCCAGCTCGCGGCTCTCGGAGACTGTCCCTCTGGTGCGCATCGCGTGTGCTTTGAGACGATCGTAGACGCGCCGGCGCACGCCGCGGAGGTGCCCGCTCAGGGAGACGTCCATCTTCCCGGCGTACTCGACCGCCATGCCGACGAGCGTATGATGGTCCGCCCGTCGGGGCAACGCCGGCGTGTCCGGCTCGCATGCGGCGGCCTGCAGGATGGCGTGCTGCGACTCGGTGACGACCGACCCGTCGGGCGCCACGTGGAGGAGCACGTCGTTGCCGAGCGCGGTCCGCTGGTAGACGAGCACACCCGAATCGGGCACCTTGCCGCCCTCGGCTCCGGTTTTCGTGGCGAGAACGACGTCGGGCATCTCGGTCACGATCTTCTCGAGACCGGGGTCCGCCTCGACCGCGTGTTTCCAGATCTCGTACGCACGCGAGGTGAGGTCCGTCTCGGTGTCGCGCTCGTCGTCGAGGATCCCGGCCCTTTCGTTGTAGAGGTCGCGGATCGCCTCCTCGCTCGCGTCGCCCTCGAAGAAGACCTCGTCGGTGCCGAGGATCTCCGCGTTCAGGCGCAGCCGTTCGCGCACTCGTGCGCGCAGGCGGATGATCCGCTCGACGCCGGTCGCCGGCAGGAACGAGTAGCACTGGATTGTCTCCGCCCTCTGGCCAATCCGGTCCACGCGGCCCACGCGCTGGGTCAACCGGATGATCGCCCACGGTAGATCGTAGTTCACGACTATCGAGCAGTCCTGGAGGTTCTGCCCTTCGCTGAGCACGTCGGTCGCGATGAGGACGCGGATCTCATTCTCCGGTCGAACCCTCCCGGTCATGTCGTTGCTCACGGGGCTGAACTGGCACGCCGCCGCATAGGGATCGTACGACGCGCCAGTGATGCCAACTACGTGGCCCACGCCCCCTGCTTCGAGTTGCAGGGCGACATAACGGACCGTGTCCGCGAACTGCGAGAAGACGAGGACCTTCGTGTCGGGGTGATCCCGCTGGACGATATCGAGGAGCTTCGCAAGCTTCGCGTCCCGCGACGGATCCCATCTGCCGCACGTCCGCAGGATGCCGAGGAGCGCGAGGGCGTCCCGCCGCAGGTGCTCGGCGAGTTCGTTGCGGAAGAGCGCAGGCCGGATCCACGTGAACCTGGATTCGCAGCACGCACGATAGGCCCCGTAGACGGTCGACGCACGCGCCCGGAAGCTTTCCTCCGTCCGCAGATCGGCGTCGGCACCCGGGTCAGTGGATTCGTCTCGTTCGTCCTCGTCGCCGTCGAAGAAGTCGAGCGTCGCCTCGATCGATTCGGCATCCCCGTCGTAAAGCCGCGAGTCGAGCATGTCTGCGTCCTGCGTGCCGAGAGGCAGTGGTTCGCCGTGCCCGATCGCGTGGAGAAAGACGTAGTTCCGGAGGATGTGCCGCTCGATCGACTGAATGAACGCGTGCCCGCAGCTCTCGAGCCGCTTGAAGAGGTTGGTGCGCGAGTACCCGATGAGCCGTTTGCCGGCGCGGGACAGCCCGGCGATGACAGATTCCTCTTCTTTTGTCGGCGGCTCCGGCGGCGCGGCGACCAGGTAGTTCCCGAGTCCGTACCGCGGCAGGAGAAGGGCGTTGATCACGTCGACCACGGGCGTGGCGTAAAGGCGCGCGTACTGGTCCGAGGGATCGTTGTCGTCGATCGGGAATGCGACGGTCTTCGGCTGACGGACGGGGAAGTAGCTGCGCGTGCCGTCTTCGAAGGTCAGGTACTTCCGCCCGTTCGCCGGGTCGACGCCGGCGTAGTTGTCCTCGATGAATGAGCGCGTGCGACGGACCATGAACAGGCGCATGAGCTCACGCCAGTCGTCGATGTCCTCGCTCTTGTCGAATGCGGCGAGTGTCCGCGATGGACATTGGTACTTCCTGCTGAACTCCGTCTCGCCGATGGACCGGATAAGGCGCTCCGGCCGAATGCCGACGTCCTGGTCGTCCGGGATGAAGAGCCGAAGCTGGCTTGAGAGGTCCTGGCACGCCTTGTTGAAAGGCGTCGCCGTGAGGAGGATGCACCGGCTGTCCTGCTGCTCGATGTAGTCACGGATGACGCCGAAGCGTTTGCCCTCGCGGTTGCGGAGGTTGTGGCTCTCGTCGATGATGATGAGGCGGTACGGGCGCAACGTTGGTAGCTCCTTCATCACCCTCGAGAGCGACAGCACCGTCCCGCGGAGCCCGTAGCGCTCTCGGTAGCCGACCCACATGGGGACAAGGTTCCTGGGGCAGATGATGAGGGCGTCCATGCCTTGGTTCTCGAACACCCGTGCGAGCGCCGTTGCGACGAGCGTCTTCCCGAGGCCAACGACGTCGCCAATGAGCACGCCGCCGCGCCGGTCCACCTTCTTCGCCGCGATCTTCACGGCCGCCTTCTGAAAGTCGAAGAGCTTCCGATCGAGCTCGGAAGGGATCGAGTACTCGGCGAGTCCCGCCCGCGCTTCCTGCGAAAGATGGTACGCCATCTTCACGTAGATGTGGTACGGCGGGATGAGCTTCTCACGCGCCCAGCTCTCCTCGATGATACCGACGAGGGTACCCGAGATATCGATGCATTTCCGGTCGTTCCACCGATCCTCGAACCATCGCGCGAGCTTCTTGCACGCGTCGTTGTCGGTGATGTCGATATTCAGCTCGCCCTGCTGGCACAGCCCGGCGAATGTGAGGTTGCTGCTCCCGAGGTAGCCGACTATGGGGGTGATCGGGTCCTGCCGGAACGCGAGGTAGAGCTTCGCATGCAGGGGGTACTGGAGGAACAGCTTCGCGACGAGCTGGCCAGCACGGATTTGCGCGGCGAGTCGCCGGAGACCGGCTTCGTCCGCATCGGTCGGCACGCCGATGGTAAGCTGCCGACGGAAGTCCTCGACGATGTTCTTCTTCAGACGAAGCGCCTCGCGGTTCGAGATCCCGGTCTGCGGTTGAGCTTCGGTAGCCCGGAACAGCCGCTCCAGCTCCTCCGCTGGCGGCCGATACATTCCAACGAGCAATCGGCAGCACTGGTCCTGGCCTCCGGCCCACCGCCCGATAGAGGAGTCGATCTGTCGCCAGCCGCGCAGGTTGAAGTAGCCGACGCAGAAGTCAGCGCGGTAGGAGATGTCGAGCGCCTCCCGAAGCGCAGGGAGGAGCAACTGCTCGACGTTGTCGAAAATGCGGGGCATAGCGATACCTCGTTACGACTGGTTGTGTGCTCCAGCGGTAATATACGGCTCCACGGCCGCAGGCTGAATGGTGGGGCGACGACCGCTCTCGGAGCAACGGGCATGTGTCCGCGGCGGCCGGGGCCCTACCCCCAATTGGTGCGCCGGGCCATGGCGCAGCCAAGCTACGCGAAGGCGAAGTGGTTCTCACAGGGGACGACCGGCCACCGAGGGGTCTACGGCTGACTCATCGGTCTTTCGCCTCTCCGTCGACGCTGGCGCCGGCGATGCATCCGATCACTGCCTGCTCGGCGTTACGCTTCCGAAAAGCACCCCTCCCCTTCCGCGGGGAACCGGACGGTGCGAGGAGGTGGCCTGGTATCATCGGCGAGGTACAGTACATTCTTCGCCGGTCGCCGGGGGGACGACTTCTACCCTATGGGCTGACCTGCGGCACGCCGTCCGGGATGTCATGCGGGTGAGGCACGACCAGGAGGGGGACGATGGCAGCAGCTGCTGGCTCGAGCCGCGTCGAACAGTCGCTTGCCGAGTGGCAGGAGCAGGCGCAGCGCCTGCTCGACGCAGGGGATCTCTTCCGCGCGTACGACCGCGCAAAGGCTGGGCTCCAGCAGTACCCGGCGGACACTCGGCTGGTCCTGACCGCGGTTGCCGCGCTGAAGAACGTCGGCGGGCGCTCCGGAAGCGGCGGATCAAGGCGCGCATCGCCCGTCGAGGTGTCGCGTCGAAGGAACGGCTCGGACGGTATCGCTGGGTCATCGAGCGGACGCTCGCCTGGCTCAACACCCGCTTCCGCCGGCTCAGGATCCGCTATGAGCGACACGCTGACATCCATCAGGCCTTCCTCTCGCTCGGCTGTGCCATGATCTGCTGGAATTACATCATACGCCCATTCTGTTAGGCGTTCTAATACTACTTTGGCAGGATAGTTCATGAGGGTCTGAAGACTGGTATCCTCGGGACGACAGGGGGTCGCCGGGGGGGTCGGGTGATGGTCCGCAAGAGTGGGGACGAGGATTGGCGGGGTGAGCTGGAGTGCTGGCTGGCGCCGTTTCTGAGCTGCCTTCATCATACGCACCAGCGCCACTGGGCGCCGGTGTATCTGCGCGGGCTGCTGGGTCCGGGAGAGCGCAAGAGCGTGACGCGGCTGGCCGAGCGGGTGGCGCCGGGGGAGCAGGATCAGCTCCATAACTTCGTCGCGGTGGCGCCATGGGAACTCGCGGCGCCGGGGCGAGCGCTGGTGGAGAAGGCGAACGCGCTGGTGGGTGGGGCGCATGCGCACCTGATCGTCGATGAGACGAGTTGGCCGAAGCAGGGGAGGCACTCGGTGGGGGTGGCGCGGCAGTGGTGCGGCATGCTCGGGAAGACGGCGAACTGCCAGGTGGCGGTGAGCCTGACGCTTTCGCGGGGCGAGGTGCCGGTGCCGATCGCCCTGCGGCTGTATCTGCCGGCCGACTGGGCTGCGGACCTGGAGCGGCGGCGGCAGGCCGGAGTGCCGGATGAGGTGCCGTTCGCGCCGAAGTGGAAGCTGGCGCTGGATGAGATCGGGCGTGTGCTCGCCGCCGGGGTGCGCTTCGGCGACGTGCTGGCCGACGCTGGCTACGGGGAGGTCATCGCGTTCCGGCAGCGGCTCGACGAGTTGGGGCTGCCCTGGGCGGTGGGGATCAGCGCGGCGCAGCAGGTCTATCCAGTGGCTGTGCAAGTGCACACGCCACAGCCGGGCGGGCGGGGCCACCCGCGGTGGCATCCGTGGCCCGACCGGCCAGCGGTCAGCACCGAGGCGATGATCGCCGGCCGGGGGAAGCGGGCCTGGCGACGCCTGTCGTGGCGCACGGGGACCAAGGGTGAACTGACCTGCCGGTTCGCGGCCGTGCGTGCGCGCGTGGCCGACGGCGCACCGTGTGCGGCGGGTGGGCGGCTGCCAGGTCGCCAGGGGTGGCTGATCGGCGAGTGGCGCGACGACGGGGAGAAGAAGTATTACCTGTCGAACCTGCCTCGGCAGGCCAGCCGGATGCGCCTGGCGCGCATGATCCGGGCCCGCTGGGTCTGCGAGCAGGGCCACCAGCAGATGAAGGAAGAACTCGGGCTCGACCACTACGAGGGCCGGAGCTGGCAGGGGCTGCACCACCACCTGTTCCTGACCATGGTGGCGATGGCGTTCCTGCAGCACCTGCGGCTGGCCGGGCGAAAAAGGGGGCGCTGACGCGAACAGGGCCCCCGCCCACGCCGAGTCTGCCCGCCGTGCGCCGCGCCATCATCGCGTGCGGATGCCTCCGCCCCGAGCGCTGCCCCCACTGCCGCAGAGAGATCGGTCACTACCAGGAATACCAAGTGCCAAAGTAGTGTCAGAGCGCCTATCACAATGACCGGACTTGATGGGTGTACAACACCTCGGTTCACGTACAACGCACCGTCATTCTGAGCGAAGCGAAGAATCTCGCGTTAGGAGCACTGCTGCATTCATAAGCACATCCCTGGCATGAGATTCTTCGCTCACGTCGCCTGCGGCGACGCCGCTCAGAATGACCGCGGTTATGATGGGGCCAGCACACCCCCCAATGGAGTCATTCTGTTAGGCGTTCTAAGGAAGCTCATGGACTCCAATAACTTCGTCGGCCGCATGTACTGCGCCCCTAAAGTCGGACAGTTTTTTCGCGTTTGTTTTGGGGTAGTGTGGCGGCATGGTGCTGCTGCCAGCCCTGCTCGAACTCGGCAGGGGTGAGATACCCGAGGGCGGAGTGGATGCGCTTGTGCAGGTACACGTCCTC
>Ga0315279_10002548_pt1 | contig 27071 bp, 20 predicted proteins | sample YL17G06_20_MG_FD_203694 | JGI IMG/M metagenome (GOLD analysis project Ga0315279, IMG submission 203694) | Sediment microbial communities from Yellowstone Lake, YNP, Wyoming, USA - YL17G06_20 | ecosystem: Environmental > Aquatic > Freshwater > Lake > Sediment | place: USA: Wyoming | collected... | reverse complement strand
TGATGGGCGGCAAGATCAACCTGAAGGGCGGCGGTCAGCTGACGCCGTCCGACACGCTGCCCCAGGTGGGCGACGTGTGGCTGCTCGTGCCGAATCCGGGCTATAAATATCCGGCGCCGGCCTTCACCTCGGTCGCGCTTCTTCCTTCGCCGGCGTATCTGGACACGGTGACGAAGCTGACCCTGAACGTGAAGGTGGTGCCGAACCCGTACATCGTGCATAACGAGTGGCAGCGTTCGTCCTTGATCCGCCGGATGCGGTTCATCAACCTACCCGGCCGCTGCACGATCCGGATCTTCAACCTGAACGGGGAACTGGTCAAGACGATCCTGCATACGGAAACGATCACGCCCGAAACCGGTACGGAAGTTAAGAACAACGCCGGCGGCGACGAGTGGTGGGATCTCCTGAGCGAGAACCGTCAGCTCATCGCGAGCGGCGTGTACGTGTTCCACATCGAATCTAACGTCGGCGAACAGGTCGGTAAATTCGCCATTGTCCGCTAAGGAGGCGACCATGAAAAAATATATAACCTTAATTCTGATCCTCTGCCTGCCACTGTTTGCCGACTTCGCCAAACTGGGGACTTCGGGTGCACAGTTCCTGAAGATCGGCGTGGGCCGCGGTTCGGCCATGGGCGAAGCCTTTGTCGCGATCGCCGACGACGCGACGGCCGCCTTCTGGAATCCGTCCGGCCTCGGCACACTGACCGGCCGGGAAGTCACTATCCAGCACAACGAATGGATCTCCGACATCAAACACGACTACCTGTCGGTCGCGGTGCCGATGAGCAATTTCGGCACCCTGGCCGTGAACCTTACCGCCCTGACCATGGGCAGCATGGAATACCTGACGGTGGACGATCCCAACACCTCGATCCGCGAGGACACGGGTACTGGGTCATACTTCAACGCTTCGGATTTCTGCCTGGGCTTTTCCTTCGGCCGCATGTTCACCGACCGTTTGGCGGCCGGGTTGTCGGTCAAAGTGGTCCAGGAAGCGATCCGGGACATGTCCGCATCGGGTCTGGCCGCGGATTTCGGCATCCATTACAATACCGGCTTCAAGAGCCTGCGGATCGCTGCCGCTATGAACAACTTCGGCACCGATTTCCGGTTCGGCGGCCGGGATCTGGACGCATCGGCTGCGCCGATATTCCCGGATTCCCCGCTTGATTACGAACCGATTCCGATCACCAAGAAGACCAACCCCTATCCGCTGCCCCTCGTGTTCCGCTTCGGCCTGGCTTTTAATCCCGTGGAAAGCGCCAACCAGCGCCTGACCATGGCTCTCGACCTCAACCACCCTAACGACAATTACGAAACGATCAACCTGGGATTCGAATACGGCTACAATAACCTGCTCTTCCTCCGGCTCGGCTACAAAACCTACCTGAACATCGATTACATGAAGGCGATGACCGGCGGCGCCGCGACCTGGGATACCACCGCGAACAAGATGACCTACGATTGGGGTACGAATACGGAATGGCTGCTCAACAACCTGACCGCCGGTGTCGGATTCAACCTTAAGATGGGCGTCAGCTCATTTAAGATCGATTACGGCTACATGAACAAGGGCGTCCTCAAGGCCGTTCACCGGATCGGGTTGACGGTCGGCTTCTAAACCTTCATAAGAGTTACCGGGGCGCGGGTTTCCAAACCTGCGCCCCGGAAATCGGGGAGAAGAATATTATGAAAAAGATTATCGTGTTCCTATTATTTTTGACCGCCGCCTTCGCTTCGGACATCCTGCCCGTTAAAACCGTCCAACCGCTGGCCGCCAAGATCGTGGCCGAGAAATTCGGGGCGTACCGGTACGACAATTACCAGACTTTTTACGGTTTCGACGAGCAGCCCATGGTGTATGCATTCACCTTCCGGAACCTGGAAAACAAACCCCTAACGATCATCATGGGCGCGCGCTACGTATGCTCGCCGGTCGATGAGATCAGCTTTGATCTGCCCCGCAGCACCGTGGTTTACGACCACGCCCTGAGGCTCGCGCGCGATTTCGGCGACGCCGAGCCCATCTTTACCCGGGTTTACTATTATGGTCCGGGCGAAGAATACGTCGGATTTAAAAGCGGCGGCCGGGAGATCCTGGTCAACGTCTGCACTTATCAGGTTTTTGACCGGTCGGTATTTGAACCGCGGACCTTGCCGGCCAACCCGGAACTGGAAAACCTGACCCGCGGCAAATGGCTCAAATACCTGGATTGCCCGAGTTTCGCGAGCCGGGACTCCAACTACGTCGATTCCGTGCCCTTCATCGACTGGGTTTACGGATGCACGCCGACCGCCGCCTCGATGATCCTCTGGTACTGGGACGTCCGTGGTTATGGCAAGCTGGTCGATTATTTCTTCACGCACTGGGACTATCCGGAAAACGAGTGGAACGAATGCGCCAACGCCAACCGGGAACTGGCCCTGGCCATGAGCACCGACACGATGACCGGCGGCACCTACATCAGCTACGCCGCAGGCGGCATCCTCAGCGTTTGCAACACGATCAACGGCTACAGTTTTTCTGCCACGACCTCGGGCGCGGGCAGTTCCGGCAACCAGTACCAATTTTCCTGGATCAAGAACGAGATCACCAACCAAAAGCCGTGCCACTGGAACGTCCTTTATTACTATTACTCCGGGCAGTTCATCAACCACTCCATCACCGGGGTCGGTTACGGCATCACCGCCACCGACACGTTCGTGCGGGTCCACACGACCTGGGACAACGGGGAACCGTACTGGCCCCTCTGGACCTACAACGGCGGCCAATATTCGGTCGACTACGTGGTGACGGTCACGCCTGGCGGAGCCAACGCGAGCAACATCGTCGTGACGCCACCGGTTGGGACGCAAGTTTTCAAAAACCTTAAAAACCGGATCTATTGGACGCCCACCGGATCCGGCATCGACCACGTGAAGATCGCGGTCTCCCGCGGCCCGCAGTATCTCAGTTACGATACCACCCGCTGGTCCGTGGTGACCACGAACGCGCCCAATACCGGTAACTATCTCTGGGTCGTGCCCAATAACGATTCGTCGTTCCGGGTCAACCTCATCGGCTTGAACAGTTCCAACCAACGCGTGGCCGCAAGTGGTTATCAAAACCCGATCGTCCCGGTCTTTCCCGCGCACACTCCGAACATTAACCTGTTCGGCGCGGACAATACGGCCGGTTCCGCGGAAGACATTTACGTCAGCGGCAACTACGCGTATATCTGCGACGCAGCCAACGGACTGCTGGTCTATGATGTCTCCGATTCCTCATTACCCATACAGACCTACCGGCTGCCCATCAACGGCGAGGTCAACAATTGCTATCCGGTGCCGCCCTATCTATATCTTTCGGATAAAAGCGACACCCTGCGCGTCATTTCCCTGTCTAACCCGGCCGCGCCGGTTGAGTTTGGCAAGTGCGCGATGAACGTGGATCAGCCTTATGGCCTGTGCGTGGCCGGCAATTACGCTTATGTCACCGGCCGGATTACGGGTTTGGCGATCTTCAATGTCTCGAACCCCGCCGCGCCCGTGCCGGTTACGGTTTTCGACACTCCGGGCCAGGCCTATGACGTCCTGGTCTCGGGCACGACCGCCTATATCGCCGACGGAACGTTCGGCGTGCGGATCGTGAACGTGACGAATCCATCCAGCCCCGTGGAGCTCGGTTCTTACAACACCGCGGGCATTGCCCAGGGGTTGGCGATCAACGGCAACGCGCTTTACGTCGCGGACGGAAATTCCGGCGTGGCCATCCTGAACGTACAGGATCCGGCCAATCCGGCACTATTGGGGACTTACAATACCCCAGGCACGGCAAAATCCGTGCTCTTTTCCGAATCCCTCTTCGTCGCGGACGGCACGACCGGGATCCGGGCACTTGACGTGTCCAATCCCGCCGCGCCCGTGGAAGTGGGTTATATCGGATGCTATGGTTCTGCTACCCATCTCGTCCATTACGGCAACCTGATCGGCCTTGCCGACGGCATGGACGGCCTCTACGTGATCCGGGAATGGATCACCGCCGGCACCGGTGTCCAGGAAAAACCGGCCGAGGTCGTCTTACCCGAGATCCGGATCCGGACCCTCAATTCCGGTTCGATTCGGTTCGATATCCAACTGTCCGAAAATACGGATCTGGCCGCGCGTCTCTACGACGTGAGCGGCCGGATAGTAGACGCCCTCAACCGATCCCATCTGGCCCGGGGCAGTTATCGCTTTGGGTTTGAAGGACCGGCCTCGGGTGTTTACTTCCTGGAGATCCGCTGCGGTCAGAACGTGATGGCGAAAAAAGTAGTAGTGGTTAACTGATACCTTAAAGGAGGTACAATGAAAACAATGCACAAATGCATTGTCGTGGTATTGATGCTGGCGGCCGCCGCTTTCGCGGCCACGCCGGCCAAGGCGAACCTCACGCCCGCTTATCGCAGCACGGGCGACGAGCTCATCCTTACGCACGGACATCCCTATCTCGGCGGATCCCGTTCACCGGGCGACTCGATCGGCATGACCGCTCTCGAGTACCAGGCGAACGGCGGTTGCGAGAAGAGGATCTACGTTGACGATTCATTCCAGGTCCACGTCCTATGGATGAAGGTTCCGTTTCCATTTACCGACTTGACTCAGCGCCGCATGGAATGGAACTTCCGCTATAACGACGGTTCGTACTGGGGCGAACTCGACGCCTCGCCCTTCACTTCGGGCTACGGCTCGCTCGACATCACGCAGGACGCGGCGGTCGCGGACCAGCGGACGGTCATATCCTACCATTTCAATACCGGTTCCAACGCCTACTACCCCTTCTACGATGTCGATGCCGGCAACGGCTTTGGCTCGATGCCGAACGATCCAAAAAATCCGCCGAACTCGAATAACTTCCTTTGGCCCATGGTGGCGGCGACCAAGACCGGCAATTATGTCCTGGCTACGGACGACAACGCGCCCGCTGATATTCACCACTGCTTCGTGACGACCGACAACGGCACGACCTGGACCAACCCCTTCAACTCTGACTCGGCGGCCTGCATTTCGCAGTACGTCATCGCTTCGCGCATGTCGGACAAAGTCGCGTTCATCGAAACCAGGTTCAAATCCGACTCGGCCGCGGCCGGTCAGCTCGACAACAACGTCTTTTATCGCATATCGACCAACGGCGGCGTGACCTGGGGTGCCCGGGTGGGCGTCACCCACTACCAGTCCGCAGATACGATGCGGGCATATGATTGCGTGAGCGGCGTTTTTGATCAGAACGATAACCTGCATATCATCTGGGCGGCTCGCTATATCTACCAGGGCGGTTACTACGACGCGTCGAAGATCATGCACTGGGACGAGGTTCACAACCAAATCACCTGCGTCAGCCATACGACCGGCATCTTTTCCGGCGGCTGGTGGGGCTGGACCAATCCCAACGGCTACGGCGCCTGGCGTATGCCCGCGGACGAACCCCTGATGTCGGTTGATTTCGCGACGGGCGTTCTCTATGCCGTCTGGTGCGGACAAGCCGACACCGCGGACTTCTCAGCGGCTGGCTTTCCGAACGGCGACATCTACGGCGCTCGCTCTTTCGATGGCGGTTTGAACTGGACCAATTGGGTGAACTTTACCAATACCCATACTCCGGGCGCCGGGACCGGCGCGTGCGAAGACGAGGATTATATCGCGGCTTGCCCCTACCTCGTCCGGGACTCGGTATTCATTGTCTATATCGAGGATAAGGACGCGGGCGCGATCACGCAGACGGAAGGCGACACCACGGACAACCCGGTTCGCTTGCTTCCCGTTTGGAAGGGCGCGTTCGGTGTCGAAGAGCAGAACGGACAGAAACCAGTCAAGTTCGCGCTCTCGGTTACTCCGAACCCGACCTCCGACCGCGTTTCCCTGACCTACACGATGCCCGAAGCGGGCAGTGTCTTGGTCCGGGTCTACAGCACGGATGGCCGTCAGATCGAGACCTTGAACCAGGGCTATCAGGTTGCCGGCACCCACAGTGCCGCACTCGATACCCGCAAGCTCGCGAACGGTACGTACTTTGTGAGAGTCGAGACGCCGTTTACCAGCGGCTCCCGCTCGATCGTCGTGATCCACTAAGCCTTAAACTGGTTAACAAAAAAGGGCGGTTTTTAAACCGCCCTTTTTTGTTTCTCTAGTCTTTTTAGTTTATTTAGTCTTTTTAGTTAAAAAACCAGAAAGACTAAAAAGACCAGAAAGACCGGTCATTTTATTATCCCCAGCCAGTTCCCGAACAGGAAGTTCAGCCGGCCGATGAGCAGGCTGATCCGGCCCATGACCGTGTAGCCGAAGGCCGCGCCGAATCCGATCATGATGAAGACGATGCCGATCCGGGACGTGAGCTTGAGTAAGCCCTTGTGCTCGCGGGAGAAGTAGAAGTAGGAGACCACGCACAGTACACCGATGAAGAGGAGGACCGACCACAGGATGCCCCAAGAACCGGCGTGCCAGGCCCGGAAATTGGCGGGGGAAAGGATCGTGCCCTGGACCTGTTTGACGATGTTCGCTTCGATGTTGGCCGGGATGGACACGCCCGTATAATATCCGATCGTTATGCCGATGGGGATGCGCACCATCCAGGAAACTTTGGGGATAAAGCGCGTGAAGTAAAGGGCGCCGATGATAAGGGGAATGATCAGGATCAACCGTCCCCGGAACAGGGGATTGAAGAGGACCGGCACGAGGATGTTATGCCAGTAAAAGGTCACGGCATACCCGTTGGTGATCCCGACGAAGATATGCTCGGCGGTTTTATAGAAAGGGTTGTCCTTGTACAGGAAGGAAAAGATGGCGAGGGAGAGGAGCGCGCCGATCCAGGTCCAGACGTCGTGAGAGAGGATCATTTTTTCCTCCGTTTCATGAAAAAGCCGATATTGCCGATGATTATGAAGAGGATTATCGCCAGGTGGGCGAAGGTGATCGAAGAAAGGCTTTCGCCGGCCTTGCGCCGCGTGTGGAAATTCAGTTTACGGGTCAGCAGCTCTTCGTATTCGGCCGCGCCTTTCATACCCACGACCAGGCCGGAGAACTGGCCGGACTGAAGGAAGGGATAGAAGTCGCCGGCCGAGACCGAGGTTACCCCGGCCGAAACCTTCAGGCCGAAACGGTTCTGGGCGTACTGGAGCCAGGATCCGGGGATCGAGGAGGACGATAAAGATACGAGGAGTTCGACGTTGCCGTAATTTTTGATCCGCTTCATCAGAGGCAGAGTGTCGGTCTGGTTGCCGTAGTAATCCCTGGGATAGACCCGGATGATGCTCTCGCCCATGCCGATTATCGGCACCAGGGGCGGCGGCTGCCACCCCAGGAACACATAATCCCGGCCGTAGATGATGCTGTCCGCGTTGGATTGCGCGCGGGCGTTGAATTCAGCGGAGATCTGATCCAGGGCCGACTGGGCCAGGCCCAGGGGCTGGACATAAAGGCACAGCACCAGGATCTTGATCCGACGGGTGAAGGTGTGGCGGAGCATGGCGAAGGCCATCGGCTCCAGCTCTGGCATGTCCTGGGGCGTGTAGTCGAAGTCGATGATCAGGGCTTTGTCCGCGTGGATCGTGTCCACCGCGTTGAAGCATTTATCGACCGGCGACATCACCCGGACTTTCTGGGCGATGGGGAAGAGCATGGGCAGGAGCGTGACCAGCGCGATGATCAGATAGATTATCCGGCGGTCAATGGCCGTAAGGCGCTCGATGAATGTCATTCGGCACCTCCCAGCCAAGAACGTTCAATGCCAAGGATGATCTTAAGCTCGGTGGCGAGGCCGCCCAGGGCGATGCCGAAGCCGATGCCCCGCTGGCCCGCGACCAGGGGCAGGTCCATGATCCACTGGGCGAAGGCGGGAAGGCGGTGGGAGATCCGGTCGCCCAAGGGAAGGATGCCGATCATGACCACGAAGGCCGCGGAAAGGAGCAGCGTCGCCTCGGTGGAACGAGCCCGGAACGCGCGGTATGAGGCCGAGGCCATGAAAAAGGCAAGCAGGGCGAACATGGTTCCGCCCAGGGGCACTTCCATCCGGAGGTAGATGGTCTGGATGTCGAAAGGGAAACTGCCGATGTGCGTGGGCAGGATGCCGTGGCCGCTGACCCCGCCGAAGAGGCCGATTATCGAGGTGACGAAGAAGGCGATGACGAGGATCCAGGAATACGGCCAATTCTCCGCGTGGCGCTGTATTTTCTCGAAATGCACCCGCAGCAGGCTGCCCAGGCCGAGGACCAGAGCGAAGGCGGAGATGATGCGCATGAGGTCGTTGAGGACGAAACTGTCGATGCCCTGGATCACCGGATGGGGCAGGAAGGAAGGCAGGATGCCGAAGATCCCGAAAATCATCAACAAGATCAGGGGAAAGGTTTTTTTCATGGTCGTCTCCTATTTAAAAAGGTCCAGAATCGGGAACCGGGTCAGGATGCCGACGATCGAAGCCAAGATGAGCAGGCCGCCGATGATCACCTTGCCCAGGTCCTCACCCTTGATCGCACCCAGCAATAGGGGTTCGCGGGAGATGTAGGCGGAGGCGGCATAGAGTTCCTCGCCGATCAGGGTGTAGTCGCAGGCCGTGACCAGGAACGGCAATTGAGGGATAGCGTCCGTGCCCGCGATCTGGATCGCGCCCGTGGCCGCGCCGGTTTCGGCGATGATCAGGGACTCAGCGTAAAAGTAACCGATCAGGAAGTTGGTCGCCGGTCGTTCCCGGAGCATGATGCCGTCCAGTGCCGCGGCGTACGCGAACTGGGAATCGGTTATGAAATAGACGCTGTTGACATCAAAGGCGTCGGGCCGGCCCACCGCGGTGTAGGCTTCCTTGACGATCTCGCGCGCGACCGTGTAGACCACGGGGTCGTAATGGGGGTTGATCAGCTTCGTGCCGTAGGTGGCGACCTTGCGCGCGACCTCGCCCAGGATGCTCAAGGACGCGATGGTCGTGATATAATCGATGGAGCCGAGGCCGGTCGTGTAAAGGATCGGCCGGCCCATCTCGGTCGCCCGGCCGACCGCGTCGTCGACCGCCTGCAGACCGGCGATCTTGCGGATAAACAGGTCCTTGCCCCGTTTCCGCGCCTGGGAGATGAAGTAGATGATGATGCCGCTTAAGACGATCAGGCTGATCAGGATGTTTAGCTTGTTCAGGTCGAGCCACTGGGCCCGGCTCAACGCCGCCAGCGATACTTCGGAAAACGCCCGGACCGTGTCCGCGACCGCGGCGACCTTGTAAGTATAGGGTTTTCCGTCCTCGGTCTGGTCTTCCAAGCCGGTGCGACCCCGGCCGATGAAACCTACTTTCTCGAAATCAACACCGTTTTCGCTCCGATAGACCTGGTAGCCGTCGAGTTTTGCATCGTCGGGTGACAGGGTCCACTCGACGAGCATCACCCCGCCGCCGTCCGAGGGCAAGTCGTACGCCCGGACCGCGGTGGGCGGGGCGAGGGCGAGAAGCATGATGTAGATAATTAGATTCATTCATCCTCCTTAAGAATAGTTATTGGGTTGGGGTTTGGATGCTGGATAACATCATTCTTTCTACGACCGAATGATACCCAAACCGTCGCCAATCGGTATAACTGACGAGAGATGATATCGTACTCTTTGATCAGGTTTGCACACAAGTCAACCTCGATATTGTATATATCACGGGTTTGACTTAAGGATACGATCGTTTCATTACTTTCTCCTAACGCGTCGTCAAGATATTTATGGAATCCCCTGACTTGATGTTTTTTTGAATAACCTTCGGCGATAAGACGGGGTATTGATTTCACGAAACGCCGTAATTGATCGCCCAGATCGTATTTTTCATTAGTGGGTAATTTAGGAATGATATTCTTTATAACAATTATTGCCGATTTATATGACCTTTGGTATACTTCTAAATCTCTAAAACTTGCAATTTTATTTTTCAAATATATCCCTTTTTTATTCTAAAATCGTTTTTCTGGTCCAGCATCCCAACCTAAACCCATTATCCATGTTCTTTGCATTGGCAAGGAATTGTACCGCATTTCGGGCATCCGGCCGTGTATTTTTGTAACGCCTTCTCCGCATCGACACCCAGGATCGTGCCGACCGATAACAGCCAGGCCAGGCAGTCCGCGAATTCTTCCCGGATCTTTTCCTTTTTTCCCTTCCGTATCGCCTGCGCGAGCTCGCCGATCTCCTCGACCAGCCAGTTGAAGGTCTTGTCCAATCCCCGCCGCCGGTCTTTTTTCAAATAAATGTCGGCGATAAGTTTCTGGTAGGACTTTAAATGCATATCTTCTTGCTGATTTCCCTCCCTTGACGGGAGGGGATAAAGGGGAGGGTGTATAAAACGATATTATTTAATTTCAACATCGGTAACAGTAAAAAAGGGAAGGGCTTGCGCCCTTCCCTTTTTGATACTTGCATCATTAGAACGGGTCGCTCAGATCGTCCCAGGGTTCGCCGCCGATGCCGTTTCCGTTGCCGTCGAATAGGTAGCCGTTGGTCGCCTTGAGATTCTTGGAGATCCAGCCGTTACGGCCGGCTCCGATGGTCCGCTGGAAGTAGTATTCGAGCAAAGTGTAGGTGTTGGTCGGGTCGGTGTAGATCCGGAACTGGCCCGGCACGTAGCCCGCGTTGTCATAGACCGCGATCGTGGCCGTGCTGATCGTGGCTTCATCGATCAACCGTGAGAAGGTGAAGAGGGCGCCGCTCGTGCCGATGGCGGTGACGTTGCAGGTGGGCGGCAGGGCCGGGTCGTCAACCCGGAAGATGGATTGCAGGTCCGGTTCCGAAGCGCCCGGTCCGTCTTGATTGCCGTCCAGTTTAAGGAACTCGGGTGGCGTCGCGTGGTCGCCCAGGCGTTTGATGTTGTCGCATTTGACCGTGATCCGGTAGTTGGCTGCGGTCGGAAGCGCAGAGGCGGGCTGGAGCACGACGCTGTTCGCGCTGCGGCTGATCAGGTTAAGGGTCTGCGCTGAGCCGCTTTCATTGGCCAGGGTGATGTTGCTCGTATTCAGGGTGAGCGTGTCCATGTTGCCGGTGAAAGTGATAGTGATAATGGGCTGCGTGATGATCGTGGCGATGGTGTCCGGAAGAAAGGCGGTGATCGTCGGCTGGGCCGGGATGACAAACGTGTCGGCGTTCGCCGCCTGGGTCCAATAGGAGATCAGGTAATCATCATACGCGCCGTCGATCGCGTTGTCGCCGTCGAAATCCAGGGGCTGGTGATAGGTGTTGACCATGCCGCCCGAGGCCAGGCGCAATAGATATTTGCCGTCGGCCGGAACCGGGTCGATGTAGATGTACAGCTTGCGGAGGTCGGGGAAATACTCGGTCGTGATGCCGGTCGATACTTCCGCGCCCGTGGTCGTGTTGAGGAGGGTGATATTCGCGAGGTTCGTGACGCTGGCCTGGTCCATGTAATCCGAGAACGTGACTTCGATCTTGCCCTGGATGCCGGCGGGGGTCGAGTACTGGTCGACGATCTCTCCGTATGCGGCAGGAGAAATGGCCTCGACCGTCGGCAGGTTGGCCGCGCCCGTGCCCAGGGTCAGGTCACCATTGACCACCAGGTCGTTGGCCCCTTTCTGGCAGGCGAGGACCAGGATTAATGAACAGGTTAAAATTAAGAGCTTTTTCATTTTTTCTCCTTGGTTAGAACTTCAGGGTCGCGGACAGCCGCCAGAGGCTAAGGTCGGTGAGCTTGGCAAAACCCATCAAGTCGATCTGGAGATTGTCGGTGACGTTCCAACCGATGCCGTAGTAATAGTTGGTTACCGGGGTCTTATCGAAATGGGTCTGTTCGGAACCGATCGGCGCCGGGCCCGGATCGATGACCGTCTCGGTCACGGTGCCGGTCCCGTCCACGGTACGGACGCGCGTCGGCGTATACTGGATTTGGTTCTCGATGGTCGTGTAGTCGTCGAGCGTATAACTGTGCTCGGCACCCAGGCGGAAAACAAGGGGTTGGGCCAGGTAGAACTCGACGCCGACCGGGATGGTCAGGTTATGAGTCCGGCCCGTGGTCCTGGTCATCCAAGTTTCGGTCGACCAGGTTTCACGTCGATAATCATTCGGGTCAAAGGAGATGCCGTCGTTGTCGTCATAGACCTGGATCGCCATCGACGTATCGAATTCCGCAGTGGAATCGTAGTAGGAAGCGGTGCTGAAGAGCAGGCCGATGCCGAACTTCAGTTTTTCCGAGACCGTGAAAAGGTGCCGGGTTCCCAAGGAAATTCCCTTCTCGTTGCCGCCGCCGCTGGGTATGGTCCAGGTGTTGGTCGTATCCCAGGTGAAGGTCGTGTAAGAGGCAAGACGGCCTTTGTGGTAGTACTCCCGGGCTCCGCTGCTATAGTCGTAGGATTCGGTATAGACACCTAGGTAAAAACGGCCCTGGGCGTTCGCATTATAATTGTAGAAAGCCTTGAGCTCCACATCGATATTGGTGCCGGACCAGGGGCTGTCTGTGGAATCGAGGACATTGGCCGCGGTATGGAAGACGGTCGTATCCGCGGGATTGGTATGGATCGCGGTGTCGCCGAGGATAAGCGCTTTGACCGTGTTGTTGAACATGTCGAAACTCGCGTTCAAGCCAAAAGAGACTTTTTCCTGGTCGAGCCAGCCGCTGAACCGGATGTCGTTATCGCTGTAATTGTAGTTCTGGTCGCCGCCAAAACCGCCGTTGGCTTCGAATACGGTGATCGGAGCCGGGCCGGTCAGGTCTTCGGCAGTGGTATCGAATGAGAAGTTGTTGTCCGGATCGGTGAATATATCTTTGTATTCCTCATGTAAAAACCCGAGGCCGAGACGGATGTTGCTGAATTTCGAAGCGGCCGCGAGATAGATATCGTTGGTCTGGGTATTATCATATGCGGACGCGGTCCGGGTGCTGACGAGCCGCTGGTCATAACTGCCGTTGTTATCCAGGTCGTTCCAGTCGATGGTCGTTCTCACGGCGTCGCCGTAGATCTCGTAGCCGTTCACGTCGTCGATGCCCGTGGCCTGGGCGATTTTTCGGTTGGAACGGTCATAGACCAGGGCTGGATAGATCTGGCCGAGTTTGGTCACGCCGCCGATGAGGATGTAGGGCACGCTGCCGTTGTTAAAAGGCGTTTCGTACGTGTTGACCAGGTTGGCCAGGTTGGTCCAGAGTCTTGATCCCTGGATCTCCAGGATCCGGCCGGGATCGAAGAGCAGGTCGTAATCGTCTCCGAACAGGCCGGCGGTTGATTGCAGACGGAAGGACTGGTCAACCATTCCGAAGGTTAGCGACATCATTATCGCTAAGGTTAAGGCATACTTCATTGTGCCTCCTTATTATTTTGCCTTGTTTTTTCTTGTAAATCAGCACGGATATCGGCTGTGATCGCATCACCTCCTTTGTGGATAAGAATTTTCCGGCCCGCTTTAACGGTTAAAACGTTCATAGAGGCCGGATGCATTGCCAAAATTATACACATAATTATTAATTAGTCAAGGGTGATAAAGTCCGGTTTTTACCGGCGATACCTTGTCAATTCACAAAAATGCGTTATAATTAAGGGATGCGACAGAAATGGTTTTGGGGTTGGGTATTTGCTTTCCCACTTTTCACAGTTCTAACCGGTATCCAGATCCGGGGTACGGTGCCTAAAAAAGGACCTTTCATCGTGGCTGCGAACCACATGTCTTTTCTGGACCCGCCGGTGATCGGCCTCACCGCCTTCCGGGAAATTCACTTCCTGGCCAAAAAAGGCCTGTTCCATGTCTCGCCGTTCTTTTCCTGGTTGATCACCACTTTTAACGCGATGCAGGTCCACGGGACCGAAGGCATGATCCGCGCGGTCCAACTCCTGCAGGCGGGCAAGGCCGTGGTCATCTTCCCGGAGGGGACCCGGTCCCGGAAAGGATATATGTTACCCTTTAACCCGGGGATCGGTTACCTGGCGATCAGCCTGGGCGTGCCGGTGGTGCCGACGTATATCGCGAACGCCGACAAGAAGATTATTTCCCTGATGCTCCGTTTTCATCCCCTGAAAATAACTTTCGGTGCGCCGGTCTATCCCCGGGGCTTCGCGAAGAACAAAACCGAATATCAGCGGTTCGCGGACCGGATCCGCGAGGAGGTTTTAATATTAAAATGAAGATCTTTGTCGCCAAGCACGGTGGTTTTTGTTTCGGGGTGACGCGGGCGATCCGGTTGGCGATCGAGGCGTCGCGGAACGGCAATGAAGTCTATTCCCTGGGCCAACTGATCCATAATCCGCAGGTTGTCGACGACCTTTTTAAAAAAGGCATCATCACCGTCAACGGACTGCGGCAGATGAAAAATAAAAATGTGATCATTCGTTCCCACGGCATCCACCCGTCGGTCCTGGAAAAACTCCAAAAAGAAAATTTCAACATCATTGACGCGACCTGCCCGCGGGTAAGGCGCGCCCAGCAGTTCGTGGAGAAGCTGGTTCGGGAAGGATACAAGGTCGTTATTGTCGGCGAAAAGGACCACCCGGAGGTTAGGGGCCTGCTCGGGTACGCCGGAGACAAGGCGGTCATTTACAGTGAAAAAATCGCGGTTAAGGAAAAGCGGATCGGGATCGTGCCCCAGACGACGATCGAGATCAGCCGCCTTCAGCACGCGATCACCCGGTTAATCCCCGACGTCCTGGAAATGAAAATATATAACACGATCTGCTACGAGACGATCCACCGCCTAAAGGAAGCGCAGGATATAGTGAAAAAGGTGGACGTCATGATCATCGTCGGCGGCAAGAACAGCGGGAACACCACCCGGTTATATGAAATGTGCCGGGCGGTGAAACCTTCCTACCACATCGAATCCGAGTCGGAGATCCGGTCCCGATGGTTCCGGAATGCGCGCCGCGTGGGGATCACCGCCGGCGCCTCAACGCCCCGGGAACAAGTAAAAAAGATCGCCCAATACCTTCGAAAATTGTTTAGATCCCGTTAGAGAATACCGTTCCCTAACGGGATCAGAAAAGCGGCTGGGGAACCCGGCGGCTTAAAGTGCGGTTCTTAAAAATCCCTTTTTTCTAGTGACCGGATGCCCAATCTCAAAAAACCGAAGATGGTCAAGATGTTAAAAACCAAGAACGCGGCGAATCCGACCACGATGAAGATCGATCTCCCGGGCCGGTTCATATACCGGCTGGTTAGATAATTATAAGCGGGAGCGGCGAGGATGATGAGCGAAATGCCGACATAGGCGACGCTCGTCAGGGCGGCGATAATACCGCCGCTGCCCGCCGCGATCCGCGAGGGATTGTCCTCGTTGAATTGGGGAAAGCGGCTGCCCAATCCGAGGTTGATCGCGACCAGCGAGGCGGCTACGAACAAACCGATGACCGGCATGATGACATAGAATGTCGGGTCGGTTTTGATCATCAGATTGGAGAGGATCAGCAGCCCTTCGAAGATTATCGTCACCAGGACGAAGTTGAAGATGTACTTGATCCGGAGGATCCGGGCCAGGGGCAGAGGGGACGACACGATGCACCATAACCCGTTGCGTTCCAGGCTCACGGTCGGGAATATGAAGCGGACACCCAGGGTGGCGAGCACGAAGCAGATGTAGGAAAAATTCGCGAACGATATGATCGTCCGCCACTGGGGAAAGGTGAAGTAAAGCGGGGTCCGGCTCAGGGAGAAGATATATATGACGAGCAGGATCAGGAAGATCGAGAGCTGGACCCATTGCGCGGGCTCTCGGACAAAGATCATGACATCCTTGAACAGCATGGACTCAACCGGTCCTCGACGGGGCCGGGAGAGCGGGGAGCGGGTAAGGCCCGACCGGCGGTTGTGCTCGCCCAGCCGAAGCCAGGAATGGTGATATAACAGGCGCGCGATGAAGAACGAAATGATCACCGAGGAACCGCTGGTGAATAACAGCAGGAGGAAGTAAAAAACTCCGCGGCCGCTCGAAGCCCGGAAACCCTTGATAATGTTCGCGAGCCAGGTGGACGGGACAAAGGCGCCGCCGACCGTGGACAGGTTGGCGGCGAAGCGGATAAGGTCCTGTTCATTTTCGGTTTCGAAGATCTTGAGGACCGCCGGGTTGCTGATCTTAAGATAAAGTACGGATAGACCGATGACGAACGCCAGGGAGATGAAGATCACATCCCGGGGCTTAATGCGCGGGAAAACGGAAAGCAGGATGAAGATCAGGACCGAAGCCAGGGCCGCGGGGATGATCAGGTATATGAAGATGCTGGCGACCGCGACCGGATAGAAAGGAAGGGGCGCCTTCAAGGCGATCCCGTACGCGAAGACCAGAGGCAGGGCGAGGACCATGGTCGCCCACGAGGCGTAAAGTGAATTTTCAAACAGCTTGGCGAGATAGATGGAGGTGGAGGGCACGGGCAGGGAAAAGAGGAATTCCAACTCCTGATTGTTGTAAAAGGTGGAGAAGGATGTGATTATATTACTGAAGAGAAGCATGATGAAGAAAACGAAAAAAGCCATTTCCAAGGTCCGGTCGATGAGCGACATGCCGATGATCTCGGCTGATGCGAGGTAGCCGAAGATCCGGAAAAGGACGTAGAAAGCCCCGGAGAAAAAAACGGCGATGACGAAGATAAAGGAGACGGTCCGGAGCCAGCCCAGCCGGGCTAGGGTGTTGCCGATCGTCCGGAGACGGGCCCGGTAAATAAGCAGGAACTCACGCATTATTTTCTTCGGAAAGCTTGAGGTAGATATCCTCGATATCCTTCAATCCCGAGATCCGGGCCAGGTCCTCGAGGGAACCTGTGAATTTCAGCTCGCCCAGATTGATGATGCCGATGCGGGTGGCGATCTCCTGGGCAAAGGTCAGGGTATGGGTCGAAACGAGCAGGCTCTTCCCCTCGTCGCGGAGTTTGAGGAAAATTTCGCGCACGACCTTGCTGCTCTTGGGGTCCAACCCGACCAGCGGTTCGTCAACCAGGATCAAGGGCGGGTCATGAAGCAGAAGCTGGCACAGGATAATCTTCTGCTTCATCCCGTGGGAATAACTCTCGGTGGGTTCGTCGATCCAGTCGCCGATCTCAAATTTCTCGATCAGGGGTAAGAGCCGTTTTTCATATTCCGGGGCGGGGATCCGAAAGATCCCGGCGATGAAGTTGATGAACTCCCGGCCGGTCAGCTTGTCGTAGATGAAAGGTTGGTCCGGAACGTAGCCGATCCGGGATTTGGCACGGATCGGATCCTGCCGGATATCGATGCCTTCGATCTGGATATTCCCCTGCGTGGGATGGAGGAGGCCGGCGAGGAGTTTCAGCGTCGTCGTCTTTCCCGCGCCGTTGGGACCGAGGAGGACGAAGATCTCGCCCGCTTCAATTTCGAGGTTTAAGTCTTTAACGGCCCAGTTGTCATTGAATCGTTTACCCAGATGGCTGATGATCAATCTTTTCATGGATTTTTTAGTTTCTCCGTCATTTATATTCAAGGACATTGATCTTGAGCCTGCCCACGACGCGCAGGACTTTGGCTTGTTCCGAGATCTCACCTTCCTTGAGCTTCAGATGGTAGAGGTCGGCGGGGAACTGGTTAAAGGTCGGATCGACCGGCACCCATTTACCGAGCCAGACCGCGCACCAGGCATGGTACCAATAGGCATCGCCGTAGAGGTTGATCAATCCGACATAGATCTTGGTCGGAATGCCGACGCTGCGCGCCAGCGCGGCGAAAAGGATGGCGTGCTCGTTACAATCGCCTTCCTTGGTTTTCAGAACGTCCAGGGCCGAGGGGAGGGAGGCGGTGGGATTTTTCCGGAGCATTTTATAAACCCCTTCGGTCAACCGGATGACCGCGGTCCGGGCATCGGCGGCGCCGCCGATGATGTCCTGGGCGGCGCGGATGATATCCGGGTTGTCGCACTGGATATATATGGATGGTTGGAGGAACTCCTTCGGTTCGTGCATCGGAATTTTCAGGTCCGGCAGCCGGTTCAGTTCGGGTCGGTAGAGTTCGATGGTCAGCGGTTCCCGGGCGGAGATCTTCTGGAAATCGTCCGTCAAGTCCAGGTTCTCGGTCGTGATATCCGCGAGCTGCAGCTTGATGAATGACAGCTCCCGGCCAGCCGGTATGGGCGGGGCTAGTTTTACCGCGAAAAACGAAAGAAGATCGAAGGCGTTGGCGGGCTGAACGTCGGCCAGGGCTTCTTCCTTGGATAGGGGGATCATTTCCAGGCCGAGGTTCGGGGAGTAATTCTTGATCAGCCGGTAGTTATCGTCGAACCACAGTTCCGAGATCATGCCCATGAATTCGATTTCGTATTTGGTACCTTCAACTTCCTTGCCCAGGACCGTCGTCTTGTCTTTGGCGAAGGCCTTGATCGTCGCGGTGGCGGAGGATTGGGTGGTGGGATCGAAGTAAGGGATCTTCAGTTCCTCGCCGGGTTTGAGTTTTTTATTCTTGATCACTTCTTCCATCGCGTCCGGAAAAAACGGTTTTTCCTTGAGGGTAATATTTTGGGTTTGAGGCACGTTTTGAGAATACGACTTAAGCGTCAGGACCCTTCCATTCAAGGTGCCTTCGATCTTGGTCGGGTGACCGGCCGTTGAAATTTCGATGATGAAGTCCTTGAGGGTATAATCCGCGTCGGTGTGGACGAAGGCGTGGGTGGTGAGGGTTTGCACCGTATTCATCATGTTCAGCGTGATCTGAGTCATGCTTTCGAGGGCGATACCCTGCTCGCTGCGGACGACCTTGCTGAACGAATAGCCGGCCCGCTGGCCCTGTAAAAAGACGCCCAACCATTCTTCCCTGGTTCCCGCCGGGACCGCGGAAGTGTCGGCGGCAAGCGCTTTTTTCCCGGCTCGAATTCCGGGGATCTGCAGGACCAGGACGACCGTGATTAAGAGAATTATCACAAGAATACCGACGCCGGCGATTTTTCTCATTTTTCGCTCCTTGGTTGTTGAGTGACGGTTATTATAAACGACCCGGGGGTTTAAGTCAAGGGCAAGGCGGTTTAGAAAGGCGAAACCTTTCGTCCATCTCAAAAAGACCAGAAAGACCGGGATAGTGTTTATTCTTTTTTAGATACGCTATTAGTCGGGTATTTATCCCGATTTCAGCTCTTGACTTTTCACCGCGGACGAATAAAATAGTGAATGAAGGCATGGCCGCAATACTTAGAACCCCATGAGGAGGTCCGATGAAGAAGGTCTATATTTTTGGCAAACCTTCCTGCCCGGTGTGCAAGGACGCGTTAAATAAGGTCAACTACTTCCGGGATAAAGGTAAATTCAACGCGGAAATAAAATATTTCGACGTGGAAACCATCGATGGTTTGACCGAAGGTTCGTTATTTGAAATTTCGGACATCCCGACCGTGGTCATCATGGAGGAGCAGCAGGAACTGGCACGCTGGGTGAAAAAACCGCCGATCAGCGAAGAGTTTTTACCTTATCTAAAATAACCACGGGTCCGTCAACCGCTAAACCACGGCGCTTCTTTTCAAAATTGAAAACAGGATATGATAGAAAACCCTGTTGTCTGGGGAAATTTTAAATCGGCGATGGAATGAAAAAAAACACTAATGCCAAAGTACGGAAACTGAAAGCGATCCTCAGATCCTATCCCGGTGTCGTGGTCGCGTTCTCGGGCGGAGTCGATTCCAGCGTTTTGCTCAAGGCGGCCCGGGACGCCCTGGGGATAAAGGTTCTGGCGGTCACCGCGCGGTCTTCACTTTATCCGGCCGCGGAGACGGCCCTGGCCCGGAAGATCGCCCGGGCGATCGGCGTCCGGCATCTTGTTTTTGAATCGCGCGAGATGGGTATGCCCCAATTCCGGAAAAACCCCCGCAACCGGTGTTATTATTGCAAATGGGAATTGTTCTCGTTCATGAAGAAGATCGCCGAACAGCTCGGCTACGCGGTGGTCGAAGGCGGTAACCGGTCCGACCTCGGCGATTTCCGTCCCGGCCGGGTCGCGGCCCGGAGATTGGGCGTGCGTTCGCCTTTGGCCAGTGCTGGATTGGAAAAATCCGAAATCCGCCAACTCGCGCGGCGTTTTAAGCTTCCGAATTGGGATAAACCGGCCATGGCCTGCCTGGCTTCGCGCATTCCCTACGGCCGGACCGTGGATATTATGACCCTGGGCCGGATCGGCAAGGCCGAATCATTCTTAAGGCGGTTAAAATTAAATCAAATCCGGGTCCGGGATCACGTGCCGATCGCCCGGATTGAAGTCCTGCCGAGCGAATTCATCCGAATTCTACGGCACCGCGGGGCGATCATCAAATATTTTAAAAGGCTTGGATATAAATATATTACTTTAGATCTTATCGGTTATCAAACCGGAAGCATGAACTTGTGACCATTGAAGCTATCCTCCTCACCCTAACCCTCTCCACATACATCTGTCCCTCTCCCTATGTTGATAGGGAGAGGGACAGGGTGAGGGTTGAATGACCGTCCGGCTCCGCGCGATCGCCAAGCCTTTCCTTAAGGTCGGGACCTTCGGTTTCGGCGGCGGCATGGGCATGCTCGCCATGATCCGGAACGAGTGCGTAAAAGTAAGGAAATGGATCACCGACGACGAAATGGCGGTCGCGGTTGCGATCGGGCAGATGATCCCCGGGCCGTTTGTCCCCAATTACTGTCAGTATATCGGACACAAACTGCGCGGAGTGCGGGGCGCGACCGTGGCGACCGTAGCCCTGCTTATGCCCTCATTTCTTTTAATGATCGTGCTTTCCTGGGTCTACCTGACCTATCATACCCTGCCGGGCATTAACCATGTATTCAAGGGGATTGGCGCGGTCATGACCGCGATCATCATCTGGGCTGCGTACGACATGGGCCGGATCCTGATCCGGAACTGGCGAAGCCTTGCGGTGTTCCTTTTTTCCCTGGCGTTTTTTCTTTTAAAATTCGACCCGGTTCTGACCGTGCTCATCAGCGGCGCGGTCATGGTGGTTTTCGATCACGGGAAATCCCCTAGAATTTTTCTGGCGGTACCGGTTTTCATGTTCGACCTGAAAAAGATCCTGGAGCTATTTTGGATATTCTTCAAGACCGGCGCGGTCACCTTTGGCGGCGGCTATGCCGCGATCCCTTTCCTGGAACGGGAAGTATGCGATATGCGTCATTGGTTGACCGCCCGGGAATTTATGGCCGGGATCGCGCTGGGGCAGATCACTCCCGGACCGGTCGCGATCACCGCCACTTTTATCGGTTTCAAGGTCATGGGTCTCCTGGGTGCCTTTCTTTCCACGCTGGCCATGTTCCTTCCTTCCTTTTTAATATTTCAGGTTGTGATCCGGCTCTACAGAAGAGTTGAATATAATAAATATATTATTTCCTTCTTAAACGGAATAAAATCCGCCATCGTCGCGGTTCTTCTCTCGACCGGTATATATTTCACCATCACGAACTGGCATTCCGTACCATCCGCTCTTCTGGGCGTGGGTACCCTAATCGTTCTGGTTTTTCTCAAGGTCCAACCCGTTTTTCTGATCATTGCCGGTGTCATATTCGGACTGATCGTCCGTTAAACTGCCGGCAATCATGCGTTTCGTGCAGAAATATCGGCATATTTTCAATAAATCCCGGCCGCATGGTCAACTTGACAATCGTCCGATTCCGAATATAATTCAGTTTAGGCGGCGTAGCTCAGTTGGTAGAGCAGGAGAATCATAATCTCTGTGTCGGGGGTTCGACTCCCTTCGCCGCTATTCGAATTACCGGTTATCGTTTGGATATGACCGGATGGGTGGAGAGTTTTCTGAAAATGACCGATATCGAGACGTTTGTTAAAGACAGCGTGGCTCTGACCAACAAAGTGGACGTTTTTTCGCAGTCCCTTAGCGTCCAGGGCGATTCCTTGAACGAGTTGATCGAGCGTCTTGAACAATTGTTCCAGCTATTCTCCCGAAGCGATAACTTAATAAAGATAATCCGCGATTATTCGACGAGTTTTAAAAGGGACGTGCTGGGATTTCGCCATAATTTGACCGAACAGGAGCTACGCATCCAGGAAATGACCGAACGTGTCAGCGCGGTAAGGACACAACTGTTAACGATCGAAGAATTGTTCGGGGTGATCCAGAGCGAGTCCGTGCGCTTCGTCACCTCGGCCCAGTCCCTGGCCTACCTGGCGAAGAACACCGAGATCCGCGCATACCAGGCTAAAGGGGAAGGCCGGGGGCTGGCGATAATCGCCAAGGAGACGCTCGCTTTGGCCCGGTTGGCCCAGGTACCGTTCCGAAACCTGGGCGGGCTGCTCGACAATTTGAAGGATATCGCCCGGCCCGTAGCCCGGGAATTGGAAGGCACGAGCGAGGTTTCGGCCCGGTCCTATGATCTTTTAAGCAAGACCATTGATTCCCTCCAAACGATTGATGAAACAAATTCTTTTCTTCAAAAAATAATCACCGGGATCGAACAGAATACCGCGGTTTACCATCAATTGAAAAACAAAGTATCCGGCGGCATGACGGTTCTGAAGGATCAGCTGCAGAACTCGTTTAAAACGGTCGACGACCTGTCCATTCATTCCTCGGAGATCCACGCCCTGGCCCAGGTCCTGAGTGATCTGGACGCGATCCGCCGGGAACTGGCCGCGGACCCGGCCCGGTCCGGTCGGGAACAGAATTACCGGTTTTGGGTGCAGGAAAATCTTAAGATCATTGGTAAGCTGGCCGCGGGCAAGGAGCCGCCGTTGTTCCCGGAGGCGGTCAACAAGGATATCACCCTGATCCAAAAGCAGATAGCGGAGCTGGGCGTGGCGATGCGAGAACTGGTGAGATACGGCGAGAGCCTGGGATCGGGAATGGGCGAGATCAGCAATCTCGAAACCCGTATCGAGCAGTATTACCGCGATACCCGGGGGATCTTTGACCGGCTCCACGACCTGGGTGGAAAACTGAAGCAGGAATTCGCCGCGATGGAGGATCTGCTCGCCGAAACCGGAAAAATATCCGCCAAAATAAAAACCCTATCCGTATTTGCCCGGATCGAAGAGGGGCGGTGCCCGAAGGAGTCCCGGAACGTCATATCGCCGGTGGTCGCGGAGTTCGTCCGGTTGGAACAGGAAACGGAAAAGGCTTTCCTGAACGTCCGGCCGCGTTTTACCGAACTTCAAAAACAGATCCGGGAACTGATCCGCAATACCGCGATCGGTGATAAGGCGGGATTCCGGCCGCCGGATTACGCCAAGATCAAATTATACCTCGACGATATTATCCGGGTTTTTAGCGAGGAGGAAAGCGCGGTCCAGGACGTCGTGCGCATCGCGGGCCGGCTTATGCAAAATAACCCCCAATTTAAAAGGGACTGGCAGGATTATGAAAACGCGGTGACCAAGATCACCCATACCCGCCGGGATTTCGAAGCCATCCTGCAGAGCGAAATAAAAACCGTCGCGCCGGCTGTGATCCGGTCGATCGCCGCCATTGCGATAAACTTGAACAACGACCCGGTGACGCTATGTCCCGATCTCAAGACGGATGAAACCTCGCATGCCGTGATCATGAATTTTTCGGCCGGCCTCTTTGAATTCGGGCCGGGAAGCGATATCCTGCCTGGTGTTTGCGATGAATATGATATCTCTCCGGACAGCTCCGAATATGTTTTCCGGATCCGCGAGGGCGTTCGTTACCATGACGGCCAGAAGTTAAAGATCGAAGATCTCCGGGACGGCTTGCTCCGGGCTCTGACCGGACCCAATGCCGGCTTCTTCGACATGATCCAGGGAGGGCAGGATTATCATGTTTCCCAAAGATCGGACCGCGTCGCCGTGAAGGTCGTCAACAACCGGACCCTGCTGGTCCGGCTCGATTATCCGTTCCTTCCGATCCTGGCCAATCTCGCGACGAACGTCGCCGATCCCTATCGGCCGGGCGATTTGCCGGTTGGACTCGGACCGTTCCGGATCACGGATTGGCAAAGAGGGGAAAACCTCGTATTGCGCAGCCACAAGGATTATTACGGCGGCCAGCCGGCGATCGACGAGCTCCGTTTTTTGATCGTAAAGAACAGCGCCGACGCATACGAAATGTTCAAACGGGGAGAACTCGATATTTTCGAACCGAGCACGGACCAGCTTGAGTCGATCAAGGAAGAGTATCCGCGCCAGTTGAAATCAAGCGCCGAATTATCCGTCCAGTTTCTGGGTATGAATTGCCAGAGATTTCCGTTTAATAACAAATTGATCCGCAAGGCGATATCCTACGCGGTTGACAGCCGGCGTTTTATCCGCGACTGCATGGGCGGCGACGGGATCCCGGCCCGGGGCGTTTTCCCACCGTCGATGAGGGTTTACAATCCGAAGCTGGAGGGTTACCATTATAATATCGACCGGGCCCGGAGCATGATGGCCGAGGCCGGTTATCCAAAAGGTCTGCCGGATCCCTGCCTGCTGGAGGTTAACGATAACGCCATTTCGGTCCGCCGGGCTGAGTTTATCCGGGATTCCCTCGCCGAGATCGGAGTGAAAATTGAAATAAGCCAGTGGCCGTGGAATATCCTGCTCGAACGTTCCTACTCTGGCAAGGCACTGCTTAATCTTCAGGGTTGGGTAAGCGATAACGGCGATCCGGACAACTTCCTTTATCCCTTGTTCCATTCCCGTTCTTTCGGATCGCCCGGCAACACTTTTTTTTACGCCAATCCCGAGATCGATCGGGATCTGGATAACGCCCGAAAAATAAGGAACATGAACCAGCGGATCAAGATCTACCGGCAGCTCGAAAACCGTATCCTGGACGACGCGCCGGCGGTATTCCTGTTCCATACCATGCAGCATTACCTGGTCAGCGAAAAAGTCCGAGGGTTCAAGAATCATCCTCTGGGTCTGGTCCGGGTCCGGCACTTATGCCGAAAGGAAGATCCGCCGCCGGCCGAGCAAGTCCGGGGTTTAACCGGTTTAATTTATGCCAAATCGTAGGGGGTATTAATGGCCAAAAAAGATGAGCGCGACGACCTTGACATTTTAGGCGATCTTGAGGAAAAATTAGGGCGGCTGGAGAAGGCGGAGAAAGATCTCGCGGCCAAGCAGAAGGAATTGAAAGCCGCCGAGGACAAGCTCGCTGAATCCTATTCGGCTCAAATGGAGATCAATAACGAGATCGAGGATCTCAAGGCGACCCTCCAGGATTTGAAAAAAGAAGAGAAGGGGACGCGTGATACCCTCAAGGTTTCGGAAAAAGACGGCCAGCGTTTGGATGGTTTAAAAAAGGATATATCCCGGCTCACCTCCGACAAGGATAAATTAGATAAAAATGTTCGGGAATTGAAGTCCGAATTCGATAAAATAACCGACGAGCGGAAGCGGTTGGAAAACCAGGTGGACAACCTGAAGAACCGGCAGTCGGAGCTGTCCAAGAACGTGAACAGCATGGAATCGGACAGCGGCAAACGACAAAAGGAATACCAGGATTTCGAGAAACGTCACAATGAGATGAAGGTCAAGACCGAAGAGCTGAAGAACGAGTATCAGAACATCGAACAGACGCTCCGGACCGCTCTGGCCGACCTGCGGGCGACCGAAAAGGACCTGAAGGTCATGAACGAAGAGCGCAACACGCTGACCAAGGAATTGAATACCGTCCGGAAAAATTTCGAAAAGGAGGACGCCCGGTACCAGAAGGTTTCCGCCGAAGTCGAGACCCTGACCAAGCAGAAGGAAACCCTCGAGCAGCGGGTCGGGGAGTTGAAGCAGTCCGAACCCGAGCTGGCCGCCCAGGTCAAGGAGATAAAGGAAGAACTGACCGGGTTGACCAAGGACCGGGATAAGTTGGACATGGAAGTCAAAGATCTGACGGAGGAGAAGGAACAGCTCACAAGAGAAAACGAGGAGTTTTCCAAACTCAAGGGCGAATACGACAAGGTCGCCAAGGAATTGAAAAAAATGGAGGGCGAGGCCGCCGAGTTGATATCCAACATTTCCAACTATCAACTTGAGTTTTCATCCCTCGAGGAATCTTTCAAAGAGCTTGACGAAAAATACAAGAAAGAAAAGAAGGAGGAAGCCGAGCTCCAGAAGGAACTGGTCAAGAACCGTAAGGAACTGGAAGACCTGACCTCCGAAGTGACAAAATTGAACAAGGAGTTTGAGTCCCTGGATCCGCGGGTCGACGAATTGAAAGCCAAGGAAAAGGAACTGAAAAAACTGGAACCGGAATACCAGAAGGTCAAGGACAGCCTGGAGATCCGGACCAAGGAAGCCCGTGAACTCGGCAACTCGATCGAACTGGCGAAAAAGAAGATCGCGGAACTGAAACCCGAGGTCGAGGAACTGGAAAAGGTCGACAAGGACCTGAAGGTCAAAAAGGCGGACCTGGACAAGACCCAGGAAAAACTGACGGCCGCCGAAAAGAAGCTGGAAGAGTTGGGCACCGAATATGAGGAGTACCGGACCAACCTGCCGAAAATGCGCGAAGAATACAACGAGCTGAAGATCGCGACCGAGGATTCGGAGAAGACCAAACAGCTGCTCGATACCCGAAAGAAGGAGCTGTCCCTGGTCGAGGGCAAGGTTTCGGAAAGAAAAGAATCGGTGGACGAGCTGAGCGAGAAGCTCGACATCCTCAAACGGGAAGAGGAAAAGGCCGTGGCCGAGCTTAACAAGGAAACCAAGGACCTGCTCAAGAGCCGGGATGAAGCCCAGAAAGAGATCGGCAAGCTGACCGACCGGAAGAAAGACCTGGAGACCCGCGTCGGCGATCTTAAGATCGAATGCTCGGAGACCGAGGATAAAATAGCCAAGGTCAAGGGTATGGAGCAGAACATGCTCGTCAAGCTGGAAAAACGGCGCGAGGAATTGATCGCGATCAACGACGAGATCGAGATCAAGAAAAAGGATGTGGACGCGGCCCTGGAAAAAGAGAACAAGCAGCTGGAAAACTTGCGCAAGGACGTCGCCGATATGGAAAGGAAACGAAGGGAGGCGACGATCATCGTTACCGAAGCGGAAGAGACGAGGAAGATCATCGGCAAATTGAAGGCGGAGAAAGAGACCGTTGAAAAAGAGATCGCCGAAAAGAACAAGGAGCTGGAAAAGATCAAGATCTTCATCGCCCGTCTGCGTGAAGCCCAGGTCGGCTCGGAAAAAGATAAACCCGCGGACAAGGATGGAAAGAAACACCAGATATCGTTTTAAAATAAATTAGAAGTGAAA
>Ga0315279_10002547_pt1 | contig 27075 bp, 14 predicted proteins | sample YL17G06_20_MG_FD_203694 | JGI IMG/M metagenome (GOLD analysis project Ga0315279, IMG submission 203694) | Sediment microbial communities from Yellowstone Lake, YNP, Wyoming, USA - YL17G06_20 | ecosystem: Environmental > Aquatic > Freshwater > Lake > Sediment | place: USA: Wyoming | collected... | reverse complement strand
GCACGTTAACGAAGCGAACGATGCGGAGATCCATTAACGAAGTGAGGCCCTTCAGATGTCAAGAAAAAGGGTGATGCTAGAAATTTATCTTGACATCTGATCTGTCATAGAAGGTCTTTGTGGTTCAAATTCAAAGATCAGGGAGAGAATCGCGCGAGGCGCGATTCTCTCCCGTTTGGATTAGAAGTTGAGACGGAGGACGATCTGAACCAGCCGTCCGCCTACTTAAAGTGCACGGCTTCACCGCAGTAAGAGAGGTCGCTCCTGGCCCTTGAGCAGGACCAAGAACTTCGCAAGGTTGTGGAGGCTGCGGTTAAGGCATACCCATCGCCTTCGGAAGCGGAGGTGGCACGGGCACGCCAAGTCATCGGCAAGGAGACCGACAGAATCATTTCGGGTATCTCCAAGGGTGTAGCTTCTTCTTTCGCGACGATGCTGGGAGTCCTATCGATTCCTGCGGTCATTCTATCCGTTTTCCTCCGACTATTCTGTGAAGAGTGGAACGATGCGGAACTGGTGCACGTCCACCAGACCCTTGTCGGTGATCTTAAGCGCCGGGATAACCGGCAGTGTCAGGAACGACACAACCATGAACGGATCGTCCAGCTGTGTCCCCAAAGTCCTTGAGACCAGCAGGAGTTCGTTCATCTGATCGCGCACTTTCTCAATCGGTTGATCGCTCATCAGGCCGGCAATCGGCAGAGGGAGGCGCCCCAGGACGCTCTCTTCCATTGCGGCCGCCATGCCGCCCCGCATCTCGACAACGGCACGAATGGCCGTCATCATGGAACGATCGTCCATCCCCGCCACAATGAGATTGTGGCTGTCGTGTGCGACCGTGGAGGCGATTGCTCCACGCTGCAAGCCTAATCCTTTCACCAATCCGAGGCCGATGTTCCCAGTGGCCAGGTGCCGCTCAATGACGGCAATCTTGGCGATGTCGCGGGCCGGGTCGGCAACAACCTGGCCGTCGCGCAGGGGTAATTCCTCCACCAGGTTGCCGGTGACAAGCTGGTTCGGGATGACCTCGATGATCCTCCCCCTCCTGCCGTTGGCCTGTATCTGCAGGCTGATGGCATCTGATCGGAGGTTCATGGAGGAGCGCAGGAATATCGGCTTTAACGGACGCTCCCAGGGAAGCGGCACGCCGTCTCGGGCAGCCAGCTTTCCGCCGCGGAAGACCATCTCGGCGCGCAGGTCCCGCAGCTCGGGAAAAACGACCAGGTCCGCTCTCTTCCCGGGAGCCACGCCGCCGCGGTCGTGCAGGCGGAAATACTCGGCCGGGTTCAGCGTCGCCATGCGGATGGCTGCGACCGGATCGACTCCGGCCGAAATCGCCTTGCGAATCAGGAAATCGATGTGTCCTTCGGAAAGCAGGTCCGCCGGATGGCGGTCGTCGGTACAGAAGCAGACGCGGCGGCTGTTGCTTGCGGTCAGCCCCTGAACCAGGGTGGCCAGGTTGCGAGCGTTGCTCGCCTCGCGGATGAAAACATACATGCCCAGACGCAGCCGCTCCTGCATCTCGGAGACCGTCACGGCTTCATGGTCCGATCCAATCCCTGCCGCGGCGTAGGCCAGCAGCTCACGGCCGGACACCCCGGGCGCGTGCCCGTCGCGGATCACGTCGGCGAAGCCGCGCAGCTTGTTGAGCACTTCCTCCTCCAGGTCGAGAACTCCCGGATAATTCATCATCTCGCCGAGGCCGAGCACCCAGTTGTCGTGCAGCTGCGGCGCGATATCGTACCAGCGCAAGTAAGCGCCGGCAGTTTCCATGTCGGTTGCAGGAACGCAGGAGGGCATCATTACGAAGACGGAAAGCGGATTGTATTTCGCGGAATCGAACATGAAGCGAATCCCCTCGAGCCCGAGCACATTGGCGATCTCGTGAGGATCGATGATGGCGGTGGTGGTGCCGCGGGGCACGACAGCACGAGCGAACTCGTTGGGCGGCACCATGGAGCTCTCAATGTGCACGTGAGCGTCGATGAAGCCGGGGCAGACATAGGCGCCTTTCAGGTCGTAGCTTTCGGCAGCATCGAATCCCTCTCCGACGCCCACGATCCGGCTGTGTGCGATCGCAATGTCCGAAGGGTAGATCTCACCGGTGTAGACATTAACGAGGCGGCCGTTTGTTAACAGGACTTGGGCAGACTCCTGTCCGCGCGCCATTCTGACCATCTGTGCCAGATCCATGATGTTCCTCCCGGTTGCATGTTACCGCAGTGCGCATCATCGGCATCAATTCGCTTCTTGTCGGTGTATGAAGGATACCATTCGTTGAACCAGCGCTCATGCGGAATTATCGCAGCACCCGATGTGCGGGGAATCGCAATCGCGCGCCGCGATTCGCAGACGGTGCCGGTTGCCCCTTCAAGCATTCACGCTTGACTTTTGTTTACCGGCCGGTAAAGTTTATTCGTTTGCAAGCACGGAGGTGCCATGAGCGGCGGACGCGAAGCCATCGTGAGAGCTGCCATACGGGTCTTTGCTCAGAAGGGTTATGTGGGCGCCTCTACGCGCGAGATCTGCGCGCAGGCCGGCGTCACGAAACCGGTCCTTTACTACTATTTCCGGGGCAAAGAGCATCTCTACCAGGAGCTGATGATCGATTCTTTCAGCAACTACCAGAAGATGCTGCTGTGCGCGTCACTGACCCGCGGAACTCTGCGCGAACGGCTGGTGCGCATGGTCCAGACCGACTTCCGCGCGACCAAGGAAGATCCCACGCGTGTCAAGTTCGTCCTGCGCATGGTCTTTTCTCCCGGCGAACAGCATCCTCTCTTCGATTACCTCACGGAGATGGAGAAGGAGAGGCGCGTTATTCTCGGTGTGCTGCAGGAGGGCATCGATGCAGGAAGCCTGCGCGGGAATGCGCGCGATCTGGCGACGGCACTGATGGGAATGCAGCTCATCGCCACGCTGGAGCATCTGTTTACCGGCCGGCTTACGCTCACACGCCGGCGTGCCGAAAGATGCGTCGACCTGCTGCTCAGGGGTTGCATGGTTGGATAAGTATTTATACCGGGCGGTATAGTAACCGAAGGACTGATGATATGAAACCTGTTTTGCGCTTTCTCGGCTGGGCCATTCTGGCTGCGTTTGGCGCCTCGATTGCTCTAGGCCAATCTCCCGCTCAGACGCTCACTGTAGCCGACGCGATCCGGCTGGCACTCGAGCGCAACCCGGAGGTTCTGGTAGCGCGCGAGCAGCTGGAGGAGCTGAAAGGAAAAATCACCGAGGTGCGCGCCGACGCGTACCCTCAGGTCAACATGCAGGGATTCGGCCTGCGCTTGAGAGATCCCAGCATTCTCAACAGCTCCAGTTTCGACAAGCTCCCCGAGGAGTTCCGCGCCGCCCTTGTTCCCAGGGCCGCCAATCTGTTCGATGTCGGGTTGACGGTGAAGCAGCAACTTTACACCGCTGGGAAGGTGGGCACCGCCATCAAGCTGGCTGTGCAAGGCCGGCAGGAGAAGGAGGCGGCGCTCGAGGCTGCGCGCCAGCGAGTCGCCTTCAAGGTGTTTCAGGCTTTTCACGATGTGCTGCTGGCGGAAGCCAACCTGGAAGTGGTGCGCGAGACCTCTGCGCAGCGGGGAAAGCACCTTGAGCAGGTGCGCAGCCGTTTTACACTCGGGGTTGCCACTGAAACCGACGTGCTGCGATCCCAGGTGAATTTGGCAAACACGGAGCCGGAGCGCATCCGCGCTGAAAACGCGGTCCGTTTGGCGCGCGCCCTCCTCAATAACCTGATCGTTGTCGATCTTAACGCCCCGACTCGGATCGAGGGGAGGCTCGACTATCAGCCCTGGACTGCGCCTCCGGAAACCGAACTGCAAGCGCGTGCGCTCGCGACCCGGCCCGAGATTCTGGTCGCGCGCCGTTTGGTAGATGAAGCCAGGCTGATGCACGCCCTGGCCGGTGCCGAGAACAAGCTGAGCGTGGATATGGAAGGGCGCTGGGGCTACAACATGCGAGATCCCAAGAACTTGTTCAGCCAGGATTTCAGCCGGTGGAACCTCACCTTCAACTTCCGCCTGCCGTTTTATGACGGAGGACGCAAGACGGGCCAGATGGTGCAGGCTGCGTCGAGGCTGCGTGCGGCGGAGCAGAACCTGGTACAGCTCGAAAACAATGTCAAGCTGGAGATCAAGGCGGCCTCTGACGATCTGCAGTCGTCCGCACAGGCTATTGAGGCGGCGCGACTGAACGCAACTCAAGCCGAGAAGGTGCTGCAGATGATGGAGTCGAACTATAAGTATGGCGCAGCGACCACCCTGGATGTCGTAGATTCTCAGACGGCCCTGACCATTGCGCGCAATGCCGTGATCAACGCGACCTATGAGTACCAATTGGCAAAAGGCCGGCTGAGGCTGGCGGCCGGCATGCCCATCCTGGATGAGGAGGACAAGCGGTGACGACAAGACGTGCTCGCAACATTTTTTTCATGCTCCTGGCGGCCGTGGCGCAGTGGCATTGCACCGGCAGCGGGACGCCACCGGGCACAGGGGCGACCACGCCCGCTCCCCCGGCTGTGCTGGAGGTCAGAGTCGCACCGGTTGCCGTTGTCGACTGGCCCGTCATGATCCCAGTTTCGGGAAGCCTGCGCTCGCAATCGAACGTGGAAATCAAGTCGGAGGTCGGGGGTAAGCTGATCACCGCCGGTTTCGAGGAAGGTGATGCCGTGACCAAAGGCCAGCTAATGGCCGAGATCGATCCAGTCAACTATCAGCTGGCGCATGATCAGGCTAGTGCGGCCCTCGCTGTCGGCGAAGCGGGGCTTGAGCGCGCCCAGGTCATGCTGGATCACAGCCGGCGAGAGATGGAACGGGCGGACAACCTCCTGCGCACCGGCGGCATCACCGAGAAGGACCATCAGGCGGCGCTCACCGGCGTCAGAGACGCCGAGACGCAAGTAAAGCTGGCCGAGGCGCAGCGGGAGCAGGCGCGGGCCACCCTGTCCGTCACTGAGAAGGCGCTCAAGGATTGCAGGATCGCGGCTCCGGCCGACGGGGAGGTGCGGCGCAAGTATCTCGACCAGGGCTCGCTGCTGGCGCCCGGGACTGCAGTTTACAGCCTGGTCGACAATGCGCGCCTGGAGCTGGAATGCCTGCTGCCGTCCTATCAGCTTGCAGACGTGCATCTGGGCCAGCGCGCTCTGTTCACGACGCCAACCTGGGGCGAGCGCAAGTTCGAGGGGACCGTCTCGGCTATCAACCCGATGGTCGAGGCCGACAATCGCTCCGTCAAAGTGATCGTGAAGATCGCCAACCCTGGAGGCGACCTGCGCAGCGGCATGTATGCCCGCGGTGAAATCGAAGTGCGGGTTGAGCGCCGAGCCATGGTGATCCCGCGTTCGGCGTTGATGGTTGAGCAGGAGCAGTCCACTACCGGCAGCGTCTTTGTCGTGGGCGACGGCCGGGCGCGCCGGCGCAGCGTGCGTCTCGGCGGCTCCCGGCAGGACCAGCTTTGGATTCAGGAAGGAATCTCGCCGGCCGATCAGGTCATCATCGAGATCGGTCCTTCACTAAAGGAAGGCGCGCCCGTACGTGTCGCACCGGATCGGCCTGCCAGGGAGCAGTGACCCATGCTACTTTCCGACCTTTCCATCAAACAACCGGTTTTCGCGACCATGCTCATGGTGGGCCTGGTGGTTCTGGGACTCTTCTCGTACAAAGGATTGTCCACTGACCTGTTCCCGAATGTGGATTTGCCGGTGGTCAGCATACGCACTCTCTACCCGGGGGTTTCGCCCGAAACCGTGGAGACCGAGGTCACGAAGCGCATCGAGGAAGCCATTAATCCGATCGAAGGCGTCAAACACATCTCCTCGGTTACTACCGAGGGCTTCTCCAGCGTCGTTGCCGAATTCGAGCTCGGGACGAACATCCACACTGCTGCGCAGGATGTGCGCAGCAAGGTGAGCGCCCTCAGGCGCGATTTTCCCACCGGAGTTGAGGAGCCGGTGATCGAACGGCTGGATCCGGCCGACCTGCCGATTGTCTCGCTCTCAGTTTCGTCGGAGACTCTTTCCCCAAAACAGCTCACGTCTCTTGTCGAGAAGGTCCTTACCAAGCGCCTGGAAAATATCCCGGGAGTCGGATCGCTCACCATCGTCGGCGGGGAACGCCGCGAAATCCAGATCCTCTTGGATCCCGACCGAATCAAGAGCTACAGCCTGACGGTCCCCGAGGTGGTGACCGCCTTGCGCAGAGAAAATCTTGAGGTGCCGGCGGGGAAGATCGAGCACGGGCAGATCGAAGAGCTGGTGCGCGTCGACGGGAAGTTCGCCAGCGCTGAGCTCTTTGGCAATCTGATCGTCAAGACCATCCGTGCAGTGCCGATTTACCTGCATGAGGTGGCGTCTGTCGTCGACGGCCATGAGGAGCAGCGAACCCTGGCGCTGGTCAACGGCCAGAGAGCGCTGGCGCTTGAGATCCGGAAGCAGTCGGGCAGCAACACCGTCAACGTCGCCGAGGCCGTCAAAGCGGCACTCCCGAAGTTGAACCAGGAGTTCCAGGGCCAGGCGAAAATCACCGTAGTCAAAGACCTGTCGACGTTCATCCGCGATTCGGTGGAAGATGTGCGCAACACCCTGATCCTTGGCGCCATCTTCACAGTCCTCGTGGTATTCGTCTTTCTCAACAGCTGGCGCAGTACGGTGATCACCGGACTCACACTGCCGGTGTCGATCATCTCGGCGTTCATCGCGATGAAGATCTTTGGGTTCACCTTGAACATGCTCACCCTCATGGGGATTTCGCTGGCCGTCGGCCTGCTGATCGATGACGCCATCGTGGTGCGCGAAAACATCGTTCGGCACATGCAGCAGGGCAGGGGCCACTATGAGGCCGCGCGCATCGGGACGTCCGAGATCGGGCTGGCGGTCATGGCGACGACATTTTCGATTGTCGCAGTTTTTGTGCCGGTAGCCTTCATGGGTGGGATTGTGGGGCGTTTTTTCTACGAGTTCGGCATCACGGTGGCCTTTGCTGTGCTCGTTTCTCTGTTCGTTTCCTTCACGCTCGACCCCATGCTGTCGTCCCGCTGGTATGATCCGGCCATCGAAGGCGGCCGACGCCGCGGTCTTGCCCGGGTGCTGGAATCCTTCGACCGGGGCTTTGGGAAGTTGCACGGCGTTTACGAGCGTGCGATCTCCTTTTCGCTGCGGCACCGCGGGCTGGTGCTCGGTGTGGCGCTGGTTTTGTTTGCCGCCGGCCTGGCGGTTTTCCCCCATCTGGGCACCGCGTTTTTCCCGGATTATGACCGGGGCGAGTTTCAGGTGAGCTTCAAGTCGGCCGCAGCATCAAGTCTGGAGGAGACGGAGAACATTGCCAACGATATCATCGGTGTCATCGCGCGCCAGCCAGGCGTCGATTACACCCTTACGACGATCGGCGCCGGGGCTTCCGGTGCCATTAACGAGGGTGTGATCTACGTCAAGCTTAAGCCGAAGCGCAGCCGGCCTTTGGCAGATACCGAGCTTCGCAGCCGGATCCGTGCCGAACTGGCTTCTTACAGTCGGGCTATGGCAAGCGTCGAGGAAGCGTCGGAAATGGGGGATGCCAAGCCGATCCAGATCAGCGTGCGTGGGGCCGATCTGACGGAACTGGACAGCCTCTCGGCGCGCCTGGCCGATGCCGTTCGCTCGGTGCCGGGTGCGGTCGATGTCGACCGCAGCTTGGACCGTGACAAACCCGAGGTAAGGATTCGAGTCGACCGCAAGCTGGCCTCGGATCTGGGCATCAACCTCGACTCGATCGCGGTCACGCTCAGGGCGCTGCTCAACGGGGAAGTGGCAACCCAGTTTGAAGATCCGGACGGCGACGCTTACGATGTGCGCGTGCGGCTGGCAGCGCAACAGAGACGATCGCTCGAGAGGCTCAACGACATCGACATCCTCAGCTCTCGAAAGGATGCCGCTGGACACGACATGCTGATTCCTGTGGGGCAGGTCACCAGCTTCCAGCGGAGCACCAGCTCATCGCAGATTCGGCGCTATGATTTGGTGCGCGAAGTGCGAATTTCAGCGAATACAATCGGGCGCCCGCTGGGAAATGTGATCGCGGACATTCGCGCGCGCGGTTCGGGATCAAGCCTGCCGCCGGGGTATGAGATCCTGTTCACAGGTGAAGCAGAGAGCATGCGGGAAACCTTCGGTTACATCTATGATGCGCTGATTCTGGCGGTCGTGTTTATATACCTGATCCTGGCTTCACAGTTCGGCAGTTTCAGCCATCCGCTCGCCATCATGCTGTCGCTGCCTCTGTCGCTTATTGGCGTGGTCGGCATGCTGCTCGTGACCGGCGACACGCTGAACATCATGTCGATGATCGGCTTGATTCTGCTCATGGGCCTGGTAACCAAGAACGCGATCCTGCTCATCGACTACACCAACAAGCTGCGCCGCGGAGGCATGGATCGCAACGCGGCCCTGGGGAAGGCCGGCAACACGCGCCTGCGCCCCATCGTCATGACCACGCTCGCGATGATCTTCGGCATGCTCCCGCTCGCTTTCCAGATCGGCGCCGGCTCGGAGATCCGAGCTCCCATGGCAAGAGCCGTGATCGGCGGCTTGATCACTTCGACGCTTCTGACCCTTGTGGCTGTGCCCGTCGTCTATTCTCTCCTTGATGACCTGACGCGCAAACTGTTCCGGGACAAGAAGCCGCTGGGCGCCGAAGCGAAGCAGGCTGCGCCGGCAAGAACGCAATGAAAAAGGAGCGCGCTCCTTGGGACCTGCGCGTATCTGCCTAGGTTTAGCGATGAATCAGTGACGCTTGCCGGAGGGATCGGATCGCTTGCCGATAAGACTTTGGCTGGGAGACAGGGATTCGAACCCCGATTAAGTGGTCCAGAGCCACCCGTCCTACCGTTGAACGATCTCCCAACCGCGCCTAATGCTAAGAAAACCGCGCCCGAATTGCAAGCGCAGATTGGCGGAAGATCGGTGACAGTATCTCATCCCGCGCAGCGGGACCCAAGCACATGAAAAGCGTCGGAATCGGCATCGGGATCGCAATCGTGGTCGCAATCGGCTTTTGCAGACCAACAACTTCGATAGCGATAGCGACCCCGATTCCGATGCCGACATTTGTTGCCTGTTGTCTCTATTTTCGGAACAGGCACCAGTTTGACGGGTCCGTAAAGGATACATGGCCGGCGGCCCTCATCAAATCGGCGCCGATCACCGATTTTAGTGCGCTTTCTGGATCTTGGCCCATGTGTCCTTCAGCGTCACCGTGCGATTGAAGACCAGGGCTCCCGGAGAGGAATCGGGATCGGCACAAAAGTAACCCATGCGCTCGAACTGGAAACGATCGCCGGGCCGGGCGCCGGCGAGGGAAGGCTCGCCCCGGCATCCCATGAGCACCTTCAGCGAATTGGGATTGAGGTGCGACTTCCAGTCCTGCCCGTCCCTTTCGTCGGACGGGTCCGCCACCGCAAACAGCCGCTCATAGAGGTGTGCCTCGATCGCGATTGCGTGCCGCGCTGAGACCCAATGCAGGGTGGCTTTGGCCTTAGGGACGCCCGCCGCATTCGGATCCAGAGAGGCCGGGTGATAGGAACAGTGGACTTCCACGACCTCCCCCTTGTCGTCCTTCACTACCCCCGTGCAGGTCACGAGATAGGAATAGCGCAGGCGCACGGTGCGCCCCGGCGCCAACCGGTAGTATTTCGGAGGCGGGTTTTCGCTGAAATCCTCGCGTTCGATATACAGTTCCCTGGAAAACGGCACTTTACGTGTGCCCGCGGCTGGATCTTCGGGGTTGTTGACCGCCTCCATCTCCTCGACTTTGCCTTCCGGGTAGTTGTCAATGATCAGGCGGAGCGGTCGCAGCACGCACATCACTCGCGCAGCGCGCCGGTTGAGATCCTCGCGCACGGCGTGTTCAAGCAGCGCGACGTCGATCACGTTCTCCTTTTTTGCCACGCCCACCCGGTCGCAAAAGTTGCGTAAGGATTCGGGTGTGTAGCCGCGACGCCGCAACCCGCTGATTGTGGGCATGCGGGGGTCGTCCCAGGCATTGACGTAGCCGCCCTCGACGAGTTCCAGCAACTTGCGCTTGCTCATCACCGTGTAGTTGAGGCTCAGGCGCGCAAATTCGATCTGCTGCGGATGGCACGGAACGTCCAGGTTGTCCAGGAACCAGTCGTAGAGCGGGCGATGGTCTTCGAATTCCAGCGTGCAGATCGAATGGGTGATTCCCTCGATTGCATCTGACAGGCCATGGGCGAAATCGTACATGGGGTAGATGCACCACCGGTCGCCCGTGCGGTGATGGGATGCATGCCGGATGCGGTAGATGGTCGGATCCCGCATGTTGAAGTTCGGAGAAGCCATGTCGATCTTGGCGCGCAGCACGCAGGCGCCGTCCGGAAACTCTCCGGCACGCATGTGCTCGAACAGGTCCAGGTTTTCCTCGATCGGGCGATTTCGGTAGGGGCTGTCTTTGCCCGGTTTCGTCAAGGTACCGCGGTATTCGCGGATCTCGTCCGCGCTGAGACTATCCACGTACGCTTTGCCCTTTTTGATGAGCTCGACCGCGTATTGGTACAGCTTCTCGAAGTAATCTGAAGCGTAGTACCGACGGTCTCCCCAATCGAATCCCAGCCAATGAACGTCTTCCTGAATCGACTCAACGTACTCCACTTCTTCTTTGGTAGGATTGGTATCGTCGTAGCGCAGATTACAGGTGCCGCCATACTGGGCGGCGACGCCGAAGTTCAGGCAGATGGACTTGGCGTGGCCGATGTGCAAGTAGCCGTTCGGCTCCGGAGGAAAGCGCGTGGCGACGCGGCCGTTGTTCTTGTTTGCCTTCAGGTCCGCCTCGATGATCGCGCGCACGAAGTCCAAGGACTTTTCATTTGGCCTGCCGTCGTTTCCTTCGGTCTTGGTCGTTCCCATGATTTCTATATATTTTCGGAAATTCGGTGACAGCCACCTTACTTCAGCGTGAGAATGTTAGCGCCCGGCGCTGCCGTTTACTGAAATAAGGTGGCTGTCACCGAATTTCATGTGCTTGCCAAATAATGGCATAATAGCATATCCAAAAAGGGACCGCGAAACGTGCAGCGCGCGTCTTTGTGACTTCCGAAGGAGCAATTCAATGACTAGACGATACCTTGCTGTCGGCTTCATCCTTATCGGTCTTCCACTGTCGTGGGCCCGGCCGTTGCAGCAGTCAGGGCAGGGGCAGGCGGCTCAGACGCAGGTCAGGCCTGCCTCCTCTGGGCAACAGTCCCAGCCGCGCGGCAGGAGCATCAGGCTCGGGGATGTCACGAGTTTCGAGGTGAAGGACAACGTATTCAACGTCGTCGCGGGGCAGGACCTGATCAGGGTGATTTTTTACCGGGATGACATCTTCCGGATCTGGCTCGGGCCGGACGGAAATCTCAGCGAGCCGCCGGCAGCACCCGAGGATGCGCCGATCGTCGTCTACAGAGGGGCTCCGATATCGGTGCCATGGAAAGACGCTGGCGAGTATTACAAGCTTGAGAGCAAGGAGTGCGTCCTGCGTGTTTACAAGAGACCCTTGCGGTTTGCTCTTTTCGACAAGGACAACGCGGTTGTTATCTGGCAGGAGGCTCAGGCGCTGACGTATGGACCGTCAACGGTGCAAACCCTGAGGCGCGGCGAAAGCGAATATTTCTACGGTTGCGGGATGCAGAACGGCTACTTTTCGCACCGAGACACGTCGGTCAATATTCGGCTCAACACTCGCGGGTGGGGCGACGGCACGACCCCGAACCCGGCCCCCTTTTACATGAGCACTGCCGGCTACGGTGCGTTTCGAAACACCATGGCGCCGGGCAGGTATGATTTTCTATCGCCGCTCAGCCTATCGCACGACGAGTCGCGGTTCGACTGCTACTATTTCTACGGACCCTCGCTCAAGAAGATCCTTGACGGCTACACGCTCATCACCGGCCGTCCCTTCTTGGCGCCGCGCTACGGCCTCGAGTTGGGCGATTCCGACTGCTACAACAAGACCGGCCGGACTCCGGATGTCATCAAGAAGGTTGCCGATGTCTACCGCACGAACGGTATGCCGGGCGGCTGGATCATGCCCAATGATGGTTACGGCTGCGGCTATGTAGACCTCGATGCCACGGTCCAGGAGCTCCATAAGCGTGGGTTCTACACTGGCCTCTGGACCGAAAAGGGTCTCGATAGAATTGCGCAAGAAGTCAGCGTCTTCGGAACTCGGGTCATGAAGTTGGACGTCGCCTGGGTCGGGCGCGGCTACCAGTTTGCTCTCAACGGCATGCGGGACGCCTACGAAGGCATCGAGAAGAACAGCGACGCGCGGGGTTTCGTCTGGACTACCTGCGCTTGGTCCGGCGCGCAGCGCTATGCGACGATATGGTCCGGCGACCAGTCGGGCAACTGGGAATACATCCGCTTCCACATTCCCACTGTGATCGGCGCCGGCCTTTCCGGATTCAATGCGGCCACGGGCGACGTGGACGGGATCTTCGGCGGCAGCGCCCAGACCCAGGTGCGTGACTTCGAGTGGAAGTGCTTCACGCCGGTCTTCATGATCATAAGCGGCTGGTCCAAGCAGACCAACCTTGTGAAGCAGCCCTGGATCTTCGGCGAACCCTACACGAGCTACAACCGGAAATATCTGAAGCTCAAGATGCGACTGACGCCCTATCTGTATACCTATTGCCGTGAAGCGTACGACACCGGAGTGCCTACGGTGCGGGCAATGGTTCTCGAATTCCCCGACGATCCCGTGGCCTGGTCGAAGCGGACACAATATCAGTTTATGAGCGGTGCATGGCTGCTGGTCGCCCCGGTGTATCAGGACTCACCCGTTCGGGATGATATCTATCTGCCGGCGGGCAAATGGATCGACTACTGGGACGGCAGGGAATTCAACGGGCCGACGGTTGTGAACGGGTATGATGCGCCGCTCGACAAGCTGCCCATATTTGTCAAGGCCGGCGCAGTCGTCCCGATGTATCCGGAAATGCTCCATGATCGCGACAAGCCTAAGGACCCGGTGACGATTGACGTTTATCCGTTCGGAAAGTCGAGCTTCAACTTATACGAAGACGATGGCGTGACACAGGAATACCGGAAAGCTGCATTTGCCAGGACGCCGATCGAAGTGGAGGCGCCCAAAACGCTTGATGCGCCGAACGCACAGATCACCGTCAAAGTTGGAGCAGCCAAAGGCACGTACAAGGATATGCCTGCGAGCCGATCCTACGTCGTCGACGTCCACATCGCGGCGAAACCGGCGGGTGTGAAACTGGCGGAAAAGGATCTGGCGGGATTTGAGAAAAGGGCGGAATTTGATGCCGCTCCAGAAGGATGGTTTTTCGATGCCAGGGACCGCCGCGGCGTGCTGCACGTCAAGACCAAGCCGCAGGCGATGGCAGCCGGCTTCACCCTCAAGGTCAGCATGTGACCCAGAACCGCGAAGACGACCAAGACCCTAAAGGATTTCTGAAAGTTCTTTGCGGTCTTGATCGTCTTCGTGGTTTGTTTCTCATGGGTCTAACGGCGTCGATAAAAGCCCCGGCCGACAACGGCCTCGGTTTCGGTCGCAGCCCCGATTTGAGCTGCGTCCTGTTCCCGCGAGGTGCCGACCGAGAAGTTGGTGACAGCCACCTTTTTTGCGCGGTGCTTTGGTTCAGCCACCGAGATATCCCAAGCGAAAAAGGTGGCTGTCACCAATTTCCGAATGACCACGTAATCGATTGCTTCCGCCATGCTGAGTTGCGCGCGCCGGCCTAATAAGCCCGGCCGCGTGCGGCCTGGACCGGTCGGGCCGCGACGGGAGAATATCAATGCAGGGGGGCAGAGAACGCTGATTCGGGAGCCTATCTAGCGGCCTCAGCGAGCAGCTTGACGAAGATGCCCCCGACAACCGAGCGGGCTTGAAATCCCTGCTTCTTGCCGTCTGTCGTCGAATACCAGTCGGTCAGCGGTACTCGGTCTGGAGACTCGACCACCCAGCGGTAGATCGGGCTGACGAGAGCTGCGAAATCCTGCGGATTATCCGCCAGCGTGGCAGTCCAGAGTTCCCAATCCAGTTTGGTGTAGTCCCTGCGGAGGTCGAGCGGCAGGCCGAACTTGTTCAGCTTGGTCTTGTAATAGGAAATCTCCCGCCGCGCGACTTCCGGCGGAAACAGCTTCAGCCCCAGGAGCCGGTCCCACACCAGGTTGTACTTCTGGCTCCACGTGTCGGGCTTGTCGAATGTGAGCCGGTAGTGATCCCCGTCGATTGCCATCTGCTGCCACTTGCCGGCCATATCTTCGGCCGCCTTGCGAAACGCAACTGCCTCGTCTTTGCGTCCCGCCATGTCGCAAAGCATGGCATAGCCGCCGATCGCGAGTATCGCCTTCAACGATAGATTTGTGTTGTGAGCGAGGTGTCCGGCGAAATCATCCGTGCAGAGCTGGTTCTCCGGGTCCAGGCCTTTCTCGCGGAGATAATTGGCCCATTTAGTGAGCACGGGCCAGTATTTCAGCGCAAAGGTCGCGTTTCCGTCCTTCTTCGCGAGCGCCGCTGCCATCAAGAGCATGTTGCCGCTCTCTTCGACCGGCATCTGATTCTCCTCGCTCTGCTCGCGTCCTCCGTAAACCTGCCCGTTGGCGAGAGGGTAGGTGCCCAGATCATGCGGCGCGAACGGGAAGCGCCAGCGAGGCAGGCTCGCGTACTCGAGGATGGGAATGAGCTGCCCTTTCAGCAGTTGCGGATTGAACATGAGAAAGAATGGCGAGGAGGGATACGTGACATCCACGGTGTCGATGCAGCCGTTGCTGAAGTTTTCTTTGGAGAAATACAACGGTGTGCCGTCGATATCGGCGACCAGCTTATGCGCCGCCAGGGTCTGACGATATGCCAGAGCCGCAATGCGGGCATATTCCTCTCCGCCTGCCTTTGTCAGGTCTGCCGTCAGTTGAGCATCGAATTTCCTGCACCGTTCGGCCAGAGCCGAATAATCCCGGTGTGCCGCTTGGAGTAACGCTGCGGCATCCATGCCATCCCTGCGCCAATAGGGGCGGAGTCTGCGGCTGAAGTATTCGATGGCATAGAGATCGTCGTAGGCCGCCATCAAATGACGCGATACCGGCGCAGCGCCGACGTCTCCGAGGTCGAAGGAAAATGCCAGCGCCGGCGCGCGGTCGCTTGCAGCCCGCGGCATATCCAGGTCATCTGCATCGGGAAGGGAACCGCTCGCTACGAACTCGGCGCGCGCGTTGCGTTCATTGGCGATCACGGACCCGCTGATCTCTTTTCGCGCGCCGGCAACATACAGGTAGCCCCAGTCGATGCGAAGGTTGTCGCCGGACCTGGCGAGCACTAACTGCTCGCGGGAACCCACGCGGAGCACTTCAAGGTCGCCGATCCTAGCGCGTGACCAGACTACCTGCTGGTCCGGGCTGTTGACGGCTAACTGCGCGGAACTCTGGAAGTACAGACGGACTCTGTGATTCTGACCGTCGGTGGAACGAACCTCCCAAACCAAATAGGTGACCGGACGCGAGAGGATATCCAGGTCGTCGGGAAGTGCCGGTGTCAGGAACGTGAGGGCAACGTGGATGCCAGCGGCATCAAACTGGTAGATCGTGCGCGTCGGCAGTATCTCCAACCCAGTCTGATTCATTACAGGAATTCCCCGGCCGGCCTGGCCCAGAAGTTGGAAGGGCTTCCCGTCGACGCTGACCATGCCTGATAGGGATTGTGCCGTTCCGGTCCAGTGTGTGGTCGGGCCGCCGGTGAGGAAGTTGTAGGGCGACCACACGCTGAAATACGGGTCGTGTGCAATCAATGGAACCGCCGGGGGCCGAAATGGCCCGACGATCTGTGCGGACAGGATCATTGTCCAGGAGAGTAGAATCAGAAAAAGCATCCGAGCCGTCTTTTTCATGATGGTGAGCCCTCGATATCGAACCGCAGATGGACGCAGCTAAACGCCGATGGTCCTCTGCTTCCATTCAAAAGCTGCCATGGATTCCACGGACAACCCGGACGTAAGAAATTCTGTGAAATCCGTGGCTGGTTTGTTTAATCGATCTTGTACTCGCTGCCGGGTTTTACTGCTACAGCCTTGCGGCCAGCAGCCTCGACCTTGCGCACGAACTCCTGAGGATCAACGTTGATCACATCAAACGTTCTATAGTGCATCGGGATGTTGACCTTGGCCTTGAGGAAGCCGGTCGCCCGCACGGCGTCGTCAATGCCCATCGTGAAGTTGTCGCCGATGGGCAACAGGGCGACATCGAGTGGTCCCCAGGCGTCGCCAATCAACTGCATGTCCAGGAAGAGCCCGGTGTCTCCCGCGTGATAGACTTTCTTCCCTCCCATGGTCAGCACGATCCCGACCGGGTTTCCAAGCGCTTCGCCGTTGGGGCCGGTGGAGGCGTGGTGTGCGATCGTCAGCTTGACATGACCGAACGGGAACTGATGCCCGCCGCCGATATGGAGCGCGTGCCCCTGACATCCCTGGTTGCCCAGGTAATTGACGATTTCGTAATTCGACACGATCAGTGCCCCGCTCCGCTTGGCGATCGCAACCGCGTCGCCGATGTGATCTCCGTGGCCGTGAGTCACAAGGATCGCGTCCAGCTCTGTGAAGGCATCAGCCTTTACATCCGCCAGCGGGTTGCCGCTCAGAAACGGATCGACGAGCACCCGGTGACTTCCATCGTCGAACTCCCAGCAATCATGACCGTGATAGCGCAGCGTCAGCATAGTCGGTTCCTCCTCCGTCCGATTATAGTTCGGGAGCCGGGTCGAGAAAACTCCCAAACAAGAAAAAGTAGTCCCTACCGCCGCGCACTGGCTCTCGGCGACGGACTTCACGGATTAGCGCCGGCAGGGTGGCAAGATCCCTCGCCGCTCGCCGGGGCTACCCGCCAGCACAACCACTGTGTGTTTGTGGAACCTGTGGCTGTCCTTTTCCCTTGCCTTTCCACTCCTGCGCGGGATAAATACGTTCTCACACGCTTCAATCAGCTTACAGGAAGGAGAGAATGCTTCCATGCGCACAAGAATAGCTAGGCTACTGCCGGCGCTGATGCCGGCACTGTTGGTGGCGGCCACCCTGTACGCGCAGGGTACGATCACGCCGCCCAAGTTCGGCCAGTACACGGTCGGTGACGACTACTTTCTGGCCAACTATACGCAGCTTGTCGAATACTGGGGGAAGCTCGCCAAGGAATCGGACCGCATGAAACTGGTCGAGATCGGCAAGACGTCTGAGGGGCGGCCGATGATCATGGCAATCATCACCTCTCCCGCAAACTTCCAGAAGCTCGACCGTTACAAAGATATTTCGCGGCGCCTGGCTCGGGCAGAAGGACTGACCGACGATGAGGCTCACAAGCTGGCTGCCGAAGGCAAAGCAGTCGTCTGGATTGACGGCGGGCTCCATGCGACCGAATGCGTTCCTGCCCAGCACCTGTTTGTCATGGCCTACCAAATGGTCAGCCAGTCGGATCCGGAGACGATGCGCATCCTCAACGAAGACATCCTGTTGTTCGTTCCGGTGAATCCGGACGGCATGGAACTCGTTTCGAATCGGTATATGCGGGAAGCCGATCCGGCGAGGCGAACGATGGGTGGCTTGCCGGTCCTCTATAACAAATATGCCGGGCACGACAACAATCGCGATTCGTTCATGTCGAATCTGTCCGAAACCACGGCGATCGGGCGCCAGATGTTTATCGAATGGATCCCGCAGATCATGTATAACCAGCACCAGTCCGGACCTGCCGGCTCGGTGCTCTTTACTGCGCCGTTCAGGGATCCGTTCAATTACAACCAGGATCCGCTTGTCCCGATTGGAATAGATCTCGTGGGTGCTGCAATCCACGAGAGGTTCATCGCAGAGGGGAAGCCGGGTTCGGTCATGCGCAGTGCCGCTTCCTACTCAACCTGGTTCAACGGCGGGGTTCGCACAGCGACTGGATTCCACAATCAGATCGGTATTTTGTCGGAGATCATCGGCAACCCCACACCCATGCAAATTCCGTTCGTCCCGTCCCGTTTCGTGCCGAACGGCAACCAGCCTTTTGCGATCATGCCCCAGGAGTGGCACCAGCGCCAGTCGATCGACTATCTCATTTCCGCTGACCGCGCGATCCTGGACCTGGCGGCCAAGATGCGTGAAGACTTCCTGTACCGGATCTACGTGATGGGAAAGAACTCAATCCAGCGCGGCAGCCAGGATTACTGGACCATCACGCCGAAACGGCTCGCGGCGCTCCAGGCAGCCATCGCCAAAGACCAAACCCAAGGCGCGCAGCCGGGCGGACGCGGTGGCGCAGGAGCGGCAGCCATAGGAGTCGCAGGCGCATCGAGTGGAGAGGCGCCGAGCTTCGGACGCGGTTCCATCCCGCTTAAGTACATGGATGTATTGCACGACCCGGTCCTGAGGGATCCCAGGGGTTATATCATTCCTTCCGACCAGCCTGATTTCCTGACCGCGACGAAGTTCGTGAACGCTCTCATCAAGACCGGCGTCGTGGTTCACCGTGCAACGACTTCGTTTCCGGTGGCCGGCAAGACGTATCCGGCAGGCTCCTATGTCGTGAAGGCGGCACAGGCGTTCCGGCCGCACCTGCGCGACATGTTCGAGCCACAGGATCATCCCGACGACATCCCGTATCCCGGCGGGCCGCCCACGCGGCCCTACGATATCACCGGCTGGACGCTTGCGTTCCAGATGGGAGTGCAATTCGATCGGATCCTGGACGCCTTTGACGGGCCATTCGAGAAAATCCCGGACCTGACCAAGATGCCGGCAGGCAAGGTCACGCAGGCGCAGGGGACTGTAGGATATTTGCTCAGCCACCAGCCCAACGACGCTTTTGTCGGAACCACCCGTTTATTGAGTGCCGGGGAAGAAGTGTACTGGCTGAAGGCGCCATTTTCGGCCAATGGCAAAACCTACCCTCTCGGCACAATCTACATCCCTGCCAAGACAACCACCCGTGCTACGTTGGACAAAATCGCGAGCGAGATCGGCCTGAGCTTTGATGCCACCACGACTGCTCCTGCGATGGACGCCCTGAAGCTGCGGACGATCCGCGTCGGCCTGTGGGACATGTATGGCGGGTCGATGCCCTCCGGCTGGATCCGTTTCATGTTCGAGCAGACATTTCTAATCCCCTATAAATTGGTCTTCGCGCCCGAGCTCGACGCCGGGAACCTTATCAGCAAGTACGATGTGCTTATCTTCCCCGACGGGTCGATACCCGGCGCGGGCATGGGAGGCCGAGGAGGAGGTGGCGGAGGCGCAGCCGCCAACATCCCACCCGAATACAAGGACCGAGTCGGATCGGTTACTGCGGCCACTACCGTGCCGCAGTTGCGCAAGTTCGTTGAGGACGGCGGCACAATCATCGCCATCGGCACCGGGACCAACATCGGTTATCAGTTGGGCCTGCCGATTACCAATGCGATGGTCGAGAAGCTTCCCAATGGAACTGAGCGACCTCTGCCATCGGAGAAGTACTTCGTGCCGGGCTCAGTGCTCCAAGTCAGTGTGGACAGCACCAACCCGGTGGCCTATGGGTTGCCGGACAAGGTGGATACCTTTTTCGACAACAGCTCCGTGTTCCGTCTTCAGCCTGATGCGGCTCTGAAAGGCGTTCGCCCGTTCGCGTGGTTTGGCGCCGAGCCTCTGAGAAGCGGCTGGGGGTGGGGTCAGTATTATCTAAACGGCGGTGTGGCCGCTCTCGAGGCTGCTATAGGGAAGGGAACGGTCTATCTCATCGGGCCTGAGATCACGTTCCGCGCGCAGCCGCACGGCGCTTTCAAGTTCCTGTTCAACGGCATGTACCTTTCAGGAGCAACGCCGGTGAAGCTGGGAACTGCAGCTGGCAGCGGGCGCCACTAATCACACTTCCGAGCTCCGACTTCCGGCCAAGAGCCGGAGTCGGAGGCGCGGAGTCAGATGCTGGACCGGCTGCGTTGCGCCGCAGGATCAACCAAGCGAGATCCCGTATCATTTCTTGATCACAGGAAGAGTAATCTTGTCCTGCACCGCGACGGTAAGCGCTTGGTAATCCGAATAGCGATGGCTGTTGCGGAATAACCGGCCGTAGGTTTCGAGCGTAACGACAACTTCCTGGGGCAGCCAGAACGTCTCCGGAATGGATTTGAAGCGCACTTCGCCGAACCATACTTCTGAAGTCGCCCTGGCCAAGAGCGCGTCGTTTCTGGGGGCGAGCAGGTCTGTCCGCATGCGCACGATTTGATAGGTCTTCGGATCCACCCATGCGAATCCCTGGTACAGCAACTGTGCCTGTATAGGTATAGGTATGTCCGTAGTACTGAACGTTCCGACGACGTCCGCAATTCCCGGCTTCTGAGCAAAGGCGATCACGTAAGCGCGAGGCGCGGCAAGCTCCCGCCCAAGATAACGAAAGCGCGAACCGAATTGATGGCTCGGGTGAAAATAGATCGGAAGACTCGCGAAACCTGAAGTGAGAAAAGAGGCCACGGACATTCTCTCGGGCGGGATCGTACGGCCGCCGCTGCCGGTCCTGCTCTCTTCCGGGTTGCCGATCTTATCGAGAGAAACTGAATAGTTGAAACTCTGCGTGACGGAATCTATTACTCTCCCATCGTTTCCCAGTCTCTCCCGTCGGACTTGCTCTCTCGAAACGGTGTTTGGGAAATCGTGGAAGAAAGCCGCTACTCTCTCTCCTGCATTTGCCAAGAGAGAATCCAGCTCCTGCTGGTTTTCTTCGAATTTCAGATTTCGGAGTTCGGTGGAGTAAGCCTGAAGCAGTTCCTCGCGAGTCAGATCGACTACCGTTCTGGCTCTTGCATAAATCTCCATTTCCGTCAGCGCCACCGGTTGCGGGGGCACGACGGAAGCGGGCTTCAGTGTGCCTGCACTTTTGATTTCACTTTTCCTTTTGGCAATCAACTGGGAGAGGTCGAGGGATCCCTGGCGCACGCGCACGCTCAGGTCAGGACGGCCTTTGACACTAACTCGGATCGTGCTGTATTTGCCCGGCTGCAATTTCTCCTCGTCAATCTGCCATGCCAGCAGATAGTAGCGGCTAATCTCGGCCAGCGTGGTGATCAGAGCCGTGTCGAGCGCATTGGTGTTCTTCAGAAAACGTCCGCCGGTATCGTACGCAAGTGCGTTGAGCGCATCCATCGAGGCAGCCACTTCATTGGCACCGCTGTGTGCCAGCGCTCCTGTCATATCCGGCCCCCGCTTTGTTTTCGCATCCGGCAGACCAACCACGAGGCCCCGTGTATCCAGGGTGTAGATTACGATTCCCGCACGGGCGGCGGCTGTGGTTAAGTCCGTGATCCTCGAAACAACGTCGCCTCGTTGGGGTTGCAGGACGAAGCCGTCGGAGAGATAGAAAACCAGTTTACGTCCCGGCAGAGCTTCGTAGGAGCGCAAAAGATTGCTAAGGGCTGAAAGAGTCCTCTCGCCAATACCCGCCGATGTTTGGGCAAGGGCGGTTGCCCTTCTGCGTGTAGTCTCCACGGCATCTCGGACCTCCCTTCCTTGCGGAGGTGAAATCTTATCGAGATCTATGGGTTTCCCGAGGATTGCCGACACGAAATATGTAAGCACGTTCCGATCATTCTGTTCGAGTAGGAATGCCTGCACCTCAGTCATGGGCGGCCACTGAAGGTCCTGTACGCCTGCACTTTGAAAGTTGAACTTTTTCAGGAGAGCAAGCAAAACACCCTTGTCGCTCGTGAGTTGCTGCACGGATCCAAGCTGCCCCGAGGCCGCAAAAATGGCGACTCGGTCGTTGGGTGCCACCGAGGTATTCACAAGATCTTCCAGCGCAGCTCTCGACCGCATGAGGTTGTCCTCGCCCATGTGCCAGTCATCTAGAAAGAACAGCAGAGTGCGGCCAGGATTCGAACTGCCAGTAGCAGGCGGAGACGGTTGAGAAGGAGGTTTCCCTTCCTCTTTCGCCCAGACCTCTTCGTCATGAGGACTGCCTGCGGATATCAGCTCAAGAAACGAGATCGACTGTACCTTGCCGTCGACCCGCAATTCGAACTGCTCTATTTTGAGATCGGGAACGAAGTGTCCACGCCGGTCGAAGACCATTACGTCCGTCTGAACCAGTCCGACATTGACACGTATCGTTTGATCGGCTTGCTGACTCCGGCCTTGCGGCTGCGTTCCAGCCTGGGAAGAAAAGGGGCGCGAGTGTGGAAACAAGAGCAGCAAGAAAAGAGAGGCTTGAGCAAGGCGTCGAAAGGGCAGATTGCGCGTGCCCATGAGACCTCCCGCATTCGAGGAGCCGTCATAGCGAGAGAAACCGCCGAGATGCCAGATCGCTCCTGAAAATTCGTGGCATGTTTTTTCCCAATTAGTATAGCAAAAAGGATACTTCGAGATGCGCAGCAACATCCACCGGTTCATCGATTCAGACACTGCATGCCAATCATCAGTGCAGCTGCGGAATCGCCTCCGGCGCAGCCAAAGCCCCCTTAGCTTTTGGTTCTTTGGGGTCTTGGTGGTTCGTTCTTGGGATGCGACGGCATCGTTCCAAGGGTGCCCACCACTGTCTGAATTGCCGTTCACCGGTTGTCCGTTGGACGTCCCTGGATCGAGAATGCAATCTTCTGGCTTGCGGCGCCACTGTTCGGGCGGCCAGCCGCCTCGCCGAGAGAGCATGAAATGGACGGAAGTTTTAGGTCTCTGTCAAGCTTGTTCAGATGCTCGACTTGATGTGGTGCGCTACTCGCCGGCAAGCGTCTGCCAGAAAAGATATATCCGCATCGGCGTGCGCCGTGGAAACCGCGCCGTGGCCGTGCACGAAGAAGATGTTTTCGAGCAGCAGGGCGAGCGGAAGCACATTCACGGTCAGTTCAACATCGCATATCGAAGGATCGAACAACTGCTCGGGCCTGTCGAGGCGGACATCCTCTCGGTAGGGGAAGTGCAAGTAGGCCATGGAGCTGCCCGGCATCACCTCATTGCCGTGGCCGCTCGCGCGCGCGCAGATTCCTTCATCAAGGAAGGCTGCCTCCATGGTGCGGCGCGTTTTCTCCCCGAGCGCTGCCAGGAGAGGGTAAATCTCTCCCTGGTGTTTGACGATGTACTCCAACATCGTTTTGGCTGCGAGCATCGAGGCGGGATGGGCGGAGAATGTCCCGCCGGAAAACTTGACCCGTCCACCGCCTGAGCGTCCGGCCAGCCCCAGAACATCCGCGCGGCCTGCCACTGCAGCTACCGGCATGCCGCCGCCGATGATCTTGCCATAGACGCTCAAGTCGGGGGTCACCCCGTACATGGCGCCCAGATTTCCGGCGTGGAAGCGGAAACCGGAAATGACCTCGTCGAAGATAAGCAGGGCGCCGTGGAACAGGGTCAGTTGTCGCGCGGTCTGAAGGAACTCGCGCGTCGCCGGCATGAGCCCGCCCATGCCAATAAACGGCTCGACGATAAAGCAGGCCAGCAGGTCACCGTATTTGCGGAAGTTCTCCCGCAGGCTTTCGGAATCGTTAAATCCGGTGATTGCCACCTCGCCGGCGAAACTGGCGGGAATTCCTTCGCTGTCGATCTGCAGAAATCCCTTGCAGTTGTCATCATGGAAATAGACACCTTTGAGCCCCCAAGGCTGCCCGCCATGCCACCCGCCCCCGATCTTGAGAACTTGGGTTCGTCCGGTGAACGAACGGGCGAGCATAATGGCGTACATGGTTGCCAGCGACCCGCTGGTGGTAAAGCGCACGCACTCGGCGCCGGTGAGTCTGCAGAGGATCTCGGCTGCCTCCGCCTGAAGCCGGTCGGTGAATCCGGTCTGCAGGCCAAACCCTTCGGCAAAGGCTCGGGCTAAGACTTCAGTGACGACCGGAGGGTTGTGTCCGAGCAAGTTGGCCAGGTGGCCCTGCCAGAAATCGAGGATATCGTGGCCGTCCTCGTCCCTGAGGTGCGCTCCCCGGGCAGAGACGATACGGGGCGGAAACGGCTGCATGAGCCGCAGCTGATGGCTGCCGCCGTCTACGAGGTACTGCCCAGCCGTTTGGTTGATGACACCGGACTTGGGGGAAAAGCGTGCGTATTCATCCTGGAGTTCCGCCATCAGACGCGTGTGATCTCTCTTCTTCATCTGTTCTCCTCGATGCGATCTTGCCGGAGCTTGCGCCGAATAGAAGACAAGAACGATTCGGGATCCAAAAGAAAAAGCCTCGGATCCGTGATTCGCAGAATCACTGGTCTGCAGTATCGACTACTCGATTTGCAGTCCTCTCGAATGAGGGTCAAAATGCAAAATCCAAAACCGGGAAGGGGTCAAGATCTGAGGGCATATCCTACGCCGGGCAACCGACCATCCTCAGGCTTGACACGCAGCATCTCTTTCACCGCCGTCGCCAGGCGGCGGATGCCCTCTTCGATGCGAGCCACAGGCATGTTGGAATAGCTGAGACGCAGCGTGTTTTCCTTGTTCCCCTTGGGAAAGAACGCGCCTCCTGCGACGAAAGCGACGTCAAGCTCCAGGGAGCGGCGCAAGAGCTCTCGGGCATCCAGGTGAGGCGGCAGTTCCACCCAGAGAAACAAGCCGCCTGAGGGACGCGAAAAACGAACCCCCTTCGGCATCTCTCGCTCCAGTGCTCGAATCATGGCATCGCGGCGCTCGCGGTAGACGGCGCGCATCCGGTCGAGATTCCTGTCAATGTCGAACATCTTCAGACACGCGGCGACCTGCATCTGGCATAGTGTCGAAGTGTGCAGGTCGCTCGCCTGCTTCAGAATCACATACTTTTCATAAAGGGGGCTGCCGGCAGTAAGCCATCCGATGCGCATGCCCGGGCTCAGGATCTTGGAGAAGGTGCCGAGATAGATGACCTGCCCTTTGGTGTCGAACGATTTGATCGGAGGCAGAGGGAATCCTTCAAAGCGCAGCTCGCCGTATGGGTCATCCTCAACAATTGGCACTGAATAGCGAGCCGCAACCTCTGCAAAACGCCGGCGCCGTTCGAGCGACCAGGTTGTTCCGGTCGGATTCTGAAAATTGGGAACTACGTATATGAGCTTGATCCGGTCGCAGTTCTCCAGCCTTCTTTCCAGCGCGTCAACATCCATCCCTTCTTCATCCGTCGGTATTTCTACCCAGCGCGGTGCGAAGACGTTGAGGGCGGAGATGGCGCCGACATAGGTCGGACTCTCGCACAACACCGTATCCCCTTCATCGAGAAACAGCTTGCCTGTCAGGTCCAAAGCCTGCTGAGAACCGGTTGTGATCAAGACTTCGTCAGCCGTGACCCGAATGCCGCACCTGGCGCCCATCCTGTGCGCGAGCATTTCCCGGAGAGGCGGATATCCTTCCGTCGTCGAGTACTGGAGCGCCTGTGGCCCCTCGTCCTCGAGAACCTTTCTGGTCGCTTCTTCCAGCTGTTTTAGAGGGAGCAGTTCAAGCGCCGGCAGTCCGCCCGCAAAGGAGATGATCTCGCCTCGCTGTGTGATCTTCAGCATCTCCCTCACGTCTGAGGCCTTTAACGTATCCATTCTTCGAGCCAACTGGAGGGCCACGCTTGCCTCCTGGCGCCAGGCATCCTGGCGCCGGTTGCGACGATCTGTGAGGACTGTCCGCCGGCGGGAGCCGAAGAGCGGAGGTCGGCGCACCTTTGTCACTGATCGTTCGATGTTTCCATCTTCAGTAAGCGGCTATTGTATTGCTTTCGCTGCGAAAAGCAATCTCAGACCACGAAAGAAAAAACGGGACGCCTCCCTATTTCCGGCGCTTTTCTCCACCTGTTGGCCACACAACGCCGAAAACAGGGAGGCGTCCCCGGTTTTTTCTTGCGCCACTGCATGACCTGGCTGGCCCACCGGGTTGGCGGGAGAGTTGAGCCCGCTTTCGGTACCAACCCGTGGTATCCTCTCCCCGGCATACAAAAGCAATTGCTTATCGGCAAAACTGCGTTACGCGGGAATGCAGGCAGCACCGGTTTGTTCGCTCGCTCTTGGGTCGATAGTGGAAGATCATTCCGGCTGTGGGCCGGGCCTCGACTCCTCGATCTATTGGCCTCGAATGGGCCTGTTGATCAAGGGCCTTTGGCAAGTGACAAAGGAGAACGGATATGAAAATACGAATGATTGTGGCCTTCTGGTTCATATGTGGAGCGGTCGCGTCCGCGCAGACGCCGGTATCCGCCGTCACTCCCCAGGGCCAGGCTCCCCCGGGCGCGCCCCAGGCTCAAACAGCAACCCCGAGTTGTCCGGAACTTGCGCGGGCGCTCGCGACTCTGATGCAAAATGATTTGCGCCTGCGTGACTGGGCCGCGCTGGTGCGGTATCGCGAGGCCAATCGCGCGCTGCCGCCGCCGGCAGAGGGGGAGGCCCGTGTTGCATTTATGGGGGACTCCATCACCGACCTCTGGCAACAGCCGCGCTTCGGCGGCTTCTTTCCCGGCAAGCCGTACGTGGATCGCGGCATCAGCGGGCAGACCACGCCGCAGATGCTCATCAGGTTCCATCCCGACGTAGTGGATCTCAAACCAAAAGCGGTCGTGATTCTCGCCGGCACCAACGACATCGCGGGCAATACGGGACCGATGACGGATGAGGAAATCCAGGAAAATCTGGCGGCCATGTGCGAAATTGCTCAGGCAAACGGCATCCGGGTCGTTCTGGCAAGCTTGCTTCCCGTGAGTGCCTATCATGTGCAGCCAAACAGCGCGGCAGTGCCCCAGACGACCGCACGGCCAATGACGCGGATTCTGGCGCTCAACGATTGGATGAAAAAATACGCCGCGGCACGCGGATACGTTTACCTCGACTATTTCTCTGCCATGATCGATGCGACCGGCCTGCTCCGGGAAGACCTGAGCGCCGACGATCTCCACCCCAATGCGAAGGGTTACGGGATCATGGCGCCCCTGGCAGAGGCCGCCATCGAACGGGCGCTCAAATGACAGCGTACTTACCGGGGCGACGACGATTGGGATATTCCTAAATCGGATGCGGGTGGGTGCCGCCTAGCTCTGCGCATGTCCCGAAAATAGTGACTGGACAAAATAAGCCGAATCTGCTATTCAAAAGGACATGCGCATAACATCGACCATTCAAGAACAGCTGTCCAGTCCCAAGATAATCACCAGAGTAAGGAAT
>Ga0315279_10002546_pt1 | contig 27100 bp, 25 predicted proteins | sample YL17G06_20_MG_FD_203694 | JGI IMG/M metagenome (GOLD analysis project Ga0315279, IMG submission 203694) | Sediment microbial communities from Yellowstone Lake, YNP, Wyoming, USA - YL17G06_20 | ecosystem: Environmental > Aquatic > Freshwater > Lake > Sediment | place: USA: Wyoming | collected... | reverse complement strand
TGGTGGTGACCTCGGCAGCGAGAGCAAAGAACCTCAGGCACCGCCCCGCCTACATCAGCGGCTTTGGACAGGCACATGGGGCTCCGCTGCTGCGCCCCTGGCGCAATCCCAAAGTATCGGATTGGGCTGTTTGGACCAAGGCCAGCGATATAGCCTTCAAGATGGCAGGCGTTACCCGCAAGGACATAGATGTCTGCCAGCTTTACGATGCCTTCACCATCGTATTTCTGCTGCAACTGGAAACCAGCGGCTTTTGTAAGTTAGGAGAGAGCGGCCGCTTCGTTGAAAATGGCAGGGTTGAGCTTGGCGGAGAGCTTCCCTGCAACACCGCAGGTGGGCTGCTCTCCGAAGGCCACACCATGGGCCTGGGCCACATCGTTGAAGCAGTACGCCAACTCAGGGGAGAATGCGTAGATAGGCAGGTGAAGAACGCGGAGCACGCTTTGGTCACTGGATTCGGCGGCGTGGTCAACGAGTATCCCCCAACCTTCAGTTCTTCTTCCCTGATCCTGAGGAGGTGATAATGACACAAGAATTTAAGATTCCTAAACCGCTTCCCTCCCCCACCGAGGACTCGAAGACCTTCTGGGATGCCTGCCAGAGGCAGGAGTTTGTGATTCAGAAATGTGACGATTGCGGGATGTGGCGTTTCCCGCCCAGCATCCTCTGCCCCAAATGCATTAGCATGAATTACCGGTGGGCCAAGGCCAGCGGCAAAGCCAAAGTTTTCTCCTGGCAAATCACCCATCAGCCCTTCTATCCGGCCTGGGATCCGCCTTACAATGTCGCCATTGTGGAACTGGAGGAAGGGCCCCGGATGCACAGCAATATAGTGGGCTGCAAAAACGAGGATATATATATAGACATGCCACTAGAGCTTACTTTCGAGAAGGTCGAAGAACAGGACTGGTACCTGCCCAAGTTCAAGCCAGCGTCCAAGCCAAGAACATCCAGAAAATCGAAATGAGGAGGTAAACATGCCCGCAGTACTCTTTGAGAAGAAGGAACACATAGCAATCGTCACCATGAACCGTCGCGAGGCCCTCAACGCTATGGACGACGAGATGATGGACCAGCTTTGCGATGCATGGGTGAAGGTTAGAGATGACCGGGATATCTGGGCAGCCATCATCACCGGGGCTGGCAAGACCGCCTTCTCCGTCGGCGGCGACCTCAAGACCTTCCTGCCCAAGATTACCCAGTCCGATATCCGGGAACTTCAGTCAGACCCCCAGGCCGCCAAGTCGCTTACCGCCGTCCTCCGCGGATTCGACCTTTTCAAGCCTGTGATTGCAGCGGTTAACGGCTTCTGCATGGGCGGAGGCCTGGAGATGCTGCTCGGCACGGATATCAGGGTAGCCTCCGAGAACGCAGTGTTCGCCATAATGGAACCAACCTGGGCGCTCTTCCCCGGCGGGGGCACAACCGTCAGAGTGCCGCGGCAGATACCCTACTGCCGCGCCATGGAGATGCTGCTCACGGCCAACCAGATCACCGCTCAAGACGCTGTCGGATACGGCCTGATCAATAAGGTCGTACCCCGCGAGCAACTGATGCCTGCCGCCATGGAATATGCCGAGAAGATCTGCTCAAATGGCCCCCTGGCGGTGCAGGCGATAAAGGAATCAGTGCTCAGAGGCCTGGCCCTCGATGGCGCCTACTCTATAGAGCGGCTGATGTCAATGATTATCTTCTCCACCGAGGACGCCAAAGAGGGTCCGAAAGCCTTCATGGAGAAGCGCGCGCCGGTCTGGAAGGCAAAATAGGAAAACAGATGCGTATGGGGCGGGTTTAAGACCCGCCCCTCTTTATCTCCGTTCCAACCTCAACCTGTATCTCTTTCTTATTACTATTATGGCTGGAACTACCAATCCCAGAACACCCACGATTATCCCTATCATGCTCCACGGAACAACCCAGAATTCCCCTGTTTGAGATTTATTTACCAGTTCCCCTTTATGGTCTAAATAGCCGATCACAACATTTGCCTTCACCTTGCCAAAGAAAGGCGTTTGTTGCCAGTTGCTCTTTATCACCCCATCGCTATTCGGCAAAATAACCATTTGCCCCAAATCCAGCTCGCTATCTCCACCCAGAGAGGCGCTGAAGTGCGCCCTCGCCGCCACAGTCAGATGAACATTTCCCGAGTTATGCACCACAACGCCGGCCTCGACGGGTCCCTTTCCGGCAAAGCCCGGCAATACAAGAGAGGCAATATCAGCATTGGCAATGACCTCAGCTTCGGTGATACCCGGGACAGTTATATAGAAGAGGGTGGGAATCCTGGTGGAAATCGAGACCGCGCTTTGATTTGATGAAGGGATAGTCTCAAAGAATAGGGCAGCGTAATGTCCACCGGGCTCTACTTCGCTCGGCGCTGAGAGGCCAACATGAACCTCTCGACTTTCTCCAGGCGCAATCTCAAAATCAGCTTCTTCTATATTGAGCCATCTTGCCGCCGAATAGCTCTCATGCCCCGGCTCGGAGAAAATAAAATTGCCCTCCCTATCAATGGAGAAATCCATAACATAGGCTTTAATCTCAATAGATTCACTGCCTTGATTTTGGACATGAATAATCTTGCCAGCCTGCTCTCCCCTGTTCACCGTCAGCTCAACCCATGTAGGCCAGACCATCATTCCTCCCTGAGCCGAGGCTAAAGTCGAGGAGATGCAGAAACCCAGAGCCAGCACCACGGCTGTGATCACGCCATATCTCAGATATCCCATCGTTCAACACAAATAGAGGGCAGCAAGGCAAATCCAGACTGCCCTCTATTTCCTGGACCGCGAATATTAAGGGCTGCCCACAACTAGAGTATACGTATGCAAGGCCGAATAATAACTCACTTGTGGATTATTACTTGGCTGGCCCGCGGGGATTATGAGCTTGCAGGCCACGTTGATGGTGCTGCCGCCGGTCGCCGAACCGTTGCTTACCACACTGGATGGAGACCCCGAACTCCCGAATTCCGTACTCGACGTTACATACGTTCCGCTTGCATCGCCGCTCGATTTGAAGGTGAAATTGGCCGAAGGAATCGTAGCATCAAGCGAAGAGTCCTTCAGATCCTGATTCTTGCTCACGGTGAGATGCCAGGCGCTGTTTGCTGTCATGCCCAAAGACAGGGTCTTCTCTAGAGTTTGCCCGGGTCCCATGTTTCCGAAATCGATCTGATTCCCGTTTACGGTTCCGCCCGCGATGCTAAGGCTGCCGCCCGTCTCAACGTTGACCTTTGGAATCACATCCATGGTATATTGACCGACTGCGCTCGATGTCACCAATAGACAGAAAACCAGTACCAGAACCATAACCCCGACCATCACCAGTACACGCGACGGCGAAACAAAATTTACCCTCATAAGCTCTCCTTTCTTTATATGATTTTCTACTACTAGAATCGTGGTGGATTATCCTAGCAGCGTTTGAGATTATACAGGAAAAAATTTCGATATGCAAGAGGCTTTTCAAAAATCGGAGGAAATGGAGGGGTTTCTATCTCGCAGTAGTGCTAGAAAATTTGGAACTCACGATAGCAAACATTCGAGAATAAAAGGGGAGCTTCAGGAAGACTGAAGCTCCCCCTAAAGTTTACCTTGGTGATCAGACCAACCAATATCTGGCTGCAATTATAAACAGTGTTACTGATTACTCAGGATCCACGCTCGTATGCCGCCAACACCAGGTTCCCAAGGTGGCCATGGGAGGTCCTTCTTGCCCTCATGGCCAAAGCTCATCTTGTCACCAATAGCTCCTGGCCCTTCATCCTGGATCGCTATCTTGTGCATCTGGCCCCACTCTGCATTGACATTATACTGCCCACCCTCGTCAGCTAGAGCTGGTACTGCTACTGCCATACTCAGAAGAATGCCGAGCACGATAGCAACTATAACCTTTTTCAACTAACGCCTCCTTTTCTCAGGGAATTGTTGTTTGCTGTGCCTTTGGAAATTACCAAAATAGCCATTAGTATTCGTTTTCTCATTGAGATTACTTTCTATTGCCTTCGAATTTGCTGACTCAAATAGTCCCACTATAAAATGCCTTTAGCATCCTCTGATCCAGCTATCACCTCCTCTCAGATGGATTTATTTAGACTACTGCTCAGGTATTGATGTGCAAACTATGAGATCATATTTATAAAAGCACAGGGTCTCGTTCAGAATATCACGGAAAGTCACCATTGTAGCCGGAATACCAATTTCCGTCTGTGCTCTTGTACGCACCGTAGACCGAGCCATTCTTGCCCACTACCCAGCAATAGTGACCGCAAGGGTTTATGCCACCATTGTAGCTGTCGCCCGCCATCGCTGATATCGGTATCTGGTAGAGGTAAATGGATGTTTCTAGCTGAAGTGGCGAAACCCAACCTCTATCCTGGCTCCCATCATCCGTTGTGCCACTACCCTGATTATTCACCAGCAGGCCCATCCAGATGGCGTGAGCCTTTATCTCAGAGTCTGTTGCAGCGGCGCTGCCGGCACCAATAACAAGAGGATTAGTTGGGTTTACCGAGTCGAATTGGGTTGTACTGAGAGTTAGAACGTGGTTAGCATAATTTTCGATAGCTGTCGGATAGTAGTGCCAAGCCACTGTGTCGGGGTTTGTCCTGCCCCAAACGTTATCGTTAAAGGTGGTAGCATCATTAAGGTTGTCATTCCCGTTGATATCTTTCCAACCTGCGTGCATGTCATTATAGAAGGTAGCTGTCGCAAGCTGCGTGACCTGCAGGTCTACGTTAAACGACTCGACCCCTCCTCCAATTCCCAGTCTGCATCTGATGGCAGCTACATCGCCCTGAAGGGCTGTGATTTTCTGGTCAAGAGAGTTTATCATTTCTACCACGGTATCCCAGTTGTTTGTCGTTTTCGAGCTAGCTGCCATCCCAGCAAATGCAACGCCAACCAAGACAGCAATGATACCGATTGTGAATATTACTTTTTCATTTCCCTATCCTTCTTTAAATAATTAATTCCTTAGCCAGAGCTTGTTCCAATTTTCGGAAAGCATCACCCCCTCTCGATAGATTTATCTGGACTTACTGCTAAAATATTGACGTGCGAACAACTTACAAGATTATATCTGCCGGGACAGTGTCTGGCAACTTCACTAAACTTTACTTTGCCTACCATTCCCCCAACGGACTATGCCAAGTTAAGCGTTATGAGAGAATCCGGAAGCTTTTTAGCGATGATGCAGAGTTATAGAAGGCCTGTGCCCTTCTCAGACAACCTAAACCCTGAGAGAAATCTGCCCAGAATGACAAAAAGAAGTGGGCGTCCTTGCGGACGCCCACTTATCTATCACGCGAAACGTTCTACTCTATTACAGCCGCTGCTTCGTTCTGGCGATAATCTGGTCCTGCACCTCTTTATGCATATCCGTGAAGTAGGCACTGAAACCTGCGACACGGACCACCAGGGTTTGGTAGTTCTCAGGATGGACCTGAGCATCTTTCAGAACCTTATCGTCAATAACGTTGCCCTGGACATGGTGTATGCCCAGGTCAACGAACGTCCTCAGATAAGCCACGAACTTCGACCTGTTATCGCCCTCGAGGAACTCAGGCATCCACCTCTGGTTGAACAGGTGGTTGAAGGTCAGCAGCGGGTCTATCTTGGCGACAGACTTCAGCACCGCGGTGGGCCCCTTCTTGTCAGTGCCCGGCAACGGCGAGACCGTGCCATCGCTGAACACCTCGCGGTCCCTTCTGCCGTCAGGGGTCGCTCCGGTCAGTCCGCTGAAGCTGAAGTAGCTCGCGCTGCCGCTGCCATCCGACTGCACGTTGTACCCATATATGGTCTTGAACTGGTGTATCGTCTGGCAAGTCCTGATGTGAACCTCTCTGGCAAACAGGTCCACATAGTCGTCATCGTTGCCAAATTTTGGAGCATCGAGGAACATCTGCCGCAGCTCTTCATGCCCTTCCCAGTTATCCTTAAGTGCCTGTAGAAGCTGTGCCATGGTGACCTTCTTGTCCTCGAAAATCAGCTTTTTCATCGCCACCAGCGCATTCACTACCGTAGTCTGTCCCACAGGCTGCATGTTGGTCTTATGCCAGACCCTGTAATCTCTGACGTCCTTGGCATTCTCAATGCAGCCATCCAGCAAAGCGGAGTTGAACGGCTGGGGCAGCCAGATCTCCTCGTTGGCGTCCGTTATATTGCTGAAGATAACTATCTTCTCGGTGAAGAACTTCACCTGCTCCAGATACGCCTTGACTACATCCTCAATGGAGGTGAAGGTAAGCGGGTCCTGAGTGGGCGGGCCTATCTGCTTCCCATCGAAGAACTTATCGTCCTTACCCCCATTCAGGGCAAACTCCAGGCACTTGGGCAGAGCAAAACCTACCCCGGCTATGCCTCGGTGCCCCATGGGCTTCCCCACCACAGCCCACCTCATACAACCCTCTACGCACCAGTTCCTGGCAGCCTCAGCCGGGAACCCCTTGCTCATCAGCCACGGCACCATGAACTCATCGTTAAATATACCATAATGCCCTGCATCCTGTCTCATGATATCGGTGAAGCGATAGAGGAACTCGTCAGGCGTGTTCTTGTGCAGCCTGACCACCATCATCGGCTCCACCAACCCCAGAGCTTTTACGCTGTCCATGATAATGTAGGTCAGCTCATTGGTGGCATCGCGCCCCAGACTGTCCTGGCCGCCGATTGTTGCATAGCGGGGCGTAGTATGAGCGCCGCTGCCCATAATAGGCGCATTGAAGTCCGCCAGCTCGGTGAACTTGAGCCAGACGTACTCCATCAATTCCTGAGCCTCCGCGGGGGTTATCTTTCCAGCTTCTTTATCTTTCTTATATAAGGGATACCAGAGCTGGTCGATCCTATCGCCTATACCACTGGTCTGGATATCCAGCACCCTCACCAGAAGGAACATGAGGAACCAGGCCTGCAAGACCTCGTGGAAGTTCCGCGGCGGGTTCTCGGGTACCCAGGAACATGCCTCCGCTATCTGCTCCAGCTCCTTCTTCCTCTTCTTGTCTTCCTCAGCAGCAGCCATCGACCGGGCGAGCTCGGCATACCTGTGCGCCCATCTGATAGCAGCCGCAATACTTATGATAACTGCCTCCAGGAAAGCCTTCTTCTTCAGGAAATCGCGAGGATTGTCACGAATAAGTTCCCTGTCCTGTTTCACCTGTTCCAGCTTGTCTTGAGCTTCCTCCAGTATGCCTTTCAATCCTACCTTAAATACCTTCTCGTAATTGGGCACCTGGCCGGAGTGGGCACCATGCACCCAGACAAACACACCCTGGTTCATATAAGACCAGTAGGGTTTATCTGCTTCAGGGAGGGATTGCCGCTCTGCACCCTGCACAGACTTATTGAACCAGTATTTGTTGATCTCGTGCATCTCAGCACGTTCCTCGTCGGTCAGCATATCCTTGTAGCCCATCTCGATGGCTTTGTCCACCCAGCGAGAGTAGAGTTCGGGATAGCTAATCACATGGTCGGGAGATTTGGAGGAGTTGCCCGCAATGCGGTCGTAATCATTTATTAAAATGGTCATGTTGTCCAGATAATTAGCCATCGCCTTGGCTCTGCGGATGGCAATAGGTTCACCCTCGGTCGCCCTGTATGCCTGAGTCACGAAGCGGGCACGCTCTATGTCTAGCTTCAGGGTCGGCCGGATATTGCTTATCTTACCCAGCTTCTCCTGCTCTTCGACACGGCCTGTACGTTGGCCCATCATTGTCCTGAAACGCACCTGGTCCGCTATTATCTGTGTCAGCCTTTTCTCTTCTACAACCGCCATGGCAAGACCCCCTTTCTGTACTTAACCAAACTTGGATGGCAACATTCTAACGATTGATGCCATACCTGTATGTGACCTTTGTCTCACTTCTTAGTCCAGGCCACATATCGGCCCGCTACGTCCAAAATACCATTTTAACCCGCTTTGATTATAACATAATAACCAGCTTCGGGCAAGCTCGCACACGTTCGTCAAGACTTCGCTGCAAGCCCTTCACGGTGGTTCAGAACCATTCTCACTTTCACTTGACCAAACGATAAAAAACGATTAAACTAATCCTGTTGTTTTTGACAAGCAAAAACATCCTTTAAATCTAAATACTAAGGGGGTAGAACAAACGTGGCTGACGAGATGAAGATGGCTGTCGATATTTATGATCCCTACCAGCATGCCGAGGAATGGACTCCTGAGATGTACAAGAAGCTGGAGCAGGCTAGGGACATAATCGAGGAGTGGTGGCTGCCCAACCGCAGACAACTCGACCGCCTGGGCGGCGTCATGGCTATGACAGAGATGTCTGACGTCTACTACGGCATGCATAAGCAGATAATAAACGATGGCTTCTACGGCCGAGTGATACCCAAGAAATACGGCGGTCCCGGATGGAATGCTTTGCAGTGCGGCCTCCTCTCTGCTGAGATCACCAAAATGGCTTTCACTCCCAGGATGGACGACGCTTTCTTCTTGGGAGAGCCTGCGGTCCAAATACTGCTAAAGTGGACACCTGATGAGGCCACCAAACGTGAATATTTCAAGAGGATACTGGATGGTGGATTCTGCACTTTATGGGCCACCGACCCCGAGTCCGGTGTCGATATGGGCGCTATGCGTGGTACCGCAGTTAAGAACGGCGACTACTACCTCCTCAACGGCCCCAAGTGGTGGATGGCCATGTGCAGCCCGGGCCCGGTCGGACTTCAGTGGCACCTGGTGCTGCTGAAAACAGACACCACCAAGCGCACCAGCGGGCTTACTATGTTTATTGTCAACGACGACGAGCCCGGCATCATCCGAGGCCGTGAGGGTGACCTCATGGGAGCCAGGTGGGGCTGCGCCCGCTACGAGCTGCTCCTGAAGGACCTGAAGGTGCACAAGAGCCGCCTGGCAGCCCCCGAGGGCAAAGGCCTGTTCTCCCTGGTCGATGCCATGAACAAGCACATGGGCAACCAGGCTTTCCAGGCAGTAGGCACCCAGGAAGCCGCCATAAAGATTGCTATCGAGTACACTTCATCTACCATTAGATGGGACCATCCTCTTATCGAGTACCAGGGAGTCCACTTCCCCATAGCCGATATGTGGGTCAATGCCGAGGCTTCCCGCGCCTTAGCTACCAAGGCTAACAAGCTCTGGGACGAGGGCGAAGTTAACGCATTGCACGGCAAATGGTCTATCTTGGCCTTCCGCATGGCTGCCCCGGCAGCCCTCGAAGCCTGTCTCAAAGCGCTCGAACTCATGGGCGCCCGAGGCATCGAGAGAGAGGAAGGCTGGCCCCTGGAGCTGATGTTCCGTGATTCCATGATCTTCCAGTTGTATCGCACGCCCAACGTAGACAGAAAGTTCCTTGCCTCTTACCTGGTGCGCAAGAGGCTCTAAGCCGGTTATTTAGACACCGAGTTCGATATGTAGCTCGCTCTTCCGCTGGAAGAGCGAGCTACACCGTTGTAGGGGCGACACGCTCCCACCCAATCCCCTCTCTTGCAAAGGGGGTTAGGGTGATTACAAACATTTCATTCCTGCGCATGCAGGAGTCTATTAGTACTTTCAGCCATTACTATTTCCTTACCCTTCTCGGTACCGCGTGACCATTGTAACGACCGCCTCCTAGTGCTATCTTCTTCTACGAACCCACCACGGGGACATGAGCTGTTCCAGCCCTGGTTGCCTCAGCCCGATTTGAGGGGTAGAGTGAATGCCATGAAAACAGTGCAGGAGAAAGAGCTCAAAATAATCTCCACAGGGAATGATGAGCTCGACAAGAAGATGGGTGGCGGCATACCCCTGGGAACCCTCACCCTTGTCGAAGGCCAGCCCGACTCCGGCAAGTCCGTGCTCACCCAGCAACTGGTCTGGGGCTCGCTGAATAATGGATGTACTGCTGTAATCATCACCACTGAGAACACAGCAAAGAGCATGGTCAGTCAAATGCAGAGCCTGGGCTTGGATATTACGGATTATCTCCTTCTTTCCCGGTTGTCGATATATCCCCTAGACATCAAGAAAACGAGACAGAGCCTGAGCGCGGGCATAGTGCCCCTGCTTACCAAGTGTGCTCACAAGGGAGTCAACCTGGCGGTGATAGACTCCCTCACCTACTATCTAACCCATGCTACCATTGAGGAAGTGCTCTCTTTCTTCGAGGAATGCAAGATGCTTACCGGCAGGGTGATGAGCATTGTCTGCGTTGCGCATTCCTACGCCTTCACTGAAGAGGCCATGGTCAGGTTAGGGTCCATGTGTGATGCCCACCTGAGGCTGCGTATCGAGACCATGGGCAGCAAGATGGTAAAAATACTCGAGGTAGCCAAAGTGCGGGGCGCCAAACTGAACACAGGCAATATCGTATCCTTCGACGTTGAGCCCAACTGGGGCATCCGGGTCATCCCCTACTCCAAAGCCAAAGCCTAACAGCCGCTCTCCCTGGCACATTGTCCGTCCGCAGAACGAGTCCTCCACCTTTGAGGTAGCAAAATATCCCTGTAAGGAATATCCCCTGATATGTCGCTGAAAAGAGGCAGATGCGGCGGTGCTCACAAAACACTCCTTTCCGGCAGAGGTAGGTGTTTTCGAATAGGTGTTGGCTACGTTACCCAAATATGTAATAACTCTTTAACCATTTGTTATCCGATTTTATGACTTCTTTATCCCTGACTTAGTATAGTGATAGAGAGGCCGTGGCGAATACTGAACATTCTACCACTCAAATTGTTCAAGGGAGCAACATGAGGAGAGTATTAATCTTGGGGGCTGGCTCAGCGGGAATCGCTGCTGCGTTGGAGTTGAAAAAGGCCTCCGCTCGTACTCCTGAGATGGAAGTAACACTGGTTGATCAACAGAATTACCACTTTGTTATACCCATGATATATCAGGTGGTCGCCGGTAGTGTGGAGCCCAGTTTTATCTCTTTCCCTTTACGAATTATGCTCAGGCAGAAACCTACTGCGGGGCGGTTTAAGTTCATACAGAGCAGGATTCGGAGCATAGACGTAGAGAGGAAGAAAGTTATCACAGATGACGTAGAGCTGGAGTGGGACTATCTAGTGATAGCTTTGGGCAGCACCGTCAATTTCTTCGGTATGAATGAGGTCGAAAAGAATGCAATACGCTTCAGGTCACTGAGAGATGCTATCAACTTCCACAATCTTATTCTGGACAACTATGAGGCAGCCCTGTTAGAAAAAGATGAACAACGCCGACGCGAGCTACTCACTTTTGTGGTGGTAGGAGGTGGACCTACTGGCGTGGAACTGTCGGCTCACCTTCAGGACTTCTTCCTCAAGGCACTGGCACAGGATTATCCCTCCCTGACACCCCAGGTTCGAGTGATACTGGTTGAGGCCCAAGAAACCCTCTTATCAGGCATGAAGCCTAAGATGGCAGAGCTGGCTATCTCCCGGTTGCGCTCTCGAGGAGTTGAGGTTTTGTTAAAATCACGCATCAGTAAAGCTTGGGCTGGCGGCGTCCAGACTGCAGATGGCCAGACCATCCCAACCAGTACTGTAATCTGGGTCGCGGGAGTGAAGCCAGTAGACATTGTATCATCATTACCATTTGATAAAGCCAAAGACGGGCGAATCAAGGTGAATGAGTACTTAAAGGTGCCGAATTCACCCGGTGTCTACGTTATCGGTGACTGCGCCTATCTGCAGCAGGAACATAGTTCAGGAGCCTATCCCGCAACACACCAAGTAGCTGTACGACAGGGACCAGCATGTGCCCGAAACATCATCAACGCCATAACAGGCAAGCCTCAACGTTCCTTCCGCTACAAGTTCAAAGGACAGATAATATACATCGGCAGAAATGTTGCGGTGGCTCAGATACTTGACCGTGTTTTCGACGGTTTTGCTGCCGGATTCCTACGGCGGCTCTTGTTCCTGGAGCAAATGATTATGTATCTAGGGCTGTTGACGGCATTCAAGAATAAGGTGGGCACGGCCCTTGATTGGTTCTTTGCCTATTTCTACCATCGCAACACGGCCCGCATAGAGTGAGTGCTGAGCTCAGTCTCTAGAACAGAAAGGGAGAATGTGGCAACAGTGATTCCGTCCGTTGGATCAATACACAAGGTGACGGGTAAGGCCAGGATATGGCTTACAGAAATCCGCCCCAAGTTCCTGCTCGGATCAGTCGCGCTGGCTTTCTTGGGCACTTCCGTAGCGTGGTGGGATGGTTTCTTTAGCCTTCGTTACGCTGTGCTCGGCTTCGTCGGGCTTATCCTATGGCATATCAGTACTCAAGTTCTCAATGACTACTTCGATTATAGAAGCGGGGTCGATCTCAAAACTCAGAGGACGTCTTTTAGCGGCGGTAGCGGTGTCCTGCCTGCCAGACTTCTCAATCCTGCATCTGTTCTCAAATTCGCTCTAGTCAGCTTTGCCCTAGCTGTCCCTATATGGACGTACTTTGTTATCGTCAAAGGTCTACTACTGCTTCCTCTTGTCGGGCTAGGGGCTGTTTGCGTTCTGCTCTATACTCCGGTTCTAACCAGATGGAGGCTGAGCGAGATCTCCTCTGGCTTGGGTCTCGGCATATTGCCCATATTGATGTTCTACTTTATTCAAACAGGAGGATATAATACTGAGATAGTTGCAGCTTCCATCCCTGCTGGGATTTTGCTCTTTAACGTTCATCTTTTGAACGAATTCCCGGATGTTGAGGCAGATAAGATAGGGAAAAGAAAGACCATACCCATAGTAGTAGGCAGGGCAAAGGCAAGCTGGATATACCTGGCTGGGACTGTAACCGTCTACGTTTGGGTAGTGGCATGGGTTGCAGCGGGGGTTATGCCTTTGACGGCGCTGCTGTCCTTTTTGACGATTCCTCTCGCTCTCTGGGCAACAATGGGTGCTCTGGGCTATAAAGATGAAGTGATTTTTACGCCGGCCCTGTGGGCTAACTCACTTTGTTTGATATTTACCATGGCACTGCTTGCATCTGGTTACTTATTAAGCCACTACTAATTACACGTAGGACTAGAGTTCAGATCGCTCCAATATCAAGTGTTTCTGGAGCAGTATATCCGCTCAGAAAGGACTTCCCTTTGGACCAGATTTGCTGAGAATGGATGATCTTAAAGGTTAGGAGATAGCGGCTGTGGCCAAAATGTCATAACTTTTCAACTTTTTCCCCCTCGATTTTATGACTTTTCTATCGTCAGAGGACTATCATCTGTGTAAACTAAAGACTAGAGGAGGACCATGGTAAATAAGGTTATCCCTACTCGACTTTTTCCTGAAACATACCGACAGCCCCCTGTGACTTCAGGGAACGTTTTATAGAACAGCATATAATCCAGCTGGGCAGAGGATATTATGGATGAATCAACAATCGATGATGTTGTACATAGACAGCGCACCTTTTTTCGCGAAGGCAAAACAAGAAGTATTTCATCTAGAATTAGCCAACTGAAGGTTCTAAAGAGAGCAATTCAGCAAAATGAGCAGAGGATTCTGGACGGCTTATGGGCTGATCTGAGAAAACCTGCCCTCGAGGGCTATGGCGCCGAAATAGCTTTCCTCGTACGTGAGAGCAATCATGCCATTAGGAATCTGCGGGCGTGGGCAAAGCCTGTGAAGGTTCCAACAGATCTAATTGACTTCCCCGCCACAAGCCGTGTCTACTCTGAGCCTCTGGGTGTCGTGCTGATTATCGGACCATGGAACTATCCCTTGCAGCTTCTCTTCGCTCCTTTGGTAGGTGCAATAGCGGCTGGGAACTGCGCGATACTGAAGCCATCTGAGATTGCGCCACATTCGTCGAGTGTCATCGCAGGAATCATACAAGACAACTTCGAACCATCATTCATCTCTGTCGTGGAAGGGGGGCCCCAGGAGACTCAGATACTGCTTTCGCGTGGATTAGACCACATTTTCTTCACAGGTGGAACCGATATTGGGAAGATAGTCATGAAAGCTGCATCCGAACATCTTACCCCGGTAACTCTTGAGCTTGGCGGGAAAAGCCCCTGTATTGTAGACAAGGACATCCAATTAGACTATACCGCAAGCCGAATAGTCTGGGGTAAGTTCATTAACGCGGGGCAGACCTGCGTAGCCCCTGACTACCTCTTGATCCATAGAGCCATAAAGAAACAGCTGCTTGAGAGAATAGTAACACGCTTGAAGGAATTTTTTGGTGAAGATCCGTCAAAGAGCCCTGACTACGGAAGGATTGTCAGCGATAGGCATTTCGTTCGTCTTTGCCAACTTCTCCAGGACGGCGAAATAATCTCAGGAGGTTCTACAAATGCAGAGGATCGCTACATCGCTCCTACGGTCATCGACAAGGTGAGTTTGGAAGACAGGGTGATGCAGGAGGAAATATTCGGACCGATCTTGCCGGTTATGGGTTATGAGGATTTGCCAGAGGCTATTTCAATTGTTAATAAACAACCCAAACCTTTGGCCCTATATTTCTTCTCAAAGAACAAGAAGAATCAGGAAAGGGTTTTAAGGGAGACCTCATCGGGCGGAGTTTCCATCAACGACACAGTCAGTTATGAAGTCTCCAGCTTCCTTCCCTTCGGCGGAGTAGGGCCTAGCGGTATGGGTAACTATCACGGGAAAGCCAGTTTTGACAACCTTTCCCACAAGAAATCTGTACTCAACAAATCCTTCTTGCTTGATATCAAAATTAAGTACCCACCCTATAAACAGAAGCTAAAGTACGTGAGGCGGTTATTTAGGTTGATTCCATAAACAGGGCCAAGATGACCTGGCTCGACAGCCGATAAGGCTATCTTACTGAGCATGAGGCATAGAATGAAAAGGTTAACAACTCATAGGTTCATCATAGCATTTGTGATTGCCGTTGCACTTGTATTCACCGTAACAACCACAGCACTGGCACATTCACCAGTATTTCCAGATGGGAACCATAATCCGGTAGATGCGTACCAAATCAATGACCCGGCGAAATCCTGGGCCATTTACACTGCCCTAGAGCACCTTGATAAAGGTGATTACTACAAGTTCACGGTTTCCCAAGGAGATAAGATCGAGATTGCGCTCGTGGTATCAGACGACCCGTCAATCTCCGGTTTTTTCCCCTCCTTCGCCTTACTGGTTCCTGGATTAGCCCAGAGTGACAGCGTACCATCCTATATAGAGGTGCCATCCGGATATGGAGCAATAGTCGTGAATGGGAATGATCCTGGCAAAGCCTCATATGAGCCATTCTCTCCTGGCTGGTTGTACGAACTAGCTGACCTGACTACAAACGCTCCTACGGATGGTATCTATTACGTAGTAGTGTATGATAATGCTCACAAGACCGGAAATTATGGCTTACCAGTCGGTTATGTTGAGGAATGGACTCCAAAAGAGTGGATCCTGATTCCATACAATGTGCATTCGACCTACGTCTGGGAGGGGCAGAACCGCTTCATCACCTTCTTGCCGATAATCTTGGTTTTGGTTACTGGCGGTGTAATACTCTACTGGCGCAGCAGGCACGGCAAAGCGCCGAAAGGCACATCCAAGTGGTTGGCAGCCTTTGCCGGCCTTGCATTTCTAGGATCGGCGGCGAGTATCATCTATCAGATGGTTCTGGCTTTTAGTTATACTGGTGTCAAGGTAGAGGCAATGATCACAGTAGTGGTCGCCATTATCTCCATTTTGCTTGGTGTACTCACTTTGTTGTATGCAGTTCGTGACAAGCCCGTTCTGACGCTGTGGAGACGTGTAGCGCTCATCGCACTGGGATTAATAGCTCTCTTCTTGTGGTCTGGTTTATATTTCGGTCCAGCTTTGGCGATTCTGGCAGCCTTGGTGCCGCAGGGGTCTCGGGAATTTGCGGAGAGAAATAGCTAGGGAGGCCTTCATATGCATACACAGCAGCTGACCCTCGGTTTGATCAATGTAGTGGGCGGCATCCTAGTCTTGGGGAGCTACGTCCACGGGCTCATCACTCACCCTGCTAACCGTGACGCCATCTGGGGTGGTGTACCCGAAACAATCAAGCCGCTCTATACAGCAAATATGCTGTTTGCGGCGGCCGGCTATCTAGCTTTCACATATTTCGTCATGTTCAGTCTGCATCGGGATAATGCCCAGCTTGCGAACCTATCTGGCTTCAAGGTCTTCTATATAGTCTATGCCCTGATACTCTTCGCTTCTGCATTGTGGATGCCCCTAACCTACGCCGCACTAGGTCATCCCGGTAGCAGCCTGTATTTGTGGGCGGTTCGTTTCACACTGGCTATCGTTGGTCTGGCTTCGCTGGCACTGCTAGGCGTGCTTCTATCGTTACATTCCAGCGAATCATCCCCCACATACTGGCTGGCAGTCGCCGGGAGCGTCTTTTTCTGCATTCAAACGGCAGTGCTCGATGGCATAGTCTGGTCCATCTTCTTTCGAGTCTAGTGAAGGACGTCATAGGTATCAAGGAAAGGGGTCAAAATGAAGGGATCGTCAACTTACCTGCATTCATGAGAGTGGCAATAGGTGGCACAAAATATCTGCGGACTTTCGAAGTAGAAGTGGAAGGTGCAGGCAGATTAGTTGAAGTCTGATTCCGGAAACTGAGGTTCATATGGATGAAAAAGCTCGATAAACATTCGGGGATTCTTTGAATCATGAAACTTTAAGTTCAATTGGAGGTTTGCGATGGAAAAAGATGTAGCCGAGAAAATCTGTGTTTGCCGCATGTGTCCCTCGTATTTTAATTGCGGCGAAAAGCTCGCGTTTTGCATGCCGGAAGGGGGGAAAAGCAAGTGCATAAAATTGGAGAGAGGGTGTGTGTGTTCTGGGTGTCCAGTCCAGGAGAAGATGCGTTATAAGTATGTCTACTACTGCACAAGGGGAAGCGAAAACGAGCTAGCAGGGCATAAAGATGGAGTATCTAGTCATGAGTGAGACAAAATGAGGCTATGAGACTGATATTGTGGTAGTGGGAAGTGGGGTTGCTGCTTATTTCGATAGTCTACTGCGATCTATATACTAATGTAATGCTGCCATAGCAGCTAGAGAAAGGAGAATATCATGCCTATACCGAGGAAACAATTCGACAAGAGTATAGATACTTTATCAGCAAAAGTGCTCAAATTCTTAAAGTCACATCCAGACGAAGCGTTTGAGATTGAAGAACTAGCAGAGGCTGTGGGCGGGAGACCATTGGAAGTCTGGGCTATTCTCGATGACTTGAAGCGGAGAAAGCAGGTGACAGGTAAGTGCATCAAGGGGAAGGGCTACTATTGTGTTTGAAAATAGTCAATCCAAAATCTACACATATTCAGTATGCAAAAGCCATTAAACAACTCATGAGAGTCTAGCGAGGCACGTTATAGGTAACAAGGAAAGGGGTCAAAATGAAGGAATCGTCGCAATTGCGTGGTGTCTTAAGAGAGCTTTTATCCTCCCAAAAGTTTGCTGCCCTCGCCACACAAGATAGTGGAAAACCCCACAATTGTCTGGTGGCTTTCGCAGCAACAGATGATCTCAGGCATCTACTATTTACAACATCGCGTAAAACTAGTAAGTACCGCAACCTTATAGCTGAATCTCGAGTGGCTATACTTGTGGACAGTAGATCAAACCAAGATACTGATTTCCTCAAAGCTATAGCAGTTACTGCCACGGGTATGGCCAAAGAAGTGAAGGGCAATGAAAGGGATTACTTATTAGGAATCTATCTTGCTAAACACCCAAACCTGTCAGATTTCGCAAACTCCCCTGAAAATGCATTGGTCAAAGTAGCGATAAAGCATTATAAGATTTCCACTTTTCATAGCACCAGTGTACTTAGGCCGCGTTGAACCTTCGGATGCCAGTCTAATGGAGTGGGCGATATGAGGGTCGGTTATCCTTGCATAAACTTGACTATAGGATGTAAAAGCGACCGAACATTTCGTCTAAAGTCTTACTCTGAAAAGCGTTTAATACAAACAGTGGAGAACAATCTGGACTGCTTGTTACAAATCTTGGAGTTCAATGTCTGGCATAACTTCTTGTTTTTCAGAATAACCTCAGACTTAGTCCCTTTTGCTTCTCATCCAATTTGCCGTTTTAACTGGCAAGCATATTTCAGCTTGAAGTTGAAGGAAATCGGTGATTTCATAAAAACAAATATGATAAGGATATCCATGCACCCGGACCAATTCACCATCATTAACTCTATGGACAATAGCGTATTTGAAAGAAGTGTTTCCGAGCTGGTTTATCACGCAGAGGTTCTAGATTCAATGGGGCTGGATACTTCTGCCAAAATACAAATACATGTGGGTGGCGTCTACGGAGACAAAAAGAAAAGCATGGAAAGATTCATCAAGAGACTAGAAAGAATTCCAGAAGCTGTAGCCAGAAGACTCGTGGTCGAAAATGATGACAGAAACTATACACTAAGAGATTGTATTGACATAAGCCGCGAGATCGGTCTTCCCGTTTTGTTTGACCTGTTTCACCATGAGACAAATAACCTCGGCGAATCGGTGGGCGAAGCCTTCAGCATGTTCTATGGAACTTGGAGGCGGAAAGATGGGATACCCATGGTCGATTATAGCTCCCCCCGTTTGGGCGCGCGAACAGGGAGTCACGCAGAGTCAATCGATTTGAAGCTTTTTAGAAGATTTCTAGAGGAAACTAGGCCTTACGACTTCGACATTATGCTGGAGATAAAAGATAAGGAGCACAGCGCACTCAAAGCGGTTGAATTAGTGCGAGGAGACGAGCGTTTTCAGCAACCTATAAGTGTACAATAAGACAGCCCACAATTTGAAGTCATTTGGGAGAGCTCGCTAGCCTACAACACTTCGTGTAATGCTCTACGAGCAGCATGATAGCCGCACATACCGTGTACACCGGCACCTGGGGGCGTAGAAGAAGAGCACATATAGAGCCCTTTAACAGGGGTAGAATATTCTTTCCTGCGTATAGCAGGCCGGGCAAATACTCTCCAGAAGCTCTGGACACCGCCAGCTACATCGCCGCCAAAGTAGTTGGGATTGTAATCCTCAAGTTCTGCTGGTGACATTACCTTCCTCGCCAGCACAAGTTGCCTGAAGCCCGGGGCAAAGCGTTCGATCTGGGATTCAATACGTTCGGTCATGTCGAATTTGGAACCGTTGGGCACGTGGCAGTACCCCCAGGCTGTATGTTTCCCCATAGGTGCACGTGTCGGGTCGAATAAGCTTTGCTGTGCCAGCAACACAAATGGTCTCTCGGGGTGCTTCCCATTCCAAGCAGCGCTTTCTGAGGCTGCAATCTCTTCCAGTGTGCCTCCAACGTGCACTGTGGCAGCGCGTGCACATTCTGCTGCCTTCCACGGAATGGGACTATCAAGAGCCCAGTCCATTTTGAAAACACCGGGACCGTATGGGTGGTCTTCAAGCATTTGTCGATACCGCGATGGTAGCCTATTGCCAGCTACACGCAGCAACTGGCGAGGAGTTAGGTCCATCAGCACGGCCCTTGCTTGCGGTAGGTCATCAAGGGATTCGACGCTTGCTCCAGTTACTATCTCCCCTCCCTGGGAAAGGAGGCAATCAGCTAAAGCATCCGCGATCTTCTGTGAGCCACCCTTGGCGACTGGCCAACCGACTGTATGTCCAAGGATGCCCAGCACAAGCGCTACAGCTGCGCTTGATGTATGTTCCAGTGGTAGTATGGAATGGGCTCCCAGCCCGGCAAAGAGAGCCCTGGCCCGTTTCCCCCTAAAATGACTCTCCGCGAGACCGCGAAGTGAGCGCATAGCGCATGTGCCGAAGCGTAAAAGCGCTAGCGGCTGATGCGGCAATCGTAACGGACCCAACAGGTCGCTGGCTAACTTGTCCCAGTCGTTGATAAGAGGCCGCATAAGCTTCTGGTATGCTGCTGTGTCAACGCCAAGATTTTCAGCCGTTGACTCGACTGAGCGCTCCAGCAATACTGCCGTACCATCATCTAAAGGGTGTGCAAGAGAGGCTGCTGGGTATACCCACTCTAAACCATACTTAGCCAAGTCTAACATCTGGAAAAAAGGCGAAGCGGCTCCCATTGGGTGAATAGCCGAGCAGATATCGTGTAGAAAGCCTGGTAGGGTTAGCTCGGCTGTACGAGTGCCTCCACCCACAGTCTCCTTCTGCTCCATGAGAAGTACCGAGCGCCCCGCTTGTGCTATAGTTATCGAGGCAGCCAGCCCATTTGGCCCTGAACCAACGATGATCGCGTCATACTTGTTCTTAACCGGCATTTTACCCAAGTGCATCTTCACCGCTTGAAAAAGTTGCGGATTCGACGAAGTGGCGCTGCAACTGCATACATCATGCTTCTAATCTGGGCATTATACCAGACATTCTTTACCTGTGACCATTGCAATCTCGTGTCAACAAGAGTCTTTTGAACATTCACCTCTGATTTTACTCCTAAGTGCTCGGCCAGCGCTGTGAGCAAATGTCGCCATATTTTTTCCTGCACCTTCGAACCTACCAGTCGAAAGGCAATTTCATAGATGGGGTCGTTAGCGCGAGCCAGGCCCTGGATCTGGACTACTGTGGTCCCATGCTCATCGAAGGCGCTGAACGTAACCCAACCTGACTCCGGGTGACCCTGGGGTGTGATGAAAGCGAACGATTGCTCATCGGCATACAGAACTACGACCCCGGTGTATACCGACCCCCCAGGTGTCGAAGAATTAATAAGCACGATCTCGCCAGGCTGGATGCCGGCTCCCGATGGGTAGAAACGATTCTCGGGTGGTTGAAACTGGGGGAAGTTCTTTTTCAATATACCAATGGCCTCGCCGGGTGTGATCTTAATACCGCTAAGGCTTAGACGATAGGTCTTCTGCCACATTGGGCCGAAGCCTTCAACCGGCCCGACAACTCTACGACCATCCACGTTGAGGTTGATCGACTCCGGTGGCATCTCAGGTACCATTATCTTTGAAATTGGCTTGGCCCAGTACTTCTCATCGCGAGCTTTGGATAAGGCGGGGCTGCGGGCACTGCTATTAGAAATCGAGCTACTGGAAGTATCCCCAATTGCCGCAAGTGCTTCGGCCTCTCCATCATAAATGCGTATCAATTTATCGAGAGCAGTCAATCTGAGCACATCCCGATAATGCTCGCTGACGCCATAGGCACTCAGGCTCTGGCCACTCCTTTTTGCCTTAACACCCAGTTTGACCAACATGCTAGCTCCCATGCAGTTCATAATTTCCACAGCGCTGAAGTTAAAGACGATCTGCTGAATACCGCCTGCACTTTTTTCACTACAGGCCAGCATGATCGGTGTTTCATCGCTGGAGGTTACCTCGACCGGCAGGTCTACAATACAAGACTTGCCTGATACTCTAATTGCTTTCACCTCAACCTCCTTTACTGGAGCTTCATGTATACCTACACTACTGATTTCTTTGCTCGCAATCGCACCGGCTTGAGCTGGTGCCTCTTCAGTTTCTGCAAGTCTACTTCTGGCCAATACTAATTGGTCATCTAGACCAGGCCAAAATTTGAGTACCTGTCTGACAAAGAAGTTGTGCTCCATTCTGTCGAAATAAGCTAGTTGACTGGCACGTCCCACTAGAGCTTGTGCATACGTTGGATAAGCATGAGTAACCGAATATAGGCTATACAGAGGGCTATTTAGCGCTTTGATCACTTGGGCCTCATGTATCACTTCACCAGCAGCTTCACCGATTATATGAGCTCCAAGCAATCTTCCGTTTCTGCTACAAATAAACTTGGCCAGGCCTACTTCAGTCCCATCAACTATTGCCCGCCGCATTCGGCTATAGTCGAAGCGGTACAGATTTATCTTGTCCTTGTATTTTTTCCTAGCTTGCTCTTCGGTAAGCCCAACATATGCTAGCGGTGGATCCGTAAATATGACAAAAACCGCATTCTCGTAATCTAACTTCCTTTTGACTGGCAGAACAGCGTTCGTAGCAGCGATGATGCCCTGGTATTCGGCAATTGAAGCCAGTTGATAAGGGCCAACGACATCTCCGCAGGCATATATATTTGGAGAGGAAGTCTGTAATTTGTCGTTCGTCGTGATCCCTTTAGGAGTGTACTTTATCCCTGCTTTCTCTAGTGAAAGTCCTTCAACATTGGCTTTCCTGCCTATGGTCACTAAAACTGTGTCAGCCTCTATCTTACCAAGTTCGGACTCAGTGCCCTGGACAGTAAGAACTGCCCTGCTCTTTTCTCTTGAGAACCTAACGGCTTTAGTTCCCAATAGTATGTCTATCCCTTCGCGCTGTAGTACTCTCAGCAGCAAGTCTGCCAAGTCCTTGTCTACACTAGGTAGAAGGCGCGGCGCCATCTCAATTAGAGTCACCTTAACTCCAAGGCGACCAAATGCCGACGCAAATTCCAACCCATCCACACCGCCACCAAGTATTAGCATGGATTTAGGGAGAGTATTCAGCTCAAAGACCGTCTCATTGGTCAAATAGCCAACTTTATCAATCCCCTCAATCGGTGGTATGAGCGGGCGTGTGCCGGTGGCGATTATGAATGTCTTGGCTGATAGTGCCTGACCATCAAGCGTTATATGGTTATTATCGATGAACTCGGGGTTGCCAAAGAAGACACGAATGCCAATCTTCTCAAAGGTCTCGGGGCGGTCCTTATCATATACCTTTTGGACCACATCACGTACATGGGACATCAACTTTTCTTTGTTGAGTCCTACTGATCCATCAAGAATCAATCCTAAGTCCTCTAAGTGCGACACCTGACGGGCTGCATGAGCCGCCCTGATTAACGCCTTGCTGGGAATACAGGTAAACGAAGTGCAGCTACCACCCAACTTTCGCTTTTCTACAATGCCAACCTTCTGCCCCAGCCCGTTCGCTGTAACTGATGCCACGAAACCTGCTATACCGCCACCGATCACCAGCATATCGTAATCAAAAGTTTTCATCGCCACACAAGCTCCCTATTTTGGAATATTCTTGGTGATATGCAATACCCAATGCCGGTGTCGATCCATACAATACAATAGTACCACTCCAGTGCCATCATATTAAGCAATTATTTGCCGGCTCCAATCAGTGGCAAAACCTTATCTATATGAAAATAGGCCACATATTTCGCTGTGTATTTGGCCTCCTCACACATTCCGCAGTGACGGCGGCGCAATGCATCGATGAATTCCGGGTCTTCCTCTTCATGCTTCCTCGTAAGGTAAATCCTCTTCCCTTTGAAACCTGGACCTGACTCTACAAAGAGATATGTCGCGTTTGGATTGGATGACAGATTCTTGTGCGTTAGGCGATCGTCCATAAGGAACACGGCGGTATCTTCATCAGTGAAATGAGGTCGGGCATACAGGGCAGCATTTACCTTTCCTTTCGAATCCGCTGTCGCTAAAACTCCTATCCCTTTGGTCGCCTCGAAATAGTCGCTTAGTGCCATTTAGTCACCTCCGAATTCTATTTTGTAAAGGCTACTATCTGTATGATATTAGCAGTTAATTAAAAAGTCATAAAATGAGAGGGCAAAAGGTTAAGAAGTTGTGAAATTTGGGGAAGTGCAACCAAACACCCGTTTGCTGCACTACCCTCACACCAGAAGGAAGTCCTTTCTGAGCCCTTACGAATTAGCTTTTACTCAGCTTACAGTTCAGGTATCCCTGTTGCGGAGCGCTCCGCTAACCACAGGCAACATCGTATCCTTCGATGTCGAGCTCAACTGGGGCGCCCGCGTTATCCCCATCTACAAACCCGAAGCCTAACGGCTTCCCAGTAAGGGGATACCATGCCAGCTATGCCGAAAAGAGGCTAATTTGGGGGCACTTCCAAGCACGTTTCACCAATCGCCGTTCACCTCTACCTCTTGGCGCTTGGAAATGTAGAAGGAAGGTGATGTTGGGCTAGTTGACAAAAAGAGGGTAGTTTTATATAGTATCGTCCACAACATTGCTACTATTAAGGGGAAGGAGTTGTAAATTATGAAGAAATTGTCAATTATTGTTGCACTAGTCCTGGCATTGCTCCTGAGTATGATGGGCAGTTTTGCTTCTGCCCAGCCACCAGTTGATACCCTGGGACATGCCCCTGACCGTATTTTGGTTAAGTTCCAACCGGGCACGCCGGATGCAGCTAAAGCCAATGTTCATCAGAGGCTCGGGGGCAAGGTTATCGGTGTAATACCGGAAATAGATGTCCTTGTGGTAAGCGTGCCTCAGAACCAGGCAGCAGAAAAAGCGAGGGCATACGGCGCGGAGAAAAATGTTAAATTCGCCGAGCCCGATTATGTGGCTACAGCGATTTTCGAACCCAACGACCCTTATTTTACAAGTCAGTGGGGACTGACAAAGATCCAAGCTCCACAGGCCTGGGATGTAACCACAGGGTCGTCTGATGTGAAGATAGCAATTTTGGACACCGGCATCGACCAGGACCATCCGGACCTCGTCTCCAAAATTGTGGCTAACTGGAACTTTACCACTAGCAGCACAGTGGACGACCGCTACGGCCACGGTACTCATTGTGCTGGCATTGCTGCAGCGATTACCAATAACAGCATCGGCGTCGCCGGCGTTGGGTTCAACACAAGCCTCATGAATGGAAAGGTCCTTGACGATAAGGGCAGTGGCTACTACAGCTGGATTGCCAGCGGCATTACCTGGGCGACCAATAACGGTGCCAAAGTTATCAGCATGAGCTTGGGTGGCAGCTCGGCGTCGTCGACATTGGAGAATGCAGTGAACTATGCCTGGAACAATGGCGTCGTGGTAGTAGCTGCGGCTGGTAACAACCGTAACACTGCCCCCGTCTATCCTGGATACTACTCGAACTGCATCGCTGTGGCAGCGACAGACCAGAACGATGCCAAAGCCAGCTTCTCCACCTACGGCTCCTGGGTAGATGTCGCCGCGCCGGGTGTAAGTATCTATTCCACCCTGCCCAATCATTCCAACTCGATTGGCACCAATTATGGCTCATTGAGTGGCACCTCGATGGCAACCCCTCACGTGGCCGGGCTGGCCGGAATTGTCTGGGCCACTGGTTACGGAACAAGCAATAACAGTGTTCGCAGCCGCATCGAGAGTACAGCAGATGCAATTGCGGGCACAGGTACTTACTGGCAGTATGGCAGAATCAATGCATATAAAGCAGTTATCGGGGACACTACACCCCCGGCTCAGGTTACTGGCCTGACAGTTGTCACGGTGAGCAGCAGCCAGTTGAACCTCACCTGGACAGCAAACACGGACTCGGACCTCAATCACTACAACGTCTACCGACGTGCAGCATCAGATAGCTCGTATACTCTAATAGCTTCGCCGACAGCGAACTCCTACCCGGACACCGGCCTCACAGCGGACAGCACCTACTACTACGTTGTCTCAGCAGTGGATAACGCAGCTAACGAGGGAACGAAATCCACAGCGGCATACAGCACCACGAGTCCAGCCCCAGTCAACAATATGCATGTAGATAGCATTGCCATGGCGCTTAAGACTAGTGGGGCATACAAATATGCAACTGCAACTGTGACTGTTGTTGACGCAGACGGTAATCCGGTGTCAGGGGCGAGAGTCTCCGGACACTGGAGTGGTGCCACCAGGGACAGTGACTCGGGGCTAACCAACAGCAGTGGTCAAGTATCTCTAACATCGAACCCTGTAAAAAAGCCGCGCTCAGGGACCACGTTTACCTTCACCGTGGATAATATACAGCTAAGTGGTTGGACCTACGATTCGGCAAGTAATGTTATTACAACTAATTCGATAAAAGTCCCGTAATCTTCAGGATTGTTGGTTGACAGACATCGGGCCTTTCTCGAGGCCCCAGGGAAGCTGCTTACGAAGCTAAACCTCGGGGCCTTGTCTTCTTCCCCTCATTTATGCGTCCTCCAAAACCGCGTCATCCCCTATTCCAAAAGACTAGAGGCCGCCCTCCCCAGCATATCGTCCACCGGCAAGCCAAGTCACATCTATTAAATACGAATACTCTTTCATACATATTACCCACCTCATCTGCTGCAATAGAGTGCTCCGAGCCGAGTCTAGGTCGTCAAACTCTCAGCAGTCAGTTCAGTTTTTTCAACGTATTTCTGACACCATGAACCTGAGTTAAGGTGTCGAAATCCCAATCAGGGTGTCGCCGCACATTCGAAAGACTGACTTGATGCCTCTTGATCAGGGTCTCGATGGCACAGGGAGTGACATGTTGTTAGCTCGCTGGCAGGGCAAAACCGTGCGTAACAAGGATGAGCGGCTCTCGGAGGCAAAGAAACACTTTTGCTGATGATCCTTGATTACGTTTTTCTTGGACACTATCTTTGTAACGAGACCGTTTAGCAATTCTTTTCAACCCCCTGTGTCCCCCACTCTTGGGGGAATTTTAAGACTGGGGGACACCCCCAAACCCCTGGCAAAGGGGCTTCGCCCCTCTGCACTCCCCAGTTGTTAAACGATCTCTTCTAACAGAAGTTGCAAAGTATCCAGGTCAGTAGTAGAATACTCTCCCAGCACAAAGAATTGCCATTCTCGCCACTGCGCGTCACGACCTCCGAGAAGCGTGAGAACGGCTTACGCGGCCCGGTGGCCGTTATAAAGGCCCGGAGGTAGGAGGGAGAGGCACTGAGTCGAATAACGGTCCTGCTTGTTGTAATAGCACTGGCTTTGGGCCTGATAGTATACGTTGCAAGCCCGCTTTCTGTTCAGGCTGCCACACCGGAAATTTCCATAAGCCCGATGACTGGAGTTCCGGGGAGCTGGGTAAGTGTTACCGGTTCCGGTTTTGTCGGCAACGAAACCGGCATTGCCGTAACCTATGACAGCACTACCGTTGCCCAGAGTATCACCGCCAACCCCCTGGGTGGCTGGAGCGCTACATTTGTCGTGCCGGCTTCAGCCTCCGGTTCACATAGCATCGACGCACATGGCTCGGTCACCACGGCGGCGAGCGTCCCCAATATGACCTTCACTGTAACTCCAGGCATATCCATTAGCCGGTCAAGCGGGGCTGCAGGGAGTTCGCTAACTGTTACCGGCTCAGGTTTTGGTGCCAGCGAAACAGGCATTACCGTAACCTATGACGGCACTACCGTTGCCCTGGGTATCATTGCCAACTCCCAGGGTGGCTGGAGCACTGCCTTTGTTGTGCCAGCTTCAGCCTCCGGCTCACATAGCATCGACGCATATGGCTCTGTCACCACGGCGGCGAGCGTCCCCAA
>Ga0315279_10002545_pt1 | contig 27105 bp, 26 predicted proteins | sample YL17G06_20_MG_FD_203694 | JGI IMG/M metagenome (GOLD analysis project Ga0315279, IMG submission 203694) | Sediment microbial communities from Yellowstone Lake, YNP, Wyoming, USA - YL17G06_20 | ecosystem: Environmental > Aquatic > Freshwater > Lake > Sediment | place: USA: Wyoming | collected... | reverse complement strand
CAGTGATAAAAAACCGTAGGAATTTAGGCAAATCTGAATCTATAAAAAACGCGACTGAATATTTGTTTGATAAACATTCTGAGGTCGAAGCCATAGCGCTAATCGACGCTGATAATCAATATTCTCCGGGAGATTTGCCTAGAATAATCAAACCGATAATTGCTGATAATGCTGATTTTGTCATAGGCAGGAGAAATTTCCTGGACATACCGTTCTTAGGTCACAGGCTTGGCATAAGAGTGTTCGCATTTTTATTCAACAGATTGTACGGCACATCTTTCAAAGATACAGTGTGCGGTTTGCGAGCAATCTCCACAGAAGCTTTCAAGAGGATGGAGCTGAAAAGCTCTGGCTATGCAGTTGAGAGCGAGATGCTTGTCGATGCAGTGCAGAAGAAGATGAAAATAGCGAGCGTGCCTGTCACTGTAAGATACAACCGCTCGCACACAGTGAGGAAGGGAAGCACCATGTCGCTCAACATCATATTGCATCTAATCCTTTGGAGGTTTTTCGACAGGAAGGCCGTGGAGAACAAGATGATAAAGATACTGAAGTGGTATCAGAGGATAGTTTGAGCACCCAATGTCTACCATAATGTGGCTGCTAGGACTGTACCGAGAACTAGGCATGGCGTCAAATCTTCAATTTTAGGCACAGCACCAGACGCATAGGCCGCTGCTGCTATCATTAAAGGGACGGTTATTGGCGGTGAATAGTAAAGTGCCGTTCCAACTTTTCTCATCAGTTTGCTGATATAACTCAGGTCTTTCATATTCTTTATTCGCACACTAAAAGATAAAAAGATTTTGAAGCGCCCTCGGAGAGATTCGAACTCTCAACCTCCTGATTTCCGCAACAGCGTAACAGTCAGTTGCTCTGCCATTGAGCTTTCCTCGCTTGTGCAACGAGGGCAGCTTTCGAGGGCGTTAATACGAATTTTATTATTTGAGTAGAAATATAAATCAATCGGTTCAGCTACTTTCAAAATGCTACTTATTCGGCTTATTTTGTGTTTTTGGAACCAAAGCAAATGTATTCTGCCTTATTTTATATAAAATCTGGCTTGTTTTACCTTCTTTTTCTCATTCACCGGGGTTCCACTTCCGAAACGCTGGTATACATACTAACTCTAATTTATTGAGGATGATTATGAAAATTGACATAGTTGAAACTGCGAAAGAAGTTTTCAAGGATAAAAAATTAATCATAGAAGAAGTTGAGGGAAGCAAGATAAAAATTTGGTATAAACGACGAGGTAGGTATCCTAAACCATTTATTTTTCCAAAAAGCCTTAATTTAGATTTCAAATTTGGTCAATTTTGTGGACTCTATTATGGTGAGGGTGCAAACTCACAATTAAGCTGGACGCAACATAGTCAATTTACAAATTCTGATCCGAGATTAGTTAAGACTTTTCTTAATTTTATGGAAGAAAGATTCGATTTTAACAGAAATCGATTCTCATATAGAGCTTATGCAACGAAAAATAAAATTTCACCTAAAGAAGAAGAGAGAGTGAAAAAATATTGGCGAAGTGAACTGAATTTAGAAAGGTCTACAGCCATCAAAGTCTACACTCAAAGTAGAGAGGGAAAATTCAAAGATAGAATAATGGTCACATTAGGTAGCGTTATTTTTAGAAAAATGTTAGATGAATTCATAAAAATGGCTTGTGAAATTAGTCTAACTTGCGATGAAGTTAGAAGAGGATTTCTTAGTGGTCTATTTGCTGGCGAAGGTTTTGTAGCTCTTAAGGGGAAAAGTCTATTCTGTATTGGAATCTCGCAAGGTTATAAAGATGCGATAAAAGATAGATTATTTGGTAGACCTAAAAGAGAATTTATAAAAAAATTGCTAAAATGCGAAAAGATATCCCCAAATAATACAAAAAAAGGTATTAATGTTTTTGTTACTGATTTAAGAAATTTGAAAAGATTTCGTGATTTAAACCTTCATGAATTGCATTTAGAGAAGTTTAAAAAATTTGAAAAGGGATTCTTAAATCTTTCTAGTAGTAAAAGGGCAGGAATTTCTAATAATGAAGCAAAATATCAAATTTTGAATTTGCTTTTTAAAAATGGCCCATTGAGTGTCGAAGAAATTAGTAAATTTAGAGGCACTAAAGAGATAACAAATTCTGAAATATTGAAAGGTAGGAAAGATAGAAGAAGGCAAGGATTGCTAGATAAAGGTTATATAACTCTTTTCAAAAAAGTTAAGCAAAACCATTCTAAAAAACCTATTTCTTTATGGTCACTTACAGACATGGGACAGGAATATCTAGATCATCAAAATAAATTTACATACAATCAATCTAAAAAGTCTTGATTTTTTAGCTTTTCAGGTAGATAAGTTTCGGCCATAAATTTCAGACCTCTTCCTGATAATGCTTCTAATTCAGCCTTTATTTTCTTTCGGATCAATGCTTTTAATTGTCTCTGCCATTCAGGTTTTTGGAACCATTTATAATTTAACATCTCTTGAGCCCTTTTTATATCATTCTCTTCTGCCTTTATTGTAAAATTCTGTAGCTTATACTTATCAATATCATCCATTGTCAATCCTAAGAACTTTGCTCCAGGTGTTCCTAACCTGTCAGATACATGACTCAACGAGATAGAACCCCTTTTTATTACAGAGTAGATATACAGCCCATAAGCATCTAAATCTGTGAGAACATAAACTGGTAATTTAAATTCATTTGCCAATCTTTGGATAAATCTTCTAGATCCACGCGCTGCTTGACCAGCTGTTGTTATAATTAAACAGTTATGTTTTTTCCAAAATTTCAGTTCGTGTAAAGACTCAAAAGCTGCATTTTTTTCTATGACAAGTATGAAATCGACGTTTACTTTTTTAAATTCTATCTCTTCGACATTGCTCGGTATGGCTAAACCGCCTGAACCAAGCTTGGATAAATCAACCGTATCTTCTCGATCCTTGATTATTACATTTCCAACAGCACGACCTCTCACATCGGCATTCAAGTGTAATTGCTCCCTTAAAATATCCAAAGCTACTTCCAAATCAACAATTATAGGATCACTCTCGCTTTGCTCGTTGAAGGTGTTCTCTTGGGAATTCGGCATAGTTCTTTTCAACGCATAATAAAGGTCTCTAAGACTCGTATGGAGGTTTTGATTTGTAAGCTCTTTTGTAAATGCGGCGACAAGAAGTGACTGCATAAACTTTTTTGCATGGGCAACATTGAAGAAATATCTTTTCGCAGATTTATCACCTATTGTAATCATTCCTGTCTTTTCATCATATTTCACATTAGAGAGGTTTCTAAGAGGAATATCAATATTCGGATTCTCTCCCCTTTCGATATCCTTCAGAACCTTATTTCCCAATTCTTCAAGTTTCTTCTTTGTTTCCTTCAACTTCTTTCACCTCTTCTTCTTTTGCTTCCCCAACAATCAAAAAATCTGTCTTTTTCTTAGTTATATCTTCAAGTTTTTTCATAATTATTTTTTTATCCTTGCCTGTTAATTTTGATAAAGACTCTGATACGATAGGGATGTATCTTTCAAAAATCTGTCTTTTTATTTGCCTTTCGCTATCTCTTTTTTTCTGGTGCACGTATATCGCAAGCTTCCTTCCTGCTTCCTGCAATGCAAGCTTCATCTCTTTTACAATTTCTGTATAGTTTGCTATAGCCTGTTTTCCTTCAGAAGTGTATGGCACCCATACCGAAGCGAAGTGCGTCAGTATTGCCAGCGGTCCTGCAGGCGCTGCATTTCCGGACTGTGAAAATCCATAGCGCCTCCAGTCCGTTTCGACAATCGCTTCATTAGTCGCGCAGTCACTTTGATGATAAAGCAATGGAACTTTATTTGCAAAACGTAAAATTTGTGCTGACTGGTTTGTTGGAAGTTTTCCGCCGTATGCAAGTCCAACTTCAACTTGGAAAGGATTGCCTCGATAGACAGAAGGCGGTCGAGTAATCGCAACAAAATATTCTCCAGGTAGTTCCTTTTTCATCCCTTCTGTAATCAGATGCTCTCCAAGCGGCGACAAGCAATTAGTAGGCGGCGCAATGAGCTTTACCATCTGCATTGCTTTATGCAATCTCTCAGATTCTTCATGCGTTAGTTGTTTCGGATTGCGGCCAAATTCTATTTTTGCAAGCTTGCATATCTGTCCTGCAGAACTACGGCCAACACGTGAAAATTCTATTGTAAAAAATCCTATTATATTCTTTGCTTTTGTATTAGCTAGCATTCTTCTCATTATTCCTATTTCCACGCCATATGGGTGTGGCTTGATCTCTTTCGGTTGTCTTGGAATTTCATCCACAGTTCTTTTGAATTCCAGCCGTCCGTTCGGACCGTCATAAATGATGTGTGCATAAGGATTCGAGATAGCGGTTTGTTTTAGGTATTCAGGAATGCTCTGGTAGCGCTCTATGTATTTTCCCTCGGCCTCCATTTCTATTTTCAGTCCGTGCCACTTATCAGGGTTTTTCAAATCTTTTTTAGACACAATATGCGGCTCATTCTTAGCAACGTTTATCATCATTTCAAAGACATGTATTGCTTTTCCTGTGCTGGTTGTGATTGTCACATGCTTGCCTGTTGTCAGCTGGCTGTACAAAACAGCGCCATGTATTCCTATTCCTTGTGTACCTCTGCTCTGCCTTAGCCTGTGGAACTTCGTGCCGTAAAGGAGTTTTCCAAAAGCGAACGGGACTTTTGATTCTACAATGCCAGGGCCGTTGTCCTCGATGGTTATACGGAACCTGTCGGGCGTTGTCTGCCTGAGCGTGATTTTTATTTCCGGCAGTATGCCGGCCTCGTTCGTCGCGTCAAGCGCGTTGTCAACTCCCTCCTTCACGATCGTCAGCAAAGCTTTTGTAGGATTTTCATAGCCAAGCAAGTGCCTATTCTTCTCGAAAAATTCTGCTACTGAAATCTCCTTGAACTTGCTTTCCATCTCCTCTGCAGTTATCTCCCTCTGGTCTGCCATTAAATCACTATATTTTAATTTTCTTTTTTGTTCTCCTTAATTTTACAACCGGCGTGTCGCATTTCAAACACAGCTGCTGCTTGTCTCCATACAGCCAACCCATTGATCTCATCAACGGGCCTGCTATTGCAGTCGACGGTGCGCCATACACGTTCCTAACTATTTTTTTGCATTTCGGGCAAAAATACTCAATCTTCGGTTTTTTCAGAAACTCACCTTTTCTGCTGCTCCAAAAATCTATACACAGTATTATGTAGGCTGCCGCTTAAAAGCATTTCAATGGCTTTTGCTGCCAGCTGCACGTCGAGCCATCTGCCAACGATGCAGACGGTCTTTCCGTAGACAGCTATCTTGGTCTCAGTCATCTTTTCTATTCTTTGTTTCGTCTTGCCCTCGCTGCCTATCACCCTTCCTTTCAGCGTGAGCATGCGGTTGCGCGACTTGCCTGCAAAGTCCCTCACTTCTATCGGCTGCAGGCAGAAGTCCTCGTCCAAAAGGTTCAACGCATCCTCCATGTCAAACCCCCTTCCGAAAGCCTTCACAACCTCCTTTATCCTCATCATCTTCAGCGGGTCGTCAGTTTCAATGACAACATCCTCGCCCAATTCTATTTTTGCCTCAGACAATTTTTCAAGATTTTTCTTCAGCCCGGAATCTTTCCTAAGTATCCTCATCCTCTCTTCCGGTATCCGGACATATTCAATCATTTCAAATATCCCCCCAATCTTTCAAAAATTTTTCCCGCGTCCACAGTCTCCGCACCAATCTTTTCAAAGTACCTGTTTATATTCTTTATGTCCCTTTTTAAAAAATCCTCGGCCTGCGCATGGGTTACAGGCACTGCCTGGCTGAAGTCTATGATGCATGGCCTTCCGAAAATCAGTATGTTGTACGCGCTCAAGTCCGCATGCACCAGCCCGGCCTTCAAAATTTTTTCCAAGTCATCTATGACAGTATCGTAAACCTCCTGCGCATCCTCCTTGCTCAGTCTCACATCGATCAGCCGAGGCGCGAGCTTGCCGCCCTCACCGATGAACTCTTCGACAAGCACGTTCTCTCTGAATGCGATTGGCCGTGGACAGTTCACGCCGGCATCGCTGGCTATCATAAGATTCTTGAATTCCCTTCTGCACCACGCAAACACCACAGCCCTTCTTTGCTTTTTCAGGCCGAAAAACCTCGGATCGCCTGCAAGATACTGCCACATGGTTTTGAAATCCGATTCAACACGGTAGACCTTCAGCGCAAGCCACTTGCCCCCGCTGTCTTTTGCCGAAAGCACTACAGACTCCTTACCCTCCATAACAACTGACTCCACGGATTTTATTATGCACTTAGTCAAGAGTTTGTATATTGCCATTAGAGTGCTTTCGTCAAAGACTCCGTGCTCTATCTTGAACTCCTTCGCGTCCTCGAACCTTATCCTGTCTTTCATGCTATCAGCGCTATATATAAGAGTTGTAGCGATTAAAATATGAAAATGGATGATTTGGAGCTGGCGAAAAAAGAGCTGGACAACACGGGCGCGGATCTTGTCTTTGTTAAAAATGGGAAAATCGTTTTTTGCAGCAATGAAGACAGTGTGAAAGGATTTGTTTTGGCTATAAAAAAATTCGGCGGGGAGTTGAAAAATTCTTCTGTGGCTGACAGGATTGCGGGCCGCGCGGTTGCATTGCTGTGCCTTTATGCAGAAATAAAATCAATTTTTGCAAAAACCATGAGCGAAAGCTGCAAAGATGTTCTTCGAAAAAATAGAATTGTCTTCGAGTTTGAAAAACTTGTGCCCAGCATTTTGAATAAAAATAAAAACGATATTTGTCCTCTTGAGAAGCTGACACTGAAAATAGAAAATCCGCAAACCACATTCGAGGAATTGTGCAAGTTCCTCAATCTATCTGTATAGTTTTTATAAAACCCTTTCTTTTCATCCAACCTGCCTGGGTTGATGTGTAGCGGAAGGCAATGTCGGCGCGCTCGTTTGTTTGCACTTTCCAAGGCTCTACCAGAACAAGGTCTCCAGACTTGATCCACACCCTTTTTCTCATCCTGCCGGGTATGCGGCATATGCGCGTGTTTCCGTCGTCGCACTGCACCCGCATCTTGTCCCCGCCCAGCATGGTCTCCACAATGCCTAGAACCTCGCCCTGCCTCGGCGTTCTTATCCTCGAAATCTCGAGCTCCTCCTTCGGTATCTCGAACTTCTTCTTTCCCGTCGCATCACCTTATCGAAACAAGTATAGTATCTTTATACGCTTTTTTACCTCTTATAGCACCGCTCAGCTTCCTCGATATTTTCATCTCTGCCTTGTATTTCGCCTTCAGGTTTCTTGCAATCTGCATTGCCGCTGACTTGGAACCGATTAAAACGTCGTATCCTCCTCTGACCTTTTGCACCGAGGAGGCGAATGCAAAACTGTCGTATTCATTGATTGCAGCCAGCTGAGCCGCAACGTCGTCCAAAATTCTTTCCAAGATTTTTTCAGGCGACCTCAACTGCAGCGTCGACTGGTAGTATTTGCTGCTCTTCATCGAGCAGTATTCGCAGAATATGCTCTTCTCAATAAGTTTTATCTCCTTTTCCTCGGATTTAACAAAATCACCGAATTTTATTTTAATATTTACGTAAACTGTCCCGCCAGAAATCCTGTATGACGCGCTCTGCACTTCCGGTCTCTCCAGCAGCTTTGAAAGAATCATGCCCACCGCTCCTTCAACAGTCGCCGCAACTTTCTTGTCAACAAAAATCTTTTCGCATGACTTGCATATTCTTACAACGATTTTTTCTGGCAATATTTCGGCAAAGGAAACCTTTTTCGAGAAACACTCCTCGCACAGGCTGCCGAGGAATTTCTCTGTCGGCCTGCCGCACTTTGGGCAGAATTTTTTTCCCATAGATTACTCTTTGCTCTCACAGCTCTAATTCTTTATCCTGCACGTATTTCACGCCGTGCTTTATGGCAATGAAAGCCTTGCCAAGCTCCTTGCCAAGGTATGCTGCATGCTGTTGTAAAGACACAAGCCCCTCGCTTATGATCTGCTGGTAGACCTCTTCAGGCGTTTTGCCGCGGAATGTGTACTGCGTCTTCCCCCTATCGCGGGTGAAATGCTGCGCAACTATGTCAGAGCCTTCCGTGTGAATGAAGAACGAGCCGCGCCAGTCGAAAACAAACTTCTCCGGTATGCCTGTGAAATAATTGTTCAGTATCTCCTTCACCCTAATCCAATTGTTTTCGTAAATATGAGCTGAGTGCGAAACAATAGTGAGCGGACCGTCTTCGACTTTCAGCCTAGCGGCTATTTTCTTGTGCAGCTTCTTCAGCGCGAAGACGTTCATAGGCCAAGCTCCGAAGATGTCGTGGCTTCTGAAATAAACTGTTTGGTAAAGTTTGCCGCTGCGTATGGACCAGCATATCTGCGTTAGGCATGGCGGGTTGGATGATTTCGAGTCTATCTCAACGTTCCATGTAAAGGCAATGGCCCTCCGCGTGTGAGGCGTGTCTTTCAGTTTCTCTATTGCGTTCTCGACTTGATCAAGGCTAAGCTCGTCGGTATATTTGTAAAGCCTCTGGCCGTATGTGTAACTTACAGAAGCAGGCTTCTCTGCTGTCAGTATCGACGGGCAGTATGCCTCGAGATCCTTGTCGTTGAACGGGAAGAACGAGGCAAGAGTCTCGTCCTCCCTGTCTATCACAACCATGAGATTTATTATCTCCTTCTGCTTTACGTGATGTTCGGTATCCTTCGCCTCGCCGTATTTCATTACTAAACTTAGAATTTTCAACCAAGCCTCTGCAATGGTCTCGCTGTGCACGAGAAAACCAACATTCTCCGAAGGTATCGTTTCCGCCTCCGCAGCGCTCTCATTGAAAAACTGCGGCTCGGAGAAGGGCTGCAGCCTTTCCCTGTTGAGCTCGTCTGCCTTTTCCGTTATCGCTGTAGGATCTGTATTTCTCATCATGTCGACAACTTTCATGCTTTTTCTGAAGAGGTCAATTTTATCCCTGGGTATTTCTTTGTCTATAGCCACGTTGGTTCCAAGGATTTTCCAGTTCTCGTCAACGCCGTTTTCAACCAGCTTCAAAAAATATTCGCCTGTCCTTGACAAATCCTCACCGCAGATTATTATGTTGCGTATGGTCGGCTTGGCAAAAATGTTCCTTATGATTCCGTTTATGCCCTCGGCTGAATAAAGGTTGCCGCATGCGGAATACTTTTCGCCTGGAATGCTGCCGCAGATTTTTTCCTTTTCTGTCCAGAGGCATAGTATAGCAGTGTTGCTCTGCGGGTCGCCGAGGGTAATGGTCTCTTTGAAAATCACCGGCCACTGTCGAGAATCAGTGGAGTCCATCCATCTTACTTAGTTTGACAGGTGTAATAAGATTATTTGAAGTGGAGAGCATAGTTCTGAAAATATACGATTGTTACTTCTTTAACAGTACAACTTTGCTCGCAGTATCTTCGTCTTTTATTTTGTACCCAGTCCCCGCGGAAATTTCCTGCGCGAATTTCCTTATGTCGTCCATGAACGGCATGGCATTTCTTGGTAATCTTTTTTGTGATTCGCCTATATGCATAAACGCTTTTACTTCTATGAAACCGCAGCCTGTTTTTAAAATCAGTTTTGCATACTTTTCCGGCTTTACCATGTTCAATCCTTTCGCCATCGTCATCCTTATCACAGTTTTGCAGTCGAAGCTGTTCATCAGCTCAAGGCTCTCGTTGAGCTTTTTCCAACCGTCTTTTATCAAGGGGTTGTGGATTTTTTTGTACGACGCTGCGTCGGGCGAGCAGAGGCTGATATAAAGCTGCGTCGGCTCGGTTGCCAAGGATTTCAACCTATCCGGCCTTGTGCCGTTTGTCACGAGAAAGGTCGTCATATTCCTTTTGTGAAACTCTTCTATCAAGTCTGAAATTCTGGGGTAAAGCGTCGGCTCGCCTGCCAGGCTTATCGCTGCGTTCGTCGGTCTCGCTGCTTCTTCCCATTTTTTCTTATCGACATAGCTCTTGAAACCTGTTAATAATAAACTTCTTTGCTCTATGCATCCTTCAACAATATCTTTAGGGTCGTCTGGCTTTGGTTCAGCATTTATTGTAAATTCTAACGGCCTCCAACAAAACTGGCACTTATGCGTGCAAAAAATAATTGAGGGGGTCATTTCCAAACATCTGTGGGATTTAATGCCATACCAGCGCTCCTTGAAGCAGACCCTTCCTTTTCTCAAACTTTCTTTTGTCCAATGGCATATCTCAACGGCAGAATGGTTGCCAACTATCCTGTAGCCTGCCTTGAAAAATTTTTTTCGAGCATCATTGGATATCAAAGGCATGATTTTAATTTGTTCGAGAAAAGATATTTAATTGAATCATCTAACTTTTTTCACGCAGTCCGAGCTGAAAAAACTTGTACGCTTGCATTCGTCATTTTCGTCACAACAGCTTCTAACCCCAACCAACAAGTTCATGCACGCCACGCCTGTATTTGCGCAGTTCTCTTTTTTATTCACATCATTGCTGTCACAACATCTTTTGGTCTGCTTATACAGGACTCCACATACTTCGCCTGTGTTCACACACTCGGTTAAAGGTGGTTTATCTGTCGGGCCGGTTCCTTTTTTATAACACGGCCACTGAGGTGAATTCTTTAGGAATATAGTCGAACCGATACAGTCATCGTCCTCCTTGCATGCTGTATGCTCTCCGTCAATAATTTGATTGCCAAAACTATCTGTGCATGTAAATTTATTGGTTTTTATTTTGGTTTTCCCAGGATAGTCACATTCGCATGTTATTTTACCAAACCCAGATTCGGCCGAGCAGGTTTTCCCGTCTATACAATATTTTTCACTGCACTCCTTGTTCCCGCACTGGCATGGGATTTTTCCCGTTATCTGTCCAGAACCAATGTTTATCTGGCAGTTAGCTAATCCTGTAACTCCACCGCCGATATCCTTGCCACAGCCGCCTGCTTTCGGCTGGCAAAACTGCACCCCGTTCAAAAATTCCACGCAGCATGTCCTCTCAGCAGGCGTCCAGCAGCTTACAGGACCGCCCACACACCAGCAGTCCCCGCACCCCTTCGGGCAAGTTTCGCCGGGCTTGATCTGCGACGGGCATTCCACGCCTTTTCCTTTTTCATCCTTTGCGCATTCAGCGCCGAACTGCTGTCCGACTATTTTTCCGCTGGCCACGCAGCAAAGCTGGCCCGGCCCGACCTGGCCTGTTAGGCTGTCCGCAGTGCATGTGCAGTAAGTGCATCCTTGCAGGACGGACGGGCACCTCTCACTTTTCTTGATGTTATATTCTGGTTTTTTGCAGTCGGCTCCAATTATGCCAGGGGCTCCTTTTTGCGCGCAGCAATACTTTCCTATAGCAGTGCAATCCCAGCTTTCTATGTTTTCCTCCTTTTCAGAGTTGCATGCTGTCTGCCTGCAGTCGGCTGACGCCCCGCCACCATGTCCGCAGGACGGCAGGCATTTTCCATTCACTTCCTTCCAGTTTGGGTAAGTTTGCCATGATTTGCAGGCAGTAACTTGAGGTTTTTCAGAAGCTGGCGTGCAAGGGAAATTTCCGTAAGCCCAGCTCGTTTTTGCCGAACAGATTGTTTTTTCAGGGCAAAATGATTTGTAACTGCCTGGACTGCAAGTGAAACTATTTTGTTTAGGAGTGTAGTATATGTCGTCTGGATGGTCGCACGTGCAGGTTGTTTTTTGGCAGGGGTTTTCGCCATATTTCCACGAAGACTTGGTGCAGACTTCACTTGCAGCGCAACATCCATTCTTTGACGAATCAGTCGGACATTTGTAACAATTCTTGCCAGTTTCAGGATTGTTTACTGCATCACACGTGCAAGTTATATCAGTTTTTTGAGCTATGCAGTGCGCTTGGACCTCGCTGTATTTCCATCCTGTGCCCTCGCAGACCGAGCCGAAAGGACAGAATGACTGATAGTTACCTGGGTTGCATGTGTAACCATTTTTGCCAGGAGATGCTTCGTTGTTGGGGTTGCAGTCGCATGTTACTGCTTGGCATGGAGTATTTGGATATATCCATGTGCTTGAGCCTATGCAAGCATAACCTGGTGAACAGTAGGGGTAGGTAACTTCTGCGTCGCATTTAAAATGATTATTTGCCGGATTACCTGGACTATCGCATGTGCAGGTTACTTGTTTAGGTGGCTTGCAACAATAAGCACAGTCATAACTTTCTATAGGTGTGTCGCCAGATTTGCAGGGTATTTCTTGGCAAACAGCGGCTTCACCACCACCTTGGCCGCAGGATGGCAGGCATTTACCATCCTTTACACCCCAATGCGGGGAAGGTTGTGTGGCAGGATTACATGGGCCAGTAGATGTTCCAGAAACGCAGCAATAATTGCAGTCATAGCTTTCTACGTTTGTTTGATCAGAGCTGCAACCCCACCAAGCACAAGTACCTTTACCACCGCTGGCTTGACCGCAAGATCGAATGCATCGTCCATTCTTTTCACCCCAATCTGGGGAAGGCTTATCAGAAGGACAAACGCCAGATGTGACCGTAATGCAAGGAAAACTTCCCGGGAATGGGGATGGGCCTTGGCAAACTTCGCCGTTTTGCGCATTGCAGGCAGTGTGTTCTGGGTCATCAACAGCCTGCCCACTTTCATCATAACATGTAAATGTCTGAGGGCCAGTGCATACGCAAACAGATTTATAACCATATTGCGGGAATATCAAATTCCAAAAACTTGCCACGTAAACTTGTGGGTTGGAGTAATAAAACAAGTCTCTTAGGTAAGAAATGACATCGTCAGCCGCCTTGGCAGCCGTGGCCGAGGAAAGGACTAAGGTTATGAGAACAGCCAAGAAAAGGAGCCTTCCGCCTTTCTTCATAATATACTATTCTAATTATAAAAATATTAACGTGGAGTTTACCAAACGTAGATGTTTATGCAAATTCAAAACCTTTTTATTGTATGGCGGCTGATAATTATTTACCTCTAAGATGAGCCCCTATAGCTCAGTTCGGTAGAGCACCTGACTTGTAGCTTGCAGGAAATCAGGTGGTCGTGGGTTCAATTCCCACTGGGGGCTTTTTATTCATAACGTTTAAATTCTTTCTTTTGGTTGTAGATTATATGGCTGAAGAATCTGAGCTGTTAACATTGGTTGACTCTCATGACAATTTCATAGGCACTGCGACAAGGGAAGAGTGCCATGCTGGCAACGGCAAGCTGCACCGCGCGTTCGGAATTTTTTTGTTCAATTTTAAAAACCAGTTGTTCATCCAAAAAAGGAGCGAAAACAAAAAATTGTGGCCGGGCCACTGGGACATTTCCGTGGCAAGCCATGTACGACCTGATGAAACTTATGAAACTGCTGCGAAAAGAAGGCTGAAAGAAGAGTTGGATGTAGAAGTTTCTGATTTGAAAAAGGAATTTACATTCAAATATTTTGCAAAGCACAAGGACGGGAAGGGATCGGAAAATGAGATGTGCGCCATATTATCTTGTAGATTTGATGGTAAGATTAACCCAAACACCTATGAAATTTCTGAGAGCAAATTTGTTGATTTAGATGAACTTAAGGAAAGCATAAAGGGAGATGTGGAGAAATTTACGCCGTGGCTTAAGATCGCGTTGAATAAGTTCAACAAGTGAAAGAATGAACGAATTGATTTTAGTGAAACTTGGCGGAAGCGTTATTACTGATAAAAATAAGCCGTTCACCGAAGATTTGGCTGCAATAAAAAGATTGGCAAATGAGATACATGAAGCCCGTCAGGAAAAAAACTTCAGACTTATTGTTGGGCATGGTGGCGGCTCTTTTCCACATACTCCTGCGCATGAATTTCAAACACATAAAGGTGTAATAAACGAGAAAAGTTACGAAGGTATTTCAAGGGTGCAGAATGCTGCTGCTAGCCTTAATAGAATAGTTGTCCGAGAGTTGATTGCTGCTGGCGAGAATGCAGTTTCCATAAACCTTTCTAGCAACTGCATAGCAGATGGGGGAGAAATCAAAGAAATGTTTTTACAGCCCGTAAAAAAATTGCTGGATTTTAATATGGTCCCGGTGCCTTACGGGGATGTTTGCCTGGACTTGAAAAATGGCTGCTGCATATTATCAACTGAAAAAATTTTGAGTTATGTGGTAAAGGCGTTTCAGCAGTTTGGCAAAAAATATGAAATATCTAGGATTATAATTTGCACGGATGTGGATGGTGTTTTTACCAGTGACCCAAAAGAAGATAAAAATGCGAAGCTTATTCCTGTAATAACAGAAGAAAAATTAAAAAAAGTCAATTTATCAAGCTCCCCAGGAATAGATGTTACTGGAAAAATGAAACATAAAATAGAATCTATGGTGAAACTGGCCCAGTCAAACATAGAAATAGAAATTATCAATGCGAAAAAACCCAATGTCCTAAAAAGAGCTTTGCTTGGCGAAAAAGGATTGGGAACTATAATCAAATAAAACTAGCGTTCCCTTTCAATCATAAAATTTGAAAATTCTTCCAGAGTTTTTTTCAATTCGATGTTGCCAATATTTTTCAATAATTCCTTTGCCTCTCCTATCAATTTTTCAGAATACTGCTGAGCGAAATTGATTGAATCATACTTTTTAATTATTTTCATAACAAACTCTACTTCCTCATCTGCAACCTTCTCTCTTGATTTTTTCAAAATCCCCAGTATTTTTTCTCTTTCGCTGGCATTACATTTTGATAAGCAATGAATAGTTATCAGCGTCCTTTTACCTTCTTTTATGTCTCCTCCAATTTCCTTGCCATATTTTTCCTTTTCTCCAATCAGGTTCAAAATATCGTCTCTTATTTGAAAGGCTGAACCCATTTTCTTCCCGTAAGCCAAGGTAAGATTGCACGTTTCTTCGGAAGCACCCGCGATAAAAGCTCCGCCCCGCAGGGCAGTGCCCAGCAAAAATCCGGTTTTTCTCAAAACCATATCCAAATATTCCTCTACTGTCACATCATCCCTCTTCCTGAAGTTGAATTCCATGCTCTGGCCCTCCATTATTCTGAGTGTAGCGCTTGAAAGCATTTCGGAAAGTTTTATGATTTTTTCAGGGGGCAAAGAGTTTTTAGATCTGAACAGGCTCTCATACGCCTTGAAGAACATTCCGTCACCTATGTTTACACCGTGGGCGATTCCATACTTTTTCCAAACAGTCGGAAAATTTCTCCTCTCTTCATCCCCATCCTCGATGTCATCATGAACTAAAGTTGCATTATGAATAACTTCCAAAGAAACAGCAAATGGCAGTGTATTTTCTATGTCTCCGCCTAGAGTTTTGCATATCATTAGGCATAAGGCTGGCCGAAGCCTCTTGCCGCCAGTCTGGAAAGTGTAGGCCATGCCATCGTAGAAATTTGGAAATTCTTTTGCCGGAACCAATTTTCTGATTTCTTCATTTACAAGAGAAGCAAAGTTCTCCAATTCGGTTTCTATTTGCAACTATTGCACCCTTCGGATTGATATTTTACCTTAGGTAGTTAAACCACTTAAATCAATTCTTTCCCAAAAAGTCCATGTCTAAGAATGGCGCTAGCCCTGTTATTTTCAGGTTTTTTATTGTGCTGAACAGCAGTGGTTTGTCAGCAAATATAGAAAATATTTTTTTAAACATCATCCCCTTTCTAATCGGTCCGCCAAGCTCATTTTTCCATTTTTTATCATAATTCTCCAAAAAGAATTTTTCTGAAAAATCATTCTGCTCGAGTGCTTTTATGCAAACCCCGCCCGCATATTTCGCTGCAATCTGACCATAAACCAAGCCGCCACCTGAAAACGGTTTTATCTGGCACGCAGCATCACCAACAAGTATCGTTCCATCGCAGCAGGATTTATCTATCAGGCCATATCTAACAACATCGCCAAATCTATTCTGCATTTTAACCTTCCCGACAGTTTTCTCAACAAATTTTTCAAAATATTTCACTGGATTTTTATCTGTCATCAGGCCCACTCTTGCAATTTTATCGTTTTCAGGCACAACCCATCCAAACATTCCAGGAGCCGTTTCAGATCCAAAATACAATTCGACCGTATCAGGCTTGAAATTACCATTGACACGGACCTGCACTCCAGCAACAATATTTTCAGGCAGTTTTATCTTTTTGGCTTTTGCCACTGAGGAATTCGGCCCATCTGCACCGACCAAAATTTTTGTCTTGTATTTCCTTCCGCCTGCAAAAACAATGTTATTTTTCACTGCAGAGAATCTTGTTTTCAATCTAAATTCAACCCCAGCACTCCTCGCCTTCGCAGCAGTAAATCTATCAAAACCGGCGCGATCTATCACATATGCATCTTCTTTAGCTTTGATCTCAAAGCAACTTTTTCCAGAGCAAAATTTCGCATTCTTTATTTTGTTAAGAATTATTTTTTTAGGAATCTTTCCTATCTTTTTGCTGACAAGACCGGTGCATTGCTCGGGCAACCCTATGGCTCTGTGTTCTTCAATAATCAGGAGGTTGTAACCAGCCTCGGAAACTATTTCTCCGGTTCTGCAGCCAGCTGGACCGGCTCCGATTATTATCACGTCATACATGCAAACACTATATAACTAAATTCAAAGAATATTATTAAACTTATTTGCCAAAATTTCTTTGCGCAGAATTAAACCATTTTATTGCTTTTATCAATTCCTTTTTAGAAAAATCTGGCCAAAGGACTTTTGTGACATATAATTCGGCATAAGCTGCTTGCCAAAGCATAAGGTTAGACAGTCTGGAATGCCCACCTGTCCTTATTACCAAGTCCACAGGCACAGGCACAAGCAAATTAGCTTCTATATCCTTTTGGCTTATCTCTATGCTTCCTGTCTCAATTACTTTTTTGGCAATTTTTTTCATGGCTTCAGTAATCTCAAAATGTGAGCCATACGCAATAAGCAGATTCAAAACTCTTTTCTGATATTTGGCTGTCTTCTCCATGACTTTTCCCATTAATCTAACAAGCTTCGGCGGCAACTTTTCTAAATCGCCTGCGAACTTTATTCTGACTTGGTATTTTTCTAGAAAATCAGACTTTTTACCGAGCAGCCTTTCAAGATAATTCTGATAGATTTTTAAAAGCTCTTCAACCTCCCTCTTTGGTCTGTTGAGGTTTTCTGTAGATAGCAAATATGCTGAAACTTGCGGGACGTTCAAATCATAGCACCATTGAAGAAAATTTTCGAAATTTTTAGCTCCTTGCCTGTGACCCATCCACGGTGCAAGTCCTCGTTTTCGGCTCCAGCGACGATTTCCATCTATAATAACTGCCAAATGGTCTGGCACTTGCAAATTTTTTTCCAAGTTAATACACCTTCAGTTTATTAGAAGATTGAAGCAAATATTTAAACAAATATGTGGTCTTATGGTTCATGTTGTTTGACTGCAAGTTTTTAAATGTTGAAACCATTAAATTTACTAAGTCGGGGTTGTAGTCTAACCTGGTACATCTGGCGCATTAGCAGGAGAGGACGACAGGCTCCAGTTCCGTACATGGAGCTTTGATAAAAAGATGAAAGAAGAGACCTGTTAACGAGGGTTCAAATCCCTCCAACCCCATTACATTTTATAACCAAATTTTCCTGTCAATAGAACGAACACAACACCGCAAACGTTTCTTTCTTCCAAACTTCCATCTTTATTTTTTTTAATATAGATTAATTCCTGATTACCAGCAATGCCGCCAACCGGAACCAACATTCTTCCTCCTGACTTTAGCTGTTTTATCAACGGTTTTGGAATCTCCGGTGCAGTTGCAGTCACAAATATGCAATCGTATGGCGCTTCTTTTTCATAACCAACAGAGCCGTCGCTCAAAATTATTTTCACATCTTTGTAACCAGATTTCACAAGATTTTTTTTCGCAAATTCATACACTTCAGGCTCTACCTCAACAGTTATAACTTTTCCCTCTTTGCCAACTAGTTCTCTTATCAGTACCGCACCATAACCAGATCCAGAACCGATTTCCAAAACCTTCTCGCCTTTCTTCAGCTTTGCCTCTTCGAACATTATCGCATACATATGTGGGGCTGATATGGTTGCTTTTCCCACAATCGGCAGCGCAACATCAACCCAAGCCTCGTCTTTATAGCTGGGAAGAACAAACAGCTCGCGCTTGACCTTCATCATGGCTTTTTTTATTTCCGGGCTCCTCAGCCTGCCGATAGCAACAAGATTTTCTATAGTTTCCTTCTTTTGCTTTTCAAGCTCAGACACAATCTTTAATTTGATTCAAGAGAATTTGAATTTATGGATGCTGTTGAAAGAGCTGTGAAAGACATAAAAACAATGAAGGCGCAGGGTGCAAGGACTTCTGCCCTAGTTGGTTTGAGAGCGTTAAAAGAAGTTGTCAAAGAAAATGGCTTCGGCCGTGATTTTGAAAGTGCTTGCAATGCATTAGAAAGTTCTAGGCCGACTGCAGTAGCACTGCACAACGCCATCGAAAAAATAAAGAAGGAGAAAACTTTGGACATTATAAACAGGATGATTTACTATTTCGAGAACGTTGCGCAGCTCATAGCCAGCAAAGGCTCGAACCTGATAAAAAACAACTTCACTGTGTTGACGCATTGCCATAGCTCTGTTGCAATAGAGATAATGAAAGCTGCGTACAAAAAAAAGAAAAAATTCCGTGTTATTGTTACTGAAACGCGGCCTTTGTACCAAGGCGAAAGGACTGCGCGCGAACTCTCCGATGCTGGTTTGCATGTTGTTTATATCGACGACTCCGCGCCCGGATTTTTCATAAAAGATGTCGATATGGTTCTGATGGGAACTGACGCCATAAGAAAAGAAGGCATAGTCAACAAGATTGGCAGCTATATGATTTCCGTCTTGGCAAAGGAAAACAAAGTTCCAGTTTATTTTGCAGGTGAGTTGATGAAGCTTGACAGAAGGAAAAAAATAATAATCGAAGAAAGAAACCCGGAAGAAATCATCGACCCAAGAAAACTGCCGGGGGTTAAAGTAGAAAACCCGGCCTTCGACACCACGCCCTGGAAATACGTAACAGACATCATAACTGAAAGGGGAATTTTAAAGCCGAAAAAAGTTTTGGGGTTGCTGAAAAAAAGCTAGTATCTTCTTCTCCTTGCCGGCCATTTCCTGTAGAGCTGGTCAAACTTTTCCTTGGATTTTTTCCTGATGAAATAGGCGTAAAGCAAGAATGGTACTGCGATGAGCAGTATGACCGCCAGCACGATTATTAGTAAGGAGTAATCCATTCCTCCCTCGCATTTGTTGTTTACACATTCACTGTCTTCGGGGCAGAACTTTGTTGTGTATTGCGACTCCTCGACGCAGCAATCGTACGGGCACTCAGACAAGCTTGTGGTAGTTGAGGAAGAGGATGTGCTTGAGGCTGATGTTGAGGTTGAAGTTGAGGGTGAAGGATAGACATTAATTACAGTCGGCCCCCTTGCCGGTTCGAAACAAGTGCCTGTTACTGTCAAGACATCTGTAGTAGCAGGCGTGAATTTTATGCTCGAAACGACTGGAGGGAATGAAAGGGTTTTTATCGCAGTCGAGCCCTGCATAACAGTGAAAGTGCCGTTGCTGCAACCGATTATGGCGCACTCGCACTCCTTTCCGACATAGCAAACAGACGGGCAGGACAGCATGCTTGCTTTCACGTCAACAGTTGCTTTAGAAGTTTGTTGTATCGGACTGTCGCAGACCGCGATCACTTCCAAGCTTCCGCTGGCTGCCGGGGTGAAGTCTACAAATGTCGGTGGAAGGTTGAATGTCTTTGTCACCATCGCAGGCGGGTATGTCGTGTTCCTTACCACCCACATTCCTGCGCTGCAGCCGCTCATTGTGCACGTGCACTTGCTGTTTATTTCGCAGGCCGAGCATGTCACTGGCGAGAAGACTGTCGTTGTCGTCGAGCTTACTGCAGAAGTAAGATTTATTTCGTCCCAAAATGGAGATTCCCACGCGTGGTGACCGCAGGCCGATATCACAACTGGCGCAGCCAAGTCCTGATTCTTGACGCACAGCACAAAGTTCGCGCTGATTGCGTATTCAAAACATCCTGTATAGACGCCGCACTCGTTCGCAACACATGCAGTCCCGGGCACGCACCACGAATAATTGTTTGGGATGCTGATGGCCTTGTTGAACTGGTAATGCAGAATAATTGGAATGTTTCTTCTGCGCGCCTCTTCGGTTGCGTTGATGGTGATTGACGCAGAATGTGTTGCCGAAGAGAGCGGCAGCGGCCAAAAACCTCTTGCAGGGTTTGATGCAGTTATCATTGACGGATTGGGCAGAGGCAACATCGAAGGATTCGAACCGCTCCTGAACGAGCAGTAGTTATGTGTGCCGAGAAGCCGAGGGTTGCACGTGGTCTCGTTCGAGCCAGGGTCGCAGGCTTCCGGCTTGATGTAGCCTGCATAAGATTTCCAGTCCGGCTGCGTCGCGCTGGTTATCCTGCCATAAACGACAAAAATATTTACATCCACCGCACTTGTAGAAGTGAAGTTTACCTCCCATATGCCGCTGCTTGTTTCCCTTGTGCTCACGCTTTCAGTCCCATTCGGCCAGTTGCAGTCGCTCACGTTGACGTCGCTGCGGCATACTTTGTTTCCGTAGGCAGAATCAACCTGATTCTTGCACACAGACGTGTCCAAGAATTTGCATGCTGATGTGCAACTTCCTTGGCCTGCTGACTCTTCGTCGCACTGCGAATCTGCGCCGCAAGCAAGCTCGCAACAACCTTGACCAATACCGCCGCTGCTATCTGCCTGCCTAGCGCCGTTGCATTGTCCGTTCCAAGCAGCATATCCAGTGGGGTTGCTTGCGTAAGCGACGTTGCCGTTGCATGCAGTGGCCGGGCTATTTGTATTTTCTTGCAGTGTTTGTGCAAAGACAATATTTGCTTTTTGTATAATCAGAAATACAACAATAGCTAGAAGCAACTTTCCCATAATATTATTCTTTGATTTTAAATTTATAACCTGACAGTCTGCGTCGCGGAATAGGCTGGATTGTTCGCGTCGCAGACAAGCGTGACAACGTAGCTCTTATCCGCTTCTAGATTAGATATGAACGCGTTGCCTGCAGTGTTGGATACAGTGAAAACTTGGGTTGTGCCGCTCACGGACAGCGAGCCTTCCCTCACGATTGGGCAGGACCAGACGCATGTCATGCCGTTAGAGCCGCTCTTCTGGCAGTTGAGCGACGATGCTGCCTGCACGACTCCTCCGCACGGCGGGTTGGGGCCGAACTTTGCTATCCTCCACCAGTTCTCGTTGTCGTTGAGCGTGCACGTTCCGTATCCAGGAACAAGCTCCATGACCTTTGTGCTGGCACTATTCATGTCTCCATAAATGTCAGACCAAGATTTGCACAATATTTCTTTGCACTCTTTCGCACCTATCTCCCCGCCCTCTGTGTCGCATTTGACAACGTGAAAGCAGTAGATAGCATCCTCGCACATCGACAGCACGCTCGTGTCCGACGGCAACACATCAACGCGCTTGTTGCCGTTCAAATCCTTTTTGTTGAGCTTGGTCGAGCAATATTTTGCAACTGATCCATCAGTTCCCTCCTTGCAAAAGCTTTCGCAGTTCGACTTGAACTGTCTGTACTCCAAGTCCTGCTGCCAGTTGCCCATCGTTGTGAATTCCTTGATCTTGTTCATGAAAAGGCTGATGATGACGGCTGCCACTACCAAAAGAATCAAAAGGCCGATAATCATCTCGAGGCTCATCTGCGCTTTCATGCAACCACTAGTCTATCGGCCTGCACTCCTGCCTGCCGATGTTCAGTGCCGCCCACACGTTCCAGACGAGCGGCTTCATCCCTTTTGACGTAGGGATGCTGTACTTGCTGTCAGTCAGTTTTATCTTGAGGTTGATGCCCGCTATGCTCGTTGCCTGCGCCTCGACTGCCTTGCCGCCGATGCTGCCTAGCAAATCCCCGAAAACGCTCTGGCCCGAGGCTGATGTTGTTTTGTAGCAGAACTCGCTCTCGAACTTCGGACGCTTGCAGTCAAAGTTCAGGCATGAAACTGGGTTTTCAGTGTTGATGCACTTTATCTCGTACTCGCACTTGACGTATTGCGGTATTTCCTTGAAAAGGTCCTCATAGTGTTTGCAAGCATCCTTTATCGCCACCTCGAGCTTCTGCGTTGTCGTCTCCGGCCCGGTGCACTGGTCACGCAGCGAGCTTGATATGACCATCAGAAGCCCGTTTTTCTTCGTGTCGTCGTATAATTTGTAATACAGCCAATAGAACCTGTTCGAGTTGATGGATGCGTCGAGGTTGCCTGAATAAGTTACCTGCGCAGGCGTCTTTATCTCTATCGTGCCGCCCTCCGTGGCAGTTGTCTTGAAAGATTCGCAACTCGCCGAGCCGGCCATGCAGTTCGACTTGCCCGGATCTGTGACAGCCGCACAATCATATTCAGCCACGTACAGCTGCGACTCTGCTATCTTGCTGTCCTTCAACCCCTTGACATAGGAGTTGAGAAAAGAGTGGCTCAAATCACCGACAGCATAGTTCACTTCATCAGTCGAAGGCGGTGTTGGGTCGGTGCAGTACCAGTAGGTTGTTGCTTGCGTCCCGCCGTTTGCCGCTATATCAAGCGAAGCCTCCTGCGTTGCATACACCAAATCCTGCGATAAAAATCTTTTTGCGATCTCCAAGTTAGCATTGGCAATATCCTCCTTCGTCCTTTGCTGGTAGGCGAAGCTGTAGCCCGAACCGGTTGCGAGCTGGTTGTACGACCACAACGAAAGCATCAGGACTCCCACTAGTGCAACAATTACTACCGTGGCATAGGCTATGCCCTTCATAATAATTTTATGGTGGCAGCCAAGTATATAAATTGAGTAATGTCGTATGGAGGATTTTTATCATCGGCGGCAGTCTAAGTAATGTTGCGCTAAGTATATAATCCATCAGGCAATCTATCAGGCAAGTCAATAATTAATATGCTCAAGTCTTCTGCTGTCAGGCTATTTTCTATTCTGAGTTTTTCTAACTTATAAAGAAATCCGGGATCCCTTTCAAGTTCTTCCATCCTTCTTTTTATTTCATTGTAGTCAAGAGATTTTGGCTTGGCGCCAACATTGTCTTGCCGTGAAGCCGTGTTGCTTTCCATAAATATATTTTGTAAGTTAAAAAATATAAATCTATGACCACTGCGTTACATATGCCTTCGTGTAGACGCCTGAGACTGACACCGGTATCAGAACTTCAACGACGCGCGTGCTCTTGTATGATGGGACGGCACTGCCAGCCTCGAGGCTCGGCTTCTTGACAGGCTTTGCCTCGACGATTATTTGGTTTATCTTGTCTATGATGTCTGATGCTGATATCGAATCAAGCGTGAAGGACTTGCCGCCTGTGGCCGATGCCATGTCCTGATGGTACTGCGTCACAAGGTCTGTGCAGGCGCACTGCAGCAGCAAATCCTGGTTTGCGCAGATGCCGCCCGGGCAGTCAGCGTTTTTGAAACATATCGTGCCGCACTCCTTCCTGTCCTTGCCCGTGAAATCTATCTGCTGTATTGTGAATATAGGTATCTTGTTCTCCTGCGCGCTTTTTATTCCAGCCTCCAGACTTTTTCGCTGCTCGACATAATCCTGGCCAGGGCAACAGCCAAACCTGCTGCTGCTAAAACATTCGCTTCCTTCAGGCAGTTCGTCCGAAATAATTATTCCAAGTTTCACAGATAGCGGGCTCCACTCCTCCACTGGCCCTGCTTCAACTGCACAGGCAATACCGTGACCGTAATCCTCGTCAGTCTGCACTCCCACACCTTTTGCTGTCTTTGTGTCGCAACTGCTCTCTATCTCCACAATGCCGCGGCAGTGGAAGTACGGCGTTTCAGGAAACTGGTCCGAGCACTGCAGCTTGTAGCCGTTGCAGCAGTCTGCGCCCCCAGGTAATATGTAAAGCGTGGCTGAAACTTTTTTGCCTGCGCTTATGAAACTTTCAATCACAGCAGGCAGCCGCGTGCTTATCTCCTTCACAGCGTAGCACATGCTTGCTGATGCGTCAAGGACCATGACGATCTGCACATCCGGCGTTATATCCGGATATGGTACTCTAACATGCCACTTGCCTTTGCCATACAGAGCATCCAATCTCCATTCAAGCTCCTTCACAACGTTCACGTCACCAACACCCGGGCCGAAGTTGACTGTGTCATTTCCAGTAAAGGCGGCTATGCCAACGAGCTCCATCATGCTCCTTCCGGACTTTTCTTCTGTCATGAAAAATATCGAGTTCACGCCAGCATGCACTTCCTCGTAGACATGCCTCTCCACCATTGCCAAAACAGTCTTGCCGTAGCTTCCAATCATGAAATACCTTATGAGCAGTATCACGCCTATGACAGCTATCGCAAGTATGAGGAAGCCGAATATTTCGAAGACCTGTCCTTTCATGTTATCACAACCCTCCCTTCCGAATACGCCAGCGACAGCATGTGCTCGCCCGGCGATTTCAAACCAGCAAAGTCGAGCTGGCATATCATCTGCCTGCAGATTTTTTTCTTGCTGCCCGAAGGTGTCAGACACAGCGTGTTGTCTGTTGCATTGTAAGCGACAGTGCCGTGCAGGTAGACTGAAGCAGAAGATTTAACAGACCTGCCTTTTCTCCCGAGCTGGCACGACCAGTCTATGAAACCAGCAATCTTTTCCAGCTCGCCGTCAACAAGCTTCACCTCCATTATGCCCGGTGTCACAAGTTTAGCAGAGCGCCTTATTGCAACAGGCATATCCAGTTTTATACTATCCATCAGCGCTGCTCCATAAGAAAAATCCTTTGCGCCGAAAGACCAGTTGGCGCCTGTCGGCAGCGAGTTCTTTCCCATCTCATAAACATTGGCGCGCCAGCCGAACTCGTAGCTCCTCGCGCACTCAGGCTCTATTGCTTCGTATCTCTCAGAAAACTCCTCCAGTCTTCCCACATCCACAACATTCGAAAAAATACTTTCCGTTGTCGTCCTGTATGCAAGGCAGTCGTAGGAATTGGCAAGCATCAGCAACACGTCTGTCGCGCTCGACACAACGTTCAGGCTCTTCTGCGCCTCCTTTTCTTTTACTGTAGATTCGGATATGGACTGGTACAGCAGGATAAGCAGCACTACTATCATTACCAATGTTATCGGCTTTATGATGTATGAGAGTTGCCCTTTCATCTATAACACCACGCATTCTATTCCAAACGGCTCTTTGCATAGCTTGTCGTAGATACAGAGAGTGGGGTTGAATCCCGAGTGAGGTATGGAAGGGTCGAATGCATATCCTCTCGTTGCATCTATCCTGCCTTCAGTCTGGGCATAAATCCCTTGGTCGTTCCACATCAAGCATATCGTTGAAGTTTGACCGAGAGGCTGCACGGAATGGCTTGTCGCATCTATAGACAGCCATCTGCCCCAGTTACCGTTACACTCAACAGGCTTTCTGTTCTCGGGCTCTGTTTGGTTGCATTTGAACAACACCCATGCATGCGCGCTGCTTTCAGTTAGAGTGAAGACCGAATAAACGTTTTTTGCCGGCACTCCCAAAGTTCTCAGGATCGCCATCGCAGCAGTGGAGTGGTCTATGCAAAATCCTACACCTGAACATTGTGACGTGTATTCTGCTGTTCCGCAGGATGCTCCTGGTATTCCGCAGCATCTTTCTATTTCAGTGGTATATTTTTCATTCGACAAAACCGTGACGGAATTTTTCTGTATCCTGTTGCAAGCGTCCTCATATCTTGCTGCATCCCATGCCCACGCTTCTGGAGTTGATTCTGGGTCAGTCCACGTCTTTATAACCTCCTTTATGTCCCAATTCCTCCTGTCCAAAAAGTTTTGTATTTCGCTGTGGCATACTTCAATTATGCTGCTCTTCCAAACAGGCTCAAATCCGATGAACCTTCCATCGCTGTCTGTGAGTGTCATATAGCAAACTGATGAGGTTAATGAGCCGCCGCTTTGGCAAGAGGTCCTTGTGCCAGGATTAGTGGGACAATCCTGTGGGCATGTGTAGAAAGTTTCCCACTGCGTTTTGTTTCCAGGCCCCCACCCATATGTTGTGCCGGGCCTGCCCTCGCAGAAGCCGTTGCCGCAACAAGCAAGAGGTTTGTCCTTAACGCATAAATCAGTCCCAGGGCAGGCGACCAGCCCGTCGCAGCACGAATACTTCTCTGCCCTCTCGCCTTCTTTTGTGCACCTGGTCTTGCAAGGCTCAGAGTTCTTGCAGTCCGGGTCGCATATTGCCGAAGACTCAGTGTTGCAGTCGACATCGCATATGTTGTCATACTTCAAAACAAGTATGCCGTCCTTCCTTGTATAATTCGCGCAACCGCTGTAGCATTTTCCGTCAGGTATTTTCGTCTTGACATTTTCAACAGTGGTTATCTTGCTCTCTGCCGGGCAGTCCGGGTCGCAGAAGCCTGTCCTGCCGTTGGAATAAATGTTGTAACAGTCGGTGTCGCACACGCCTTTCTCGACGTTGTTGCAGTCTGGGCTGCATATGTTGTCTGCCTCGCCGTCCTTTATGCAGGACTTCTCACATATACCACTGTATTCGTTTGTGTAGCAATTCTTGTCGCACGTTGCAGGATACATGTTGCTGCAAAGCGGGTTGCACGCACCGCTTGCGTCGTTCATGCACTTCTGGTCGCAGACATTCTTCACAACGCATGCAGGGTCGCAAACATCATCCTTGGCATTGCATATACAAGTGTCGTTCGTGATCATTATCCTGTTGTCGTTGACGCCCTTCGCTATGCAAAGGGTTTTCGGGTTGGAGAAGATGTACGGCCCGCTGCGCGTGTCGGCTATGAAATAATTCTGCACTGCCTTGTCGCTGTATTTTATTGTGACTGACTTGTAGTCTATGAAAAGGTTGAACCTGAGGCCTTTTGTTAGATTCTGCTGTATGTACATCGAACCTGAAGAGGCGGCAACCCTGTCTATTGCTATGGAAATATCACGAGCCATTGACTGGAAGGCGGATTCATACGTATTGACAGCCTGCTGCGAGAATACCATGTTCACTACAAGGGCGATGAGTATGAATGAAATCAAAACACCGGCAGCCTCGAGTATGGTCTCTGATATTATTATGCTACCTTTCAAATATTCACCGATAATCTTAATTTGCGGTGAGCCGTATATATTGATTTGGCAGAATTACT
>Ga0315279_10002542_pt1 | contig 27133 bp, 20 predicted proteins | sample YL17G06_20_MG_FD_203694 | JGI IMG/M metagenome (GOLD analysis project Ga0315279, IMG submission 203694) | Sediment microbial communities from Yellowstone Lake, YNP, Wyoming, USA - YL17G06_20 | ecosystem: Environmental > Aquatic > Freshwater > Lake > Sediment | place: USA: Wyoming | collected... | reverse complement strand
GGCATCGCACATGTCGAATAACCGGAGCAGTTCGAACGTGGTGAACTCGAAATGCGTTTCGATGGCCAGGATGACTCCGTGATCTATGAACATCTGCCTCTGAGGCCGGAGGCTCTTGGCCATTTCCCGGAGATAGGTCTCTGTCGGCAGGGAATCCTCTCTCCAGCGCATCAAGCCGGCCGAGCACGAACGGACCGTCCGGATTCCCATGAGGGCGGCCTGCTCTGCGGCTTTTTTATTGACCGCTGCGATATCCTTCGCTTTACCAGTCGCGACATCGAACGGAATGTGCTCTCCGCCGCCCCATTCGAGGTAAAGATTGTTCTGGGCAGCGTAGAGGGAAAGCTCCAGAAGAAATGCCCTGTCGCCGGCTTGCGAAGGGCTTTCGGAAAATTGGACGCCCTCAGCCTCGTTGATCAATGCCCAGTCCAGAAGCTCGAAGGGGTCAAGGTCGAGCGGCTTGAGGCTGTAGCTGTCGATGCCCACCCTGAATTTTTTCACGATGTTATTTTAGCACGGACCAATGATTGTCACAAAAATCTAAAAAATGTGCGCCTGGGAATCTTAGATCTTTAGTACACAGCCCCTCCGAATGTCAAGGAGGAGGGGATTTTTCCGACCAGCCAGACACCCGAAGCATAGAGGAGCGTCGTCGGGGTGCGGAGAGAGGGCGTGTGGGCTAATACAAACGCAATAAATAAAGTGACAATGTATGGGCGGCGCTTAGGCCGCCCTCAAGCCCCCGTAGCGGAGGGGGGGCCCGTCGGCTTTTCCGACGGGGGGAACCGACGGGACTGGTTCCCTGGGGCCCGGGGGCTGCGGGCGGCCTAGGCGCCGCCCGAACGGGGATGTCATCTTAATTAATGCGTTGATATTAGTCGGCGAAAGGACCCGTTCTCATTGACATCATTTCTCCCTTTTATTATAGTCGGATTTCTCATGAATAGCCGGGGATACGGTCCGAATGCAGCGATTCTGTCCGTGTCCCCATTTTTTAGGAGGTTCCATGCATAAACACCCGGCTATCCTCAAATGGACACTTGTCCTCGCGATCCTTTTCCTTCTGCCGCTGACGAACGCGTCAGGACAGGCGACGGGAAAAAGACCCATCTCTTACGATGCTTATGACGGCTGGCGTTCGATCCAGGGGACGCAGATCTCGGGCGAAGGTGCGTGGCTGGCCTATGCCCTGACTCCCCAGGACGGGGACGGCGAGCTTGTCGTTCGTAACTTGAAGACCGACAAAGAATATCGCCGGGCGCGCGGCAATGCGCCCGTCATCACGGTGGACGGCAAATTCGTCGTCTTCACCATCGCCCCGGTCAAGGAGGAAGTCGACAAGGCTAAGAAAGAAAAGAAAAAGCCCGAAGAGATGCCCAAAAATGGTTTGGGCATCATGAACCTGGCCACGGGCGAGGTCACGACGGTCGATCGCGTGAAGAGCTTTAAGGTTGCCGAGGAATCGGGAGCATTTGCAGCCTATCTCATGGAACCTCCTTTGAAGAAGGAAGGGGAGAAGAAGGACGAGGCGAAGAAGGAGCTTGAAAAGAAGGAACCAGAAAAGAAAGAGCCGGAGAAGAAAGAACCCGAGAAAAAAGAAGGCGAAAAGAAAGAGGAAGCGGCCAAGAAAAAGAAAGAGAAGAAACATGAGCCCGGCACGGACCTCATCATCCACGAGCTCGCGACGGGCAAGCAGGCGACGGTCAACGAAGTCACTGAATATGTTTGGAACAAACCCGGGACATGGCTGGCCTATGCCGTCATGTCGAAAAGGCCGGAAGATGACGGTGCTTTTGTCAGGAAGGCGGCCGATGGAATGACGATCGTGCTCCTCAAGGGCCAGGGCAACTACAAGGGATTTGCCTTCGATGAAAAGGGAACGCAATTGGCCTTTACGAGCGACCGCGATGAATGGAAGAACGACGTGAGCCCGTCCAAGTTATATGGCTGGGCTGAGCCTGGCGTGAGCGCCACAGAGTTTGTCTCGGGCGCGACGAAAGGCATGCCGCAAGGCATGGTCGTGAGCGAAAACGGTTCCCTGAGCTTCTCCAAGGACGGGACAAAGCTATTTTTCGGCTGTGCGCCGCCGCCCAAGCCCGAGCCTGCCGAGGACGCTCCTGAGCCGGTGAAAGTGGACATCTGGCACTGGAAAGATCCCGATCTCCAGCCCATGCAGAAGGTCAATGCCGACCAGGACAAGAAACGGAACTTCATGGCCGTCGTCCATCTCAAAGAGAAAAAGCTCGTTCCCCTCGCTGGCCCCGATATGCCAGCGATCAGGCTTTCCGAGGATGCCAAACTCGGCCTCGGTTCTTCCGAGTTGCCGTATCGGCAGCTCGTTTCCTGGGACCAGGGCTACAGCGATTACTATTTGGTCAACGTCGCAGACGGCTCGCGGAAAAAGATCCTGGACAAATTTTCAGGCGGTCCGAGCAGTCCAAGCCTGTCGCCAGGCGGAAATTATCTCATTTATTATATGGACCAGGATAGATCCTGGTATTCCTACCGGATTCTCGACGGCAAGAGGTTCAATCTGACGGCCAAACTGGGCGTAAGGTTCGAAAACGAGGGCCATGACACGCCCGACGAACCCAGGCCTTATGGCACTCCCGGCTGGACGGACGGTGACAAGACCGTCCTTATTTATGATCGCTACGATATCTGGGAAGTGAAGCCCGACGGCACAGGCGGCGAAGTGGTTACGAACGGGGTGGGCCGGAAGAGCCAGCTTGTTTTCCGCTATGTCCGGCTCGATCGGGAAGAGAAGACCATTCCAACAAAAGTGCCCATTCTTCTCTCGACCACGGATGATAGAACCAAAGCGAGTGGATATTATCGAGTGACGATTTCGAAGGCGGCCGATCTGGCCAGAGTCGTCATGCTCGATAAATTGTTCGGCGCCCTGCAAAAGGCCAAGAACGCCGAAACCTATATTTTCACTCTTCAGCGGTTCGAGGAATTCCCGAATCTCTGGGTGAGCGGACAGACGTTCGCCGATAGGAAAAAAGTCAGCGATGCCAATCCGCGGCAGGCCGATTATATCTGGGGCAAGTCCGAGCTCATCCATTACCTCAACGACGACGGGAAAACGCTCGACGCGATCCTGACCAAGCCCGAGAATTTCGACCCGTCGAAAAAGTATCCGCTGATGGTCTACATCTACGAGAAGCTCGCCGGCAACCTTTACCGCTACGTGGCGCCCGCGCCAGGCTCGAGCAGCATTAACGTCACGCGCTACGTGAGCAACGGCTATGTAATCCTCCAGCCTGACATTATTTATGAGATCGGCTATCCCGGCGCGAGCGCGATGAAGTGCGTCCTTCCGGCCATTCAGAAGGTCGTGGGCGAAGGATACATCGATCCGAAGCGGATCGGCATCCAGGGCCACAGCTGGGGCGGCTACCAGATCTCCTACATGATCACTCAAACCGATATTTTTGCGGCCGTCGAAGCGGGTGCCTCGGTCGTCAACATGACGAGCGCCTACGGCGGGATCCGCTGGGGGAGTGGCATGTCCCGCGCTTTCCAGTATGAGAAGACGCAGAGCCGGATCGGCTCGCCGCTCTGGACGAGGGCGCTGCAGTTTATCGAGAACTCGCCGATCTTCTGGGCGGAGCGGGTCAATACGCCCTACCTCACGATGCACAACGACGAAGACGATGCCGTTCCCTGGTACCAGGGCATTGAATTTTTCTCGGCCCTCCGCCACCTCGGGAAAGAAGCCTACATGTTTGTTTACAACGGGGAGAAGCACGGCCTGCGCGACCGGGAGAACATGAAACACTGGGCCGTCCATATGGACGAGTTCTTCGATCATTATTTGAACGGCGGGCTCAAACCGGACTGGATGGAAAACGGTGTCCCGTATTTCGAGAAGGGCAAGCGAGACGTCAACCCGCTCTTTAAGAAGGAGCAGAAAAAATAAGAATAAATGGGGTCTGGCGTGCGCTTTTGAAAAAAATTTATACAAATTTTCCTCTTCCCTAAGTTTGTCAAAAGGATAGGCCTGACCCCGAATCAAGCTTGACAAGCTGGCAGGTTTCATGTGTTATAAGGGCTGATTTTAAAAAGGATGACATTCTTGAGAGAGAGGAGCCTTGCCATGTTAGATCAACTCCAGGAAGCCTTGATAGCCGGAAAAAAGAACGACGTGGAGACGCTCGTGGATCAGGCCCTGTCTTTGGGACTGCCGACCCGCCGAATCCTGAACGAAGGCCTGATCGCCGGGATGGAGAGGCTCGGCCTGATGTTCAAGAATAACGAGGTCTTCATCCCTGAAGTCCTCGTGGCGGCCAGGGCGATGAATGCCGGTCTGGCCAAGCTCGAGCCTTATTTAATTAAAGACAAGATCGAGCCCAAAGGCTTCGTCGTCATCGGCACGGTTAAAGGCGACCTCCATGACATCGGAAAAAACCTCGTGGCCATGATGCTTAAGGGCGCCGGTTACAAGATCATCGACCTCGGTGCGGACGTGGCCCCGGATAAGTTCGTCGACGCCGCCCGCCGGAACAAGGCCGATATCGTGGCTCTCTCCGCGCTCCTGACGACAACGATGATCCAGATGAAAAACGTTATCCAGGCGCTGCAGAGTTCGGGCTTGGACGTGCCCGTGATCGTCGGCGGGGCGCCTCTCACTCAAGACTACGCCGAGCAGATCGGCGCTAAGGGCTTTGCTCCGGACGCAGCCAGCGCGGTGGACGTCGTCCATCGCCTCGTGGCAAAATAAAACTCTGATATCATACCTGCTTATTGTGCATTTTTGCGAAAGGGACGGGTTCGGTTCCAGACTTCCCGTCCTCGGGCTTGCATTTGAAAATTCCCTTCAATTGGTTTATCATAAAATATTAGAGGGTATATTTTATGAAGGAGGCCTGTATGAAACACATCAAACCCCTATACATCCTTATTGGGGTTTTGGTCGCGGCCGTCCCTTATTTCGCCAAGGACAAGATCATCGAAAGCAAATGGACGGCAATGCCGCTCCAGATCGATGGCCAGACCGCCGAGTGGGCTCAGGACGTCCTCGAAACGAGCAAAAGCGAACAAGTCAGCTACGCTTTTAAGAACGATGTGAATTATCTTTACGTCCTTTTCATTTTCAATGAATCGAAGACCATGAGCTCGATCAGCGCCACCGGAATGACGTTCTGGATCAACACGGAAGACAAAGAGAAAAAGAACTACGGCATGCGGTTCTATCCGAGAACAATCACCGGGGAAATGCTCGTCAAGGAAATGGAAAAGCAGGGCGAGACGATCCCCGAGGAGAAGAAACAGGAGTTGCTGAAATCCAAGTCCCCGTTCAGGCTTTTTGCCTGCGACGCCATTAATAAAAAGGGTGATGTCATTCCTCATCCCGGGAAGGGAATCGCGACCTTCCGGACGGGGAGAGTCGGGACGAACACTGTTTATGAATTCGTCATTCCCATAACGTTCATCAACGACCCGGCCTCAAAGACGCCGTTCGATGTTGCGAAACCGTTCAAGCTCGGCTTCGAGTGGGGCGGCATGACCGAGGAGATGAAGAAAGCCCAGGCGGCCAATATCGGCGACCAGGGCGCCAGAGCCAGCACGAGCGAAGCTAACCTGGAATCGCAAATCACCGGAGGCGAAGGCAGCGGGTTCAGAGTTCCTGACGCGTCGCTGACCGGCATGCGCAGCAAATTTAAACGGTATGAGATCTGGATCGACCTGAAGATCGCCCAGAATTAGTAATTAACAATTAACAAGCGGCGGAAACGCTCCCATGTTTGTTGCGGCGAGTTGTCCGTCGCCTAAATAAGGGGATACATCACTTTAGAAAAGAAAGGATATAGATCGCCTTTTTTTCAGAAGGGGAAAGACACCAGAATCGCACCGGCGAAGGCGATAATCACCGCCGTCAGCTTGAGAAGCGTTATTTTTTCTTTCAAGAAAATTGCTGCGAGTATGAAGATAAAGATGGCGCCCATTTGATTGAGCGCCGAGGCGATCGACGCCTGGGTGTACTTCATCCCCCCCATCCAGATCACCAAAGAGAGATAGGTCGCCAAAAATGAAGCCGGCGCCAGAATCTTTGCGTTCTTCAATGACATCAAAGGAGCCACGAAAGCCCGCCGGCGCGGATGAAAGGCGATGAACAGGCCGACGCCGACGGTTCCCCCGGTCATCCGGACGAGACTCGCCCAGAAAAGAGAAGTCCCCGGGAGCATGGGTTTCATCATCACGATGCCGGCCGCAGAAAAGAGCTGGGAAAGGATGCCCGCCCCGATGCCGGCGAGAAGCGTTTGGCGCGGGATATACGTGTCGCTTCTCCTCTGCGTGATCAAAAACATGGCCAGGACGATGAGGACCACGCCGAATGTCTGGAGAGGATTCATCCGCTCGCCAAGAAAGAGGAACGAGAGCCCGATGACGGACGGTGAATAGGCGCAGTCCACAATGGCCGTGAGCTCGGCCCCGAGCTTGTTCAAGGCTATAAACAGGAGCGTGTCCGCGACAGCGATCCCCAAGATGCCGCTCAAAAAGAACAGGACGTAATGATTCGCGGATATACGGGGGAGAAAGGGCTCTCCATAAATGACCATCGTCAGAGAGAAAAGCGCGACAGCGAGGACGTTCTTAAAGAGATTCATGCCGAGGGCGTGGACGTTCTTGCCGGCGACGCGGAAGAGGATGATAGCAAAGGCCCAGATCAGGGCGGAGACGACCGACAGGGTCTCCCCGAGATGGGGAAAGGCGAGCCACGAGTTGAACATGTTGTGCATTGGAAAAGCTTTTTTATAACAAATACGGGTAAGACGGTCAAATTTTATTCCTTCCTTGGGCCCCTTTTTTGACTTTGCGGTGCGGTTTGTGTTTAATGGACGGGTGCAAATCTTCGGCCTCCACTGGCTGGATTTCTCCATCATCGTCATCTATCTCGTCGGCATGCTGGCCCTGGGTAAATGGGCCAGCCGGCGGACGAAAAGCGAGACCGATTTTTACATGGCCGGGCGCAAGCTCGGCAAGTTCTATCAGTTCTTCCTCAATTTCGGGGCGTCGACGAACGCGGACCAGGCTGTCGCTGTCTCGCGCGAGATCTACCGCCAGGGCATCGGCGGGATGTGGATCCAGTACCTGGTTCTTTTCCTGACGCCCTTTTACTGGTTCACGACAGCCTTCATGCGCCGGTCGCGGCTCATCACGCTCGGCGATTATTACGCCGAGCGCTTCAAGAGCAAATTCCTCGGCGCCGCGTTCGCCGTATTCACCCTGGTCATGGCTTTCATCGGCGGCGGTGTGAGTTACATGGTAGCCGGCAAGACCATCCAGGCCCTGACGCCCAAGCCTGTGGAAAGCTATACAGCCGCGGAGCGCCAGAGCGTGGAAATGTTCCAGGAATACCAGGAGTTGAAGAAGAGCCTGGACGCCGGGTTGACGCCCGACCAAAAAGCGCGCTACGACGAGCTCAACGACCGGAATAAGCACGGCGAGCTCCACGCGTTCATTTCTTATACGGATCCCATTGTCGTGTATCTCGTCTTTGCCTTCGTCGTCAGCCTCTACACCGTCATGGGCGGCTTCATCGCCGCGGTCTGGACCGATGTCGTGCAGGGATTCCTCATCGTCGTCTTTTCGGTGATGCTCATCCCGCTCGGCCTGGCCAGGATCGGAGGCTTCGCCGGGCTCCATGCCCGCGTCCCGGATTTCATGTTCAACATCTTCGGCTCCGTGACGACGTCGGAGTATGCGTGGTACACCATTTTGGCCATGATCCTCTCGAACCTCGTCTCGATCATCGCCTCGGCGCCGATGATGCAGACGGCGGGATCGGCGAAGAACGAGATGTCGGCCCGCTTCGGGATGATCATGGGGATGTATTTCAAACGGTTCCTGATGATCTTCTGGGCGCTGGCGGGGCTGCTGGCCGTGGGGCTGTTCGGCGGCAAGCTCCATGACCCGGACCTCATCTGGGGCGTTATGACGCGCGAGCTTTTGTTCCCGAGTGCGGTCGGGCTCATGCTCGTCGGGATCTTGGCCGCGAACATGTCCACGTTGAGCGCCAACGCCGTGTCCTACGGGGCGCTCTTCATCCACAACATCTATCAGCCGATCGCTCCCAAAAAATCCGCAGGGCATTATCTCGCCGTCGGGAAGATCGTCCTGGCCCTGACGCTCGTCGGCGGAGTAGGAACGGCGCTCTTCGTCGGGAACCTCCTCTATCTCTTCCAATATTTCATCTCCCTGCCCGCCGTGTTCGGGGCTTCGATCTGGCTGGGATTCATCTGGCGCCGGCTGACGAAATGGGCCGTCATCATCCAGATCTTCGTCTGTTTTACGATCTTGGCCGTCATCCCCAACGTGTTCCAGAGCTGGAACGGGGCGCGGACGGCCCCGGCTTTTCTTAAGGAAACGAAGTCCAAGACCGTCATGATCACGACCGGGGCCCTGATAGAGGACGTCGACGCGGGACGGGCCGGGCGGCTCGGGCAGAAGATCCGGCGTCCATACGTCATCGAACCGGCGGCCATCTTCTATGAAAAAGTGGCCCGGATCAACCCGGACGATCCCCGCTCGCCGAAAATCGGCATCGGCCGGTTCAACGCCGAGATCTGGGTCATGAGCTGGTTCGGGATCGATTTCGGGAATTTCACCAAGGCCCAGTTGAGCGCCGCCCGCTTTTTCTTCGACGCCCTGTTCCCGTTCGTGCTGCTGTTCCTGATCAGCTTTTTGACGAGGCCCGCGCCGAAGCCGGACCTCAACCGGTTCTTCGGCCGGATCCATACCTCCGTTCAGCCGACCCCCGAGGAGGACGAGAGGGCTGTCCAGGATGCGTATGACGATCCGGACAAATTCAAAGAAAGAAAGATCTGGCCGAGGTCAAACTGGGAGATCATGAAGCCGGGAAAATGGGACGTCATCGGTTTCGGCGGGAGCTGGCTGCTTGTCGGGGTTATTATCCTGCTGCTGTGGATCATGGTGAGCATTCGATGATCGTCCTGGGCGAATTCCTGGATATAAAAAAAATTTTCCACTCCCTTGCTGGGAGAGGGCAGGGGAGAAGGTGAATGAAATGATCCTCTTCCTCTTCATCCCCTCCCCCAAGGGGGGCAGAATCACTAAGGATCATATCGCCGCTTAAAAGATGAACGACATCAAAAACCTGACGCTCGATGAATTGAAAGCCGAGATGATGAGGCTCGGCGAGCCGGCTTACCGGGCGGAGCAGATCTTCGGCTGGCTCTATAAAAAAAGCGTGAGCCGGTTCGGGGACATGGCCAACCTCGGGAGAAACCTCCAAGAGAAACTCTCCCGCGATTTTTCGATCGGGTCGCTCGAGCTTTTTGGCGTCTTTCGATCCAAAGACTGCACGGAAAAATATCTCTTTCGCCTGCCTGACGGTCCCTGCGTCGAATCTGTGCTCATCAGCGCGGGCGGGCGGAAGACCGTTTGCGTCTCAACCCAGGTCGGCTGCAAATTCGGCTGCGCCTTCTGTGCCAGCGGCCTGAAGGGATTCATCCGCAACCTGACGCCTGCGGAGATTGCCGGTCAGGTTGTTTTCCTCAAAGAGAACCTCGAGATTGCCACGACGAACATCGTCTTCATGGGGATGGGCGAGCCGCTCGACAATTATGAGAACCTGGCCAAGGCGATATCCAACCTCCATTCGCCGGAAGGCCTCAGCATCGCGGCCCGGCGAATGACCGTTTCGACGGCCGGCATCGTGCCGGGCATGGTGCATTTTAAAAAGCTTGGCCTTCAGGTCAATTTGTCGATATCCCTCCATGCGGCGACCGACGCCAAGAGAAATTCTCTCATGCCCGTGAATAAAAAGTATCCGCTCGAGAAAGTCATCGCGGCCGGCGAGGATTATCTGCGAAGCGGCGGCAGGAAGATCACGCTCGAATATGTCCTCATCAAAGGGATCAACGATTCGACAGCAGACGCCGAAGGCTTAGCCCGTATCGCCAAGCGATTGAAGGCGAAGATCAATGTGATTCCTTACAGCCCTGTGATCGGACTGCCGTTCGAGGTCCCGGAAGAAAAGCGGATGCGGGACTTTCTAGAGACGATCGAGGATAAAAATGTTCCCGTCACGCTGCGCCAGTCAAAGGGCTGCGACATCCAGGCGGCCTGCGGCCAGCTGGCGGGCCGGATCAATAAATAATGCAGGGTCAAACCTGCTCATCCGACAAAAGCAGGAATAAACACTTCAGTATAAAAATGGGGCCCTCCTCCATTTCGAGTCGGCTATAAGGAAAAGATCAAGCTTGCCCACACAAGATGGAAGAGACTTGAAGGGAACAGAGGTGCCTCTCGGCGATGATCTTCAACAACGCTGTGAGGAGCTCGCCGGGAAGCCCTTCATCCGTGAAAAAACCTTCCCTTGATGGGCGGCCATCCGTCGTCCTGGATAGACAATCTTCTCCATGACGACCGGCATGCTCTATCCCCCGACGCTGGGAAATTCTCGATAATCCCTCAAGCTGATTTTCCGGCCTTTTCGGCTCCAGGGGACGCCCGATTCCGAAGGCAGCTGGTTCTTTTCGTAACAGCGCTCGAGAATATCGTCCAGTCCTTCGACCCAAATCCGTCTTTGTCCCGGGGCGTTTGCCTCGCGGATGAGATGCCGCGGAAATCCGGCGATCTCGGGCATCGAATCCTGCATGCCGTTGAGAGCTAAGGTCTGGCTCATGGCTGCCTCAATCCCGCAGACCGGCGCTCTGCCGGTCTTCACGGCTTCCAGGCAAACCCATAATTTCTTCATGGGCTCGCTGTCCGGTGATCCGTATTTTTTGACCGAGCCATCGGGGAATCGGGCCTGAATATCGCTGCCCCGGCCGCTGCCGAACACTTCCCCTTTTTCGAATTCGTAGAGAAACACCGGCCCCTTGTCCGCGGCTGAAGCATGGCTGACGTAAAACAGGATCTCGACTCCGGAATCCAGCCGGCAGCGGGCCGCCGCTGTGTCGAAATTCTCGATATTGTAGGCGCGGTAAAGTTCGGCTTCGACTTCAACGGGAACCGCGCTGCGGTCTCTCCCGTCGCCCAAAACATAAAACATATTGTGGAGGTCATGGGCCATGGCGTTGTTGGCCGGGCTGTCCAGAATCCAGGCACCGCTTCGGTCGCGCAATTTTCCCGCCCAGTCGTTCCGCTGGTAATAGACCTCATCGCGGGGCCAGAGGTAAAGGCATTTCAAACGCTTCGGTTTGCCAAAAAGGCCGTTCAGGATGTCTGTTTTGAGGCTCAGAATGGCCGGGCTGAAGGACCATTGATAGCCGATCGCGACCCAGCGCTTCGCCCGATCCCGGACCCTGGCCATGAGCCTTGCGTCCTGGATCGTGGCCGCGACCGGCTTTTCGCAGAGGGCATAGCTCCCTTTTTTGAGGGCCACACAGGTTTGCTCGCAATGAAAGCGGATAGGGGAGGAAATGATGGCGAACTCAGCTGGGTGCCGCAGGTAGAAACTCTCGAGGTCGGAATAAATAGGGATTCCCAGCGCATGCAGACGGTCGAGATGAGGACAGCTCTCCGGGAATGGATCGACGACGCCCTCGACCCGGAATAGGCCGGCGGATAGGTTTTCGAGCAAGGCTTGGAGGTAGACCGCTCCCATGCCGCTGCTGCCGGACAGGACGACAGAGACGGATTCGCCGGGCTTATTCATAATGTCCTTGTGAGCTTAAGAACGAAAAAAACATGAGCGAAAACTCTATCTTATTGATATTAAACCCCCTACCCCACAAATCCGGGGACACGAACCTATTTTGGCCCCCCTTGAATTCCAAGGGGGGAAGGGGGGATTAATGTCAAAAATTAAGAGTCCTAAAACGTGTCTCCGGAAATTCAGGGGGATTAGATATGGCATGTATAAAGACTTTATCTTAGTGATATTAAACCCCCTGCCCCCTTACACAATTAAGGGGGATTATAAGGTCAGAGGGGTTAGCCGTCGAATGATAATCTCTATTTTTCATTCTCTAATAAATCGACTTCATGAAATTCCCTTGTCTTCTTATGAAATCTTAATGTTTTGATCTCAAACCCTTTGAGGGAAACCGTCGTCTTGGCTCGGAGGAAAGGGAGGGCCAGCTCGGTTGTTCGGGCTTTGCCCGTCGGCTCGAAGAGACGGATGATCAGATCCTTTCCCTGTTCGGCTTTTTTCAGGGTCGTCACCTGGGCGGCTGGGTCGCTGAGGACAAGAAATGGCTTGGCTTTTTTCTTGTCTCCCGGGGGGGAATAAGAGAGGATATATGGTTTTTCGTTCTTGGTCAGAGCTTCCCGGTCGATCGTCTCCAGCCTTTCTCCGGCTTTGCCACCGTTCATCCAGAAATGAAAGATCCGTTCGCCCTGGTCGATCCTGGGAATGCATCGATCCTGATAAAGCATGGGCCTTTCACCGGCAGGATCGGCCGAATGCGCGGGAGAACGGAGCAGGGAGATGCGCATCTCTCCGTCCGCGAAATCCGATCCATAGACACAGTCATTGATGAGCGTCAGGGCCAGGTCTTTTTCTTCCGAAACGACGGCACTCCATTTCTGCGAGACGGATTCTTCGCCGTTTGACGGCAGTTCGTTCCAACCGTAGGCCACCTGCCCGATATAAGCGCTGGGCTTGAGGAGCGTGGGAACGGACAGCTTCAGCATTTTGTCTTTTTCGTTCCAGTAGACCCGGGCTTCGATCTCAACCTCGGTTCCCTTTTTGGGAAGCTTATATCTTATGCTGATATACGAATGATCATGAAAGAGGAGGGCTTCGACGACCGTCCTGACCGCTCCATCCTCAATGACGCGGAGGGATGGGAGCTGGGCTTTTGAAACGCCGGAGAACCAGGTTCCCATCTCAAGGTTCATGAGCGTGAACGCGGAGAGGACGTTTCGGAAGCTCCGGACGCTCATGCCCCACGGGTCGGCGTTGTCCTCGATCAGGAGAGGCCGGAACGCGTTCGCGGCCAGAAGATCAGCGCCGTTGACCCGGTAGCGGTCCATGAAGCCCGACGTCGCGTTGATGAGAATGTCAAGTTCGTCGGTCTTGAAATGAATGATCCCGCCGGTTTCCCGGATTGCGGACCGCGGCCTGGCGCCGCTGTTTTCCAGGCGGCAGGCGAACCGGTTCATCCGTCCCGGTTCGAGTTCTGCGGCAAAGACGACCTTTTTGCGCCACTCGAGGCTCAGATTGCTGAGCTCTTTTTCCGGCTGACAGGGCAAGGGTTTTCCCTTGCGGAAGACCTTTGGCCCGAGGAAGCCGCCGCCGTAGTTCGGTTCGTGCTTCTCGAATTCACATTCGATGATGCCGCGGATCTTGAATGGATGCGGATTATAGACGAAGATCGGGATCTCGCCTTCAACCGCTGGCTTTTCGCCGGCAGCGAGGGCGAAGAAGACCCTGGCTTTGACCCGGGAACAAATCTCGAGGCCGTGATCGAGGAGCCGGATGGCTCCTTCTTCTCCCGGGCCGATGGAGGAACCGGGGAGGAGGTCGTGGAATTGGGCGAAGGCCAGGTCCCGGAGGGCATCCCGCAATTCGGCCTCCGGATATTTCATCAGTCCCTGGAACGCGGCGGCCGAGGCCATCTTTTCCGCGGAAAAGACTTCATTTTCAAGATGCCGATGCCCCTGTTTCACCCGGGCCATGGTCGTGTAGCAGCCCACGGCCCAGGGGTTAATGTCCTTGGTAAAGCGCGGCAGCCTGTCTTTTTTTTGCCCCAGTTCTTCGAAATAGGCTTCGGCGGTCGAATGGAAAATGTCGACGCCGGGAGTTGAGGACATGAGCTCTTTCAGGTCTTCGAGGTCCTTCCTGGACGCGCCGCCTCCGTGATTTCCGATGCCCCAGAGCAGGGCGCTCAATTCCTTGTCGGGATGGGCTTTTATCCAATCTTCAACTTTGGCCCGCGCGCCTCCGCCCCGGGAGTTATAATGGGCTTGGACGCGCGCGGCCATGACTTCTGAGCCGTCATAGCCGACCCACATGAATTCGTCGGCCGGGAGAGTCGTGAACGCCTGGTCGGGACGGCAAAAGAGATACGAGTCGTATCCGCTCTTGGCCAGGATCTGGACAAGCCCCCGGGTATGGCCGAACGGGTCGAGATTGGCGCCCGTTTTGACGTCCACGCCGAATTTTTCCCTGAAGTATCTTTTTCCGCTGAGGGCCTGGCGGACGAAGGACTCACCGCTGGGCATGTTACAGTCCGGCTGGAGGAACCACCCGCCCAGGATGTTCCATTTTTTCTCCGCGACCAGCTTCTGAATTCTTTTGAAGAGGGTTGGCTCGTATTCCTCGATCCATTGATAGAGGATGGCTTCGTTATGGCAGAAGATGAAATCTTCGTGCCGCTCGCAGAATTCCGCGGCTGTCCGGAAGGTGGAGAGGGCTTCGCCCGCGCCTTCCGGCCATTCCCACAGCCAAACGGGGTCGAGGTGGGCGTTGCAGATCAGATGGATTTTTTTCCGGGGCATGCGATTCCTCCTGGAGAGATGTCCCGAATTCTCTCCGAATGCTTATTTTTTCCCAATTCAAGGAATAATTCAATACATAATGAGGTTGTCTTTGAGTTTGATGCGTTTCCCACCAAAAGCTGCGTCTGGGTCCGGCTTTAGAGTAATTTTAGCGACCTAAAGAAAATGGAGGCGACAGTGTAGGCCGAGAAAGCGAAGAGGATGATGGCCAGGACAAGAAAGATCTTCTGGAAGGTCGTAGGCTGGAACTGGTGATGATGGGTGACAACATAATGGGTCAGGACGAAATACCAGACGATGCCGCCGAAGCCGCAGGATACGGCGAAGAAGATGCGCGCCGAACCCACGCCGGACGCCATCCAGCTGTAGTGGCTGACCATGCCGGCCACGGCCAGCCAGAAAGCGTAAAGCGAAGGATTGGCGACGTAGAGCAGGACGACGCCGAGCATGGGCCGCGGCGAAAACGAAGTCATATTTTTAGGCGGTTGAGGCTCCTTGTAGGTCTTGGACTGTTGATACATGCGAAAACCAAGACTGCCGAGCACGAGGGCGGCGAAGGCCTTAAAGAAAGGAAGGAACTTGACCAGATTCAGGCCGAAAGTAACCTGGGAAAGGCCAAAGATAGCGACCAGGCAATAGATTGTATCCAATACGGCGGCGGTAATGCCGGCCATGAATCCATGCAGGAAATCGCGCTTGAGGGTCTGAGAGATGACGAAAACGTTCACGGGTCCGAGGGGGATGGCCGCCAAGAATCCGATCAATAGCCCGATCAGAATATACATAATGTTCGTTCTAAATTAGAGAATATCTCAGATAAGGAAGATAAATAACAGAATCGACGGTTTTCTGTCAACGGGTTTAAGCATTTTTGGGGAATCGCCCGGCCTTAGAAGGCCTCGCTGGCTGTTAAATACACGCCGGACGAACCTTTGCCGCAGCCGAAATCCAGCCTCTAGTTGGTGCCTTCGCTCGGCTACATCACGGGGCGGGGAACCGGTCGATCAATGACAAGGGGGGATATGGGCGCGAATGGATGTATCCCCGCTTAAACTTGAATGAAACGAACGAAAGGTCAGATCTTGACGATGATCCCGGCGACGAAGGGAACGAAGAGAGCACCGGCATCCTTGCCGAAGACATTGTTGACGCGCAGCTCCCCGAAGAAAGCAAGGCCGGGGCTGAGGTCAACAATCAGTCCCAGATCGCCAAACACTGAAAAAACATTTTTTTCAAGGTCATTCTTCCTTCATCCAACTCCAAAACTATGATGATTATGAGATAAAGTCAAGAAAGAGAGAAGCCTTCCCGAGGAGCGGGGAGAGGTTGACTTTGAGGAATTCACAGGCCATTCCGAATTCGGTGCCCTTGACTCGGAGGGCCGGGATTAGGTTATCATGGGAGATGCGAGGATTTGATCTATCGAATTCGGTACGTAGCTGCGAATTCTATGATAACGTCGAAAGAGCGGATGGCCCGGGCGATGAGGATGGAGACGGCCGATCGCGTGCCCGTCATGTGCCAGATGAGCATCGGCTACATGCTCCTCCAGACCGGCTTTTCGCCGGTGGAATTTTGGTTTTCCAAAGAGCGTTTCGCCGAAGGATTGCTGCAGCTGAGCGCGCAGTACGGATTCGACGGAATTTTGATCAGCCTCCATGGCCATTCGCCGGACTGGGAGAAAAGCATCCTCCGGCTGGTTCAAGAAGAGAATCAAGAGGTCGTTTATTGGAAAGACGGGAGCAAGACGGTTTTCCCTGGCGATGATCTGCCGCGGCATTTTCCGAAAGAGAAAGCGTCGAACCCGTCGATCGATGATTTCGATCCGACGTCTGTCCCGGAGCGCCTGGATTTCATCCCCGTATCGCAGGGGCTCAAATTTTCGATCGACTCCGATCATCCCTACGACATTTTTGGCCATATCATCGCCGGAGCGGGGGAGACGGTTTCGATCCACGGCGAAGTGACATCGCCCTTCGATTATTTCCTGGACCTGTTCGGGATGAGCGGCGGCTTTTTAGCCTTGGCCGATGAGCCGGACAAAAGCAAGGATATTTTGCAGAGATTCACCCAGGGCGTGAAACGGATCGCCGCAGACCAGGCGCGGCTGGGAATCGATGCCCTGAAGATCTCTTCGCCATACGCAGGAGCGGGATTCATTTCCCCCCGGTTCTACCGGGAATTCGTGCTGCCTTATGAACGGCAGGTGGCAACGGCCGTGCGGGAATGCGGTATCCCCGTCTACACCCATACCTGCGGCGCCATCCATGACCGCCTCGAAATGATGGCCGATGCCGGCGTTTCGGGCATCGAATGCCTCGACCCGCCTCCGCTCGGAAACGTTGAGCTCGAGGAGGCCATTGTCCGCATCGGGCACAGGATCTTCATCAAAGGCAATATTGACCCCGTCCACACGCTGCTCGTCGGGACGCGCGAAAGGATTGCAGCCGACGTCCGGCGGCGGATTCGCATCGGAGGGCGCGGCGGCGGATTCATCCTCAGCACAGCCTGTTCGATCGCGCCTTATACGCCCGGAGACCGTGTCCGGATGCTGGTTCCCCTGGCGGAGGCGATCGGCGTCGATCCCCGATAAGGAATCTTCAAAAATCTATAATTCCTATTGACTTTATAAATTTGCTAGTATATTATATTCATAAATCCCTGCTGCGCTGGCTGGGCAGGGCCCACCCTCCTTGTTACCCCCTTTAGCTTAATTCCCCGAAACAGCCAGCTTCTTTTATTCATAGAGCATCCCGGTCCGGGCGAAAAAAATCGTCAACGAGTTGACATTTCTCTTTTTGATGTAACAAGATGATAGAGATTTAAAAGAGGAGGCGAAGTGAAAAAAAGCGTCATCTTGTGTTTCATGATCCTTTCGTTGTCATTGTCCTCGAACGCCGCCATAAAGGCGGGCATTTTCGGCGGATTCGCGTTGACGACCGAGGCCAACTACGGGAACGGCATCGTTTTCGGCGGTCACCTCGGCTTTGAGCTGACGCCGAACATCGCCGTCGAGCTCAGGGCCGCGAGATTCTCGTTCGACGTCACGGGCTCGGACACGGGCCTGAGCAAAGGAAAAATGGCGGTCATGCCCTTGGAGCTCAACATCCAAGGCCGGTTGCCCGTCGGCAACAAACTCGTTCCTTATGTCGCTGTTGGAGGAGGTTATGGGCTGAACACCTTCGATCTTGATCCTGGGCTATTGAGCGACTGGGACAACAAGGGGATGACCATTGAGGAGTCGATCAAGAGCGGACTGACGATCCTCTTCGGGCTCGGAGTCGATTTCGCCGTCATGCCCGGGCCGAAATCGAACCAGGGGCTTTTCTTAAATCTAGAAGCTCGCTATTTAATGAATAAAGTCAATGGAACATGGACCCTAACGGACACGGCCACGAACACGGTTGCCTCCGACACTCTCAAAGGCCTGAAATTGGACACCATCATGGTGGGCTTGGGCCTTAAATACAGCTTTTAAAAGGAGAGCCCGCATGAGGAATAAAAAACTCGGGACAATATTCTTGGTCTTTTTTCTCATCGGCCTCGGTTTCATTTTATTCGTTCCCGGAAAACTCAGCCTCCAGGAAAATCGATCCCTCCCTCCGGAAAGGATTGCTCCGGATTCGGCTGCACCCGTCAAGGATGTTATGAATCCCAAAATCGAATACGCCCTCGGGAAATTATTGGATACTTATCGGACGCAGGGCGCGGACAGAGTCAGGGACTTCGCTGCGAAAAGAAACATCAAACTTGTCGGCGACAGGGTGAGGGTTGTCGCCGAGTCCAGATATTCGAAGACAATCCGGGCAATAATCCCGGAAGTGGCCGTCCTGAAAAACCAGATCCAAGCCTTGGGTGGAACCGTGGAAACCACCTCCCTAAATCTCATCCAATGCCAAGTGCCGATCTCGACGCTTGAAGTTCTTTCGATGAATCCCTTGGTCCGCTATCTGCGGCGGCCTCTCAGACCTCACACCACGGCCATCATCACTTCGGAGGGCGTTCAAGCGACGGGGGCCGACCTGTGGCAGAATTTAAATCCTTATCGCCAGAAGGGCGGCGGAGTGAACGTCTGCATTTTGGACGTCGGTTTTGATGGCTACCAGTCTTTGCTGGGCAGCGAACTGCCGGCCAGTGTTACCATCAAATCCTTTCGATCAGACGGCGATATTACGGGGGGCGGCGAAGTCCACGGCACAGCCTGCGCGGAGATCGTTCATGACATGGCTTCGAACGCCAATCTCTGGCTCGTGAATTTCGACACGGATGTAGAACAGCATGAGGCCGTGGACTATATATCCAGCCAAGGAATCTATGTCGTCTCCTATTCTCTCGGATGGTGGAATGCCGGCGACGGGAAGGGGACGGGCCCGATCGACCGGGATGTCGATAGAGCCGCGAATAGCGGCATCGTCTGGGTCAGTGCAGCGGGAAACGACGCCCTGGATCACTTTGAGGGGACGTTTAGCGATCCGGACGGCGACAGCTATTACGAATTTCCCGACGGCAGCGAATTCCTGAGCTGGTGGGTTCCGGCTAACACGGCGACGGGAGCTTACTTGAACTGGGACGACTGGGGATCCTGGAACAACGTCTTCTATCGCGGCTCGAATCAGGATTATGATCTCTACCTCTATTATTCTTCGGGCGGAGTCTGGAATCTGGCGGGGACTTCGGCCGGCCTGCAAACTGGGTTCCAGTGGCCGACGGAAGATATTGACGGTTTCTCGATTAACCGCTCCGCGTGGTGGGGGATAAGGATTCGTAAAGCGAACGCCACCCGAAACTGCAAAATGGAGGTTTTTGTCGCAGGGAATTCAGGGGCCATCAATAATAATGTCCCGGCCGGAAGCCTGGTGGCTCCCGCCGACTCCGGCTCGGCCGTGGCCGTCGGAGCCGTGGATTGGTCCGATGATTCCCGTGAGCCATACCACACCTACAGCTCGCAAGGGCCGACCCACGATAACAGAATAAAGCCGGATTTTTCGGCACCGGCCAGGGTCTCGACGAGCACCTATAAAACTCTAGGCTATTGGTTCAGCGGGACATCGGCCGCTACGCCCCATATGGCCGGGGCCATCGCCCTGCTCAAGGAGAAGACCCCTTACAGCTTGGAGCAGGTCATCATAATCCTTGAGGGACGGGCTGTGGACTTGGGAGATCCGGGCAAGGACAACATTTACGGCGCGGGAAGCCTGAAGCTGAAGAAGAAGTAGGTCCGTCAGATCAACACGTCCAATGAACCTTTGAAGATTGTGGAATTCAAGGGAGGTAACTTAGTTTGCGATTAACTTGGCTTAAGCATAATAGAGCAGCGGCGATCTTAATAATATTTTTTCTTCTGCCGCTGCTGGGTGCTAATTTCGTGTTGGATCATATTTAAGATACGCATGATTATGTCTTTATTAATATCGATAAACGTTACGCCAACTCTGAGCAGGGGGGTATTATCAACTGTTATCCTCTTAATATACTGGATCTTGCCCTTGCCCGTCAAAGGAACTTTCAATAAGCTCGTTGTTATCTCAAATTGGACAGTCATACCCGTCCCTATGTTTACTTTTAGATTGGCAGCAAATCCCAAAAAACAAATATTGACCAGATCACCCTTTATAATCCTTGATGGATTGTCCTCTGGGTGAAGAGTTATGTCTCCTTTTAGGGCAAATCTTAGGTAGCTTCTTTTCTCGGGCATATAGCCTTTCTCCTTATTTGACGGTTTCGGGGGAGTGGAATTTTCTTTTCACCGCCAGGCCCATTTTTCTCGCTTTGGTCATCAGATGCCACGCACTGGAGTCCAGAGGGCAATAATACACTCCTTCCCAACCGCTGTCAATGCTCAAAATTCCAAGCTATTTCTGCTTTTTTATTCCCTTAGTAGCTCCCGGGCCCCTGCCTCCATTTCATTGGATTACGAAAAAAATCGCTCAGAGTGATAATTTTTCATGTTTTTTATTGTCTTAATACATGAGGGGTATTTTTTCATCTCCACCCTTCTACCCTTTATTGTTCAGGGGGCCTGGGGCCCCCTCTATCTAGCCGATTAGCTTCTTAAAGTCCTCATCGTTCCAAAACCATTTGAAATCCTCATCATCGCTGCGCTCGAGCGCCCCGGCTGCGTCCCACGCCCGATCGTCACTTGAGCTTCACGATATGGACCGTGCCGTCGCCGTATTTCTTGGCCAGTCCTTCGATGGACCGGCCGCCGAACTTGGCGGCCATGGCCTCGATCGTCGGCTGGTTCGGCAGCAGGTTATCGGCGCCTCTTTTGCATTCTTCGATGTTGCGGCCACTATGATGATCATCTTATCCGGCTGCAACCACTTCTGGGCCACGCGCTTGAGGTCGGCGACTATCCTTCCGACGATCATGAGTATAATATCAAAGAGACCGAAAATTCTTTGTTTTCAGGGGCTTAAGGTGGGGTGAGTGAGGGGACTTGAACCCCCAACCTTCGGATCCACAGTCCGATGCTCTAACCAGTTGAGCTACACTCACCGTCCGCAGAAAGGGATTAGATTTTCGCATCCTTCAGGATCAAAGTCAATATTTTTGGGAGGGAGAATTCCGATTAATACAAAAATCTTATAGGGGCAGAATTCGGAGACACGTATCGAATTAAGAAATTTGGATACATGTCACCGAATTCTATTTCCCCGAATTTAACATCTCTTTCTGGCCTTCGATGAGGTCGAGGACGTCGGCGGAGTCGCGCCAGCGCTCCCGGACCTTGACCTGAAGGTCGAGAAATACTTTCGTTTCCAGGATCTCTTCGATCTCCCGGCGGGCTTCGATCCCGATCGTCTTGATGAGATGGGCGTGCCGTCCGATGATGATCCTGCGGTGGTTGTCCTTTTCGACGAAGATGCTGGCCTTGATGTAGGTCACCGGCCGCTTCTTTCTCGGCGTCGGCCCGACTCCCGGCATCGTTTCCGGCGTCTGGGCTTTGGGCTCTGTCTCTTTGTCTTCGGCCTCGGGTTCTCTTTTCTCGATCGCCTCGATATAGACCGCCGTCACCCAGGGGAGCTCCCTCTCGACGTGGGCCAGCATTTTCTCCCGGATGATCTCGGCCAGGAAGAACCGCTCGGACTGGTCGGAGATATCGTCGTCGGAATAGAGCTTCTTGGCGGCGGACAGGTTTTCATAGATCAGTCTTTCGAGGACGTCCACGTTCGTCCCTTTCATGGCCGAGATCGGGATGATCTCCTTGAAGTTCATCAGGTCCTTGTATTTGTCGATGATCAAAAGGATGTTATCCTTTTTGACAATATCGACCTTATTGATCAGGAGAAAGATCGGGACCTTCATGTTCTCGAGCGTTTCGAGAACGAATTCATCGCCGTGGCCGTATTTCTCGGAGGCGTCGATGAGCAGGCAGACGAGGTCGGCCGTTTCGAGCGAGGAATAGACGAAATTCATCATGCGCTTGTTCAGTTTGTGAAGGGGCTTGTGGATGCCCGGGTTGTCGATGAAGATGATCTGGCCTCTATCGGTCGTGCGGATGCCGAGAATGCTGATCCGGGTCGTCTGCGGCTTGTTCGAAATGATCGAGATTTTCTGGCCCAGGATGTGGTTCAGGAGCGTGGATTTGCCGACGTTGGGCCGCCCGACGAGCGCGACATAGCCGACCTTATATTCTTTCTTCGTTTCATTTGTCTTTTTGGGTCCGGTCATGATTATTCCTTTTTTTCCTCTGTCGCAGCTTACGCCCGCCCCTTCATTCTCAGTTTCTTGATCCGCTTCTGGTCCACCTCGATGACCTCGACCGACAGCCCCTTGATGTCGACCGTCTCGCCCTTTTTCGGCAGCCGCCCGAGATGATGGGTGATCAGGCCGCTGGCCGTGATGTAGTCGTCCTCGGCCAGCTCCTGGTCGAATAGATCTTCAAGCTTTTCGACCTTCACGCCGCCGGAAACAAGATACTCCCTGGGGCCGATTTCCGAGACCTGGGCTTCCTCGGTGTCGTATTCGTCCAGGATCTCGCCGATGATCTCCTCGACCAGGTCTTCCATGGTCACGAGGCCCGAGACGCCGCCGTGTTCGTCCACGACGATGGCCAGCTTCTGCTTGACCTTCTGCAATTCCTTGAGGAGCTCGGAGACTTTCATGGATTCTGGGACGAAAATGACCGGCCAGACGAGCGCATCGATCGGCTCGTTGTCGTGTTTGCTTTCCGAAAAGGCCAGCAGGTCCTTGGCGATGACGATGCCTTCGATATTGTCGATGCGGTCTTTATAAACGGGGATGCGCGAATATTTTTCGGTGATGATCAGGTTCCGGAGCTTTTGAATGGTCGCGTCCTTCCGGATGCAGACGATATCCACCCGCGGCGTCATGATCTCCCGGACGACGATATCGCCGAATTCGACGACGCTCCGCAGCAGCTCGTCTTCGTCCTTCTCGATAATGCCCTCTTCCTTGGCCCCGTCGATGAAGGTCTCGATCTCCTCGTCGCCGGCTTCCCGGCCGTCTTCATCTTCCTCCTCGCTTTCTTGGCGTGTGCACAGCCAGCGCGACAGGACGAGGATGGGTGCGGAGAGGACAAGAAACAGATTGGCGGACGGGAGGAACGCGTCGACCAGGGCTTCTTTATTGACCGTCCCGATCAAGCGCGGCAAAGCGTCAAGGAAGAGCCCGTAGGTGAGGACCAGGCTCAGGAAGAGCCAGAGCGGCCAGAGGTTGGCCCGGCGAAAAGTGACGAAGACATAGACAAGAAAGGCGATGAGAATAACCGTCCGCCAGAATTCGACCGCGATCTTAATCTCTTCGTAATGCTTTAAGACATTGTGGCGATACGGCTTGTTTCGTTCTTCGAGGTAACCGCTCAGAGAGATCTTGGAAAAGCCGGAGAGAGCCATGTGGAAGAGCGAAAGGGCGAAGGCCGCCAGGCCGCTGAGTCCCAACCCGATCCAGGTCGCCATTCTTTATCGGCCTTTTACCATCAGCCGGCGGATCGTCTCTTCTTCTTCCTCGTGCCCTTGACCATGTTCATAGCCGAGAAGATGGAGGAACCCGTGAATGGCCAGGTATTCGAGCTCGCGCTCCAGGCCGTGCGAGAGCTCGGTCGCCTGCGCGGACGCCGTGGGGACCGCGATGATGATGTCGCCCAGGTAGAATCTCCCGTCCGCGGCCTTTTCGTTGAGGGGAAAGCTGAGGACGTCCGTCGGCTTATCCCTTTTCCGGAATTTTCTATTCAGCTCCCGGATCTCGGGGTCGTCGACGAACGACAGAGCAATCTCGGGCCGGTTGAGCCCATAATGCCGCACCAGCTTTTTCAAGAGACGCTCGAACCGGGCGAGGTCAATCCGGAATTTTTTCTGGCGGTTCAGGATCTCGATCATCGTCCTTCTTATGATTTTTTTCGGGTTTTTTCTTTTTTTTCATCTCGAAATCGAAGCCGGGATATTCAACGCGCGGCTGGTAGACCATATTGAGCGTGGACAGGAAGGAGGAAGCAATGGTTCGCAATTCTTTCAACGAAAAATTGCAGTCGTCGAGCTGGCCGTCCTGGACGCCGTTGTCGAAGATATCCGTGATGACGCGCTTCAGGTTCTCCTCCTTGTGAACTCGGAGGCTCCGAGACGCGGCTTCGACCGAATCGGCGAGCATGACCAGGGCGGCCTCCTTCGTCTGGGGCGGCGGTCCCGGATAACGGTAGGTTTCTTCGCCGATCTTTTGCATATCCGGATCGTATTTTTCCTTAGCTTTCTGGTAGAAATAGCGGACGAGCGAGTTGCCGTGGTGCTGCTCGATAATCTCCCTGATCGGCAGGGGCAGCTTTTCTTTCTTGGCGATCTCGACGCCTTCTTTAACGTGGTTGATGATGACCAGGGTGCTCATGCTCGGCGTGAGGTCCTTATGGATGTCGATCTTTTTGTTCTTGTTCTCGATGAAGTACTCGGGCATCTTGATCTTGCCGATGTCGTGGTAGAGGGCGCCGGCTTTGACCAGCAGGGGGTTGAGCTTGATGGCTTCCGCGGCTTTCTCGGCGAGCGCGGCGACGATCAGGGAGTGATGATAAGAGCCCGGAGCGTCCATGGCCATCTGCCGGAAGATCTCCGTTTCCGAGTTGGTGAGCTCCAGGAGCTTGGTCTGGGTGACGAAACGGAAGATGTTTTCATAAATCGGAAGGAAGACGAAAGCCAGGGCGGCGCCGAACAAACCTCCGGCGATGCCCATAAAGACCTCGGACGTGAGAAGTTCCAGGCCGGGCCATTGCTCTTTGATCAGATAAAAGGTGAGGATGACAAAGATGTTCAACGGCGCCACTAAGAAGAATCCCGCCCGGAGAGTGGCTGTCCGCTTCTGCCGCTGGTAATACTTGATGCCGTAGATGGCTGCCAGTCCGCCGATCAGGCTGAAGATCATGAGGAAATAGTTCGCTTTGAAAAGATAGCCCACGAGCAGGCTGTTGAGGATGGCGTAGGTCAGAGCGACGGTGTTGGTTGTCAGAAAGGCGAAGAGGATGACGCCGAATTGATAGGGAAAGGCGAATTTGTAGCTTTCCGAGTCCGAGAATAAGAAGAATCGGGCGTTCTGACTCGAGATATCCGCCAGAAAAAGGAGGACCTTATAAATCATGAGGCTAAAGACGAGAGTCAGGCCCATCATCAGGTAGTATTTGAGCGCGGTCTTCTGAGCGAGGAGCGACTTGAGGTAGAACCAGAGAGTGAACAGAAGGAGGCCGAACAGGAGGAACGTACCGAGAAAATTGGCTAGCCAGGCCCGTTTCGTCCGGAGGCTCTCATTGATGATCCGGACCTTTTTCAGAATGTCGGGGGTCACTTCATCGCCCTTGCGGACGAGAACCTTGCCTTTTTTAATCGTGTAAAAGACCGGCTCGACGCCGGCGCGGATTTTCTCTTTTCGGGCTTCGGTTTCAACCTTGTTGAAGGCGATGTTTGGGGCCACGAAATTGATCGAAAGGCTGATGAGCAGGCCCTTTTTCCGGGGCGAGATTTCCAGTTTATTGATCTCCGCGGCAATCTTGTCTTTGGCTTCCTTGTCTTCGAGGATGTCCTTGGGGCGGATGGCCTTTTCACCCTCCTGGTTCCGGAGGAGCGTGAACCCCCGTTCCTGCTCTTTGTGGATGAAGAGGTTTTTTGAAAGGACGATGCCCTGCCCGGAATATTTTTCGAGGAGCCCGAGGATCATGGCCTCCAGGTCGGCCCCGAAGCCTTCTTTTTCAAGGGCGGCGAGGTCGTTCGGCGTCAATTCAAGGGCGAACCTGTCCATGATGTCCCTTTGGAGCTGGACGTAATCTTTTTTCACCGGCCCCGTCTTCAGCCATTCGCGGCCCGAGGCGAAGAATTGCCGGACCTTCTCCTCTGTGTTGAGAAAGACATTGAGGTCGAAGACGTAGACAGGGAGGACGGCCTCGACGGCCTCTCGCCGCCGGTTTTCCGTCGCCTCCGTGTCCTCGATGGTAAGATCGGCTGGGGCGATGACGTCCGAGGGGGCGATCTCGCCGGGCTGGAGCTCGGGCAGGGATTTCGAAGGGATGTAGGATACGAAATACCCCAGGCTAAGGGCGAAGATGATAATATAGATAAACGGATTCTGAAGAAGGCTTTGCCCGAAACGGGCATTTTCCTCTTTAGGGGGATGGCCCGGCCCAGGTTCACGCTGGGGAGAGAACACAGGGCTCTTGAAGAGCTTGATGTTCTTGAACGAAATGAAGCTCATGGTCAGTTATGGGCCTTGGCTTCGGCTTTCTGATAGGCCTTGATGATCTTCTGGACCAGGGGATGCCGGACGACGTCTTTCTCGTTGAAATAGCAGAAGGAGATCTCCCTGATAGGGGACAGGATCTTGAGGGCGTGAAGCACGCCGGACTTCGTCGGCTGGGGGAGGTCGATCTGAGTGATGTCGGCCGTGATGACCACTTTGGAATCGAAGCCCGAGCGGGTCAGGAGCATCTTCATCTGTTCTTTCGTCGTGTTCTGGGCTTCATCGAGGATGATGAACGAGCCGTTGAGCGTGCGCCCGCGCATAAAGGCCAGCGGGGCGATCTCGATGATCCCTTTCTCGATAAGGCGGTTGGCCTGGTCGGCCTTGACGAGGTCAAAGAGCGCATCATAGAGGGGACGGAGATAGGGATTGATCTTCTGGTATATGTCGCCGGGTAAAAAACCCAGCTTCTCGCCCGCCTCGACGGCCGGGCGGGTCAGGATGATACGGCTGACGAGCTTGTTCTGTAAAAAGGACAGGGCCAGGGCCATGGCCAGGTATGTCTTTCCCGTTCCAGCCGGCCCGATGCCGAAGACGAAATCGTAATTTCGGATGGCCTTGATATAATCCTGCTGGTTGAGGCTTTTCGGGGTGACGGATTTCCGGGATAGGTTCAGGACCTCGGCCGGAAAATAGCTCTCGAGCGGCTTGGTCTGGCCTTCTTCGAGGAGGTCGAGGACGATATGGAAATCCTCTTCCTTGAGGTCGTAGCCTTTTTCTTCAAGTTCGTGGATCTTCTCGAAGTAGAATTTCGCGGATTCGACCTTGTCCGGTTCCCCGTCGAGGAAAAGGCAGTCGCCCCGGATAGATAGGCTCACGCCGAGGCGGTTCTCGAGCTTTTTCAGGTTCCGGTCGAGGACGCCGAAAAAGACGTTCTTCCGGATAAAAGGGTGGGTGATTTTTTCCATATCAGAGTGTAAAAAATAAGTCGTCGGTCATTTTTAAATCATTATAAACACTTATGAATGGGCTTTGTCAAGGA